>WOR8_10008843_pt1 | contig 16001 bp, 19 predicted proteins | sample DeeMarSeWOR38_10_FD_19890 | JGI IMG/M metagenome (IMG submission 19890) | reverse complement strand
CAGGATACCTCCCTTTTTCTGTCTTGAAAAAGATTATCTCATTTTCCAACCACCTAATCTCCGTAGCTGCCCGGGCCACATTCGCTCTATAAATGCGATCCTGAATCGACGGCACCGCAATGGCTGTAAGAGTTCCTATTATGGCCAGGCTGATGGCTAACTCGACTATGGTAAAGCCCCCGGAAAACAATTGCTGCTTCTTCGCCCGAAAAGGAGCAATGTTCTTTAAGGTCTGCAGGACAGAGAGACATACAGACACGGAATTTAGTCCATTTTGGCCCATAGCAAGAGGGCAGCACCAACGGAGCTGTCAGCTGTCTTTGAGGAGGAGTCAATCTTTTTGCACTCTCTCCCTCGCCGTCCAATTAACTCACCATTCCAGTCTATTCGGTGAAAGGAAGAGAAAAACAGCAAGAAACATACCATCCTGTTTAACCCCTGTCTACCCCACTGCACCACCCCTGATCCACCAGCAAGGCATCATCTGCCGTTCGACAGGCTCACGGTCCTGAGCAAAGTCGAAGGACTCACGGCCCTGAGCAGAGTCGAAGGGCGGCGTTCCCTTCGATCGCTCCTCTCGTTCGACCTGGAGGCTCTCGACAGGCTTGCGGCGTATTGCCCCACACGCCTCAGTCGTCGCTCCTCGGCGCCTTGCATCTAATACCTTGTTGGTGATCAGGAATACTCTATAAGCCGCTGATTTCAGTCCTGATAGCTAAATTAGACGTCGATTTGGGCACAGGAGATTGTCGTCTCTTCGTTGGTATTCGTCAGGCCCAAGTAATTGTTTTCTGGAGGAATATTTTGCAGCCCATCCTAACCTTGTGACCTCAGCTTGGACACCGGGATTCCACAGAGGAATTTGAAAACCTCATTTCCACCGTTCACGTAGGTGTGCTGGCTATTGGGGGGAACGAAGACAATATCGCCTGGGGCGACCTCAAACCATTCACCGTCTATCTGTACTCTCCCTTTTCCTTCCATAATATAGTTTTCGTGTTCGAAAGGATGGGTATGGTTGGGAGTATTGCCCCCCGGAGCAACTTCGATCACCCTCAAGGCATAAGTGGGGGCACCATCTCTTTCCTCATCTATGACCCAGCGAATGGTAACGCCAGGGGCTTCATCTCCGAAGACTTCGGCGGCCACTTCGCTGTAGTGACAGACTTTTGCTTTAGGTTCAGACATTTCCACCTCTCCTCTTCTCAGTCAAATCACTTCTTTCTTTCTACCTGCTCCTTGCTTCTGAGGACTGGTCTTCAGACGGATTAACCGCTTCATATAAAGCTGAATAATCACTCTCGGCAAATCCCTTTTTAAAGGTCAAGGCCAAAATGCGATCTAACCCTTCTATCACACTCAGATCAAGATGCACGGCATCTGCCTCTGCGTGAAAAAGCCGTAAATCTTTTGCCAGATGCTTGCCGGGGAAATTTGGCCTAGTGTAATCACGATTGAGCATGCGTTCGAGCTTCTTGTCGAAAGTCGGGGCATAGAGAGCACTCTGACGCAAGATTTTCATAAAAAGATCAACCTCGATCTCATATTTCTGGACAAAGCCCAAACTCATGGAAAATCCAGCTGTTAGAGAGAGTATGAGCTGGTTCATGGCCAGTTTTAGGGCCGATGCTTTACCTACTTTTCCAATTAATAAAGGTTGAGGGCCAAAAATTTGAAAAAGACCAGACCACCGGTCAAACTGTGATTTTGACCCGCCAACCATCACCAGCAGATTGCCAGCCGTCGCCTCGGGGATGCTGCCGAGTACCGGGGCCTCAAGATAATCACCACCTCGCTGCCTCACTTCTCTCTGGAAATCAATACTCTCACAGGGAGAGATGGTGCCCATCTGAATCACCGTACGGCCGTTCAATTCCGGCCTTGGCCTGCTGTCAAGGATCACCTGACGAATTGCTCCTGCGTCAGAGAGCATCAAGATAACGCAATGGGCTGGTTCAATGGCCTCTGCCGCCGACCCTGCTATCTGCGCACCCGCAGACTGCAGTGGTTCAGCCTTGTCCCTGTTCCGGTTGAATACTGAAAGTTGATAGCCGGCAGCCAGGAGTCTTTCAGCCATGGGACGACCCATCAAGCCTGTCCCAATCAGGGCAACTTTCATTGTCTTATCCCTTCTTTTTAACCTTTCAAGGCAAAATCCACCGCGGCTTGAGCGTGTATTGCCGTGGTATCAAAAAGCTCCAGCGGAGTATCTTCCCCCTTGATCAACAGCGATATTTCTGTACATCCCAGGATAACGCCTTCGGCCCCCTTACTCTCCAATCCACCAATGATTTGGACAAATAGCTTCTTTGACTCCTCTTCAATTCTTCCCAGACAAAGTTCATCATAGATGATTTGATTTATTCCGTTCCGATCCTCTTCGGGGGGAATGAGTACCTCGAAACCGTACTTCGCCCTCAACCGCCCTTTATAGAATTCCTCTTCCATGGTGTACTTGGTTCCTAGCAGTGCAACTCTTCTAATTCCCTTCTTTTTGATCTCCATGGCAGTGGCGTCAGCAATGTGTAGAAGAGGGATCACTACAGCCCTCTGGACCTCTGCAGCCATTTTGTGCATGGTGTTTGTGCAGATGAGAATACAGTCGGCACCACCTAGCTCGACTCGCCTGGCCGCCTCGCACATGAACTCAGTTGCTTCCTCCCATCGTCCATCTCGCTGCAATTTTACTAGCTCGCTGAAATTAACACTGTAGAGCAGAATCTTCGCTGAGTGATGTCCCCCTAACCGCTCTTTGACCGTTTCATTTATTATCCTATAGTACTCCGCCGTGGATTCCCAACTCATACCGCCTATCAGTCCAATAACCTTCATGGGCAAATCTCCCTAGCCTTAATATCTCCCCCAAACTACTATTCCTTTAAGATTCAGCCATTTTCACCGTCATTTATCTAAGCAGTTTGGCACAAACCATGGTGGTCGTGCCTAAAGGACCTTTATAGGAGATACAGTATGTGCATGACAACCTGATTCTGCCAAAAGCGAGACCTGCTGTTGTCAAAATCCATGGATGATGCATTCAACAAATCACTATTTGCCCGGAAAAAGCTAAGGCACAGAGCTCCAACCTGGCTCACAGGACCAAGTTTTCCAGCACCAATAAAGTATAAGTATCTTGCCCCGAACAAGAGGGATTGATTTACTCAGCTCCCGTGAATATTATGAGTCAATAGTGGTCCCTTGGCTTACAAAGAAAGCCGCAACTTTTAAGGAGTTGAGATCTTATGGCTGAAAAGAAAAATACTCTTCTTGTTCGTGCCAATGTGGAAATAACCAGTGATTCCCTCGAGGCTATCGTAACCCACGCCAAGAAAATTCGCAGAAAGGACACGGCCGACCTGGTAGCAGAAATGATTTCAAAATTCTTATTGGAAAAAGACTTCGAATCTTATGCCAAGAATATAGAAAACTATTAATTAACGGGAAAAACCGTGAGTAAACTTCTCTGGCAACCATCGGCAGAGCGTATCAGCAATACTAATCTTTATCATTTTATGAATTATGTTAACTCACGCCACGGAAAATTTTTCGCCAGTTACGACGATCTTTACAAGTGGTCCATCGAGGAGAGTCCTGTTTTTTGGTCGACCCTTTGGGATTACGCTGAGGTGGTCCACAGTCGATCCTATGATCAGGTGGTAGATGAGATAAACAAAATGCCGGGAGCTAGATGGTTCGATGGGGCTCGGCTCAACTTCGCTGAAAACCTCCTAAGGTACCGGGATGACCGCATCGCCCTTAGCTTCAAAGGTGAGGGCCGACCCACCCTGAGCGTTACCTACAGTGAATTGTATCAACAGGTGGCTCGTCTTGCTAAGTCTCTGCGAGATATGGGAATCCAACCGGGAGATCGCATTGCCGGCTTTATGCCCAATATGATCGAAACGGTGGTGGCCATGCTTGCCGCCACCAGCATTGGGGCCATCTGGTCCTCTTGTTCTCCTGATTTTGGCATCAAAGGAGTTCTTGATCGCTTTGGCCAAATTGAGCCTCGCATCCTTTTTACCGCTGATGGCTACTTCTACAGTGGTAAAGGGTTCAATTCTTTGGATAGAATTTCTGAGATTATCAAAGACCTGCCAAGCATAGAAAAAATTGTCGTTGTTCCATACAAAGACATGCAACCTGATATTGCCGCCATGGCCAACACCGTCCTCTTTGAGGACTTTCTCGCCCGGGAGGCTGAAGACTTACCATTTGAACAAGTTCCCGCCAATCACCCCCTTTACATCTTGTATTCTTCCGGTACAACAGGAGTGCCAAAGTGTATTGTTCACGGGGCGGTAGGGACTCTCCTGCAGCACATCAAGGAACTAAAGCTCCACTCAGATGTAAAGGCTGCTGATACCATTTTCTACTTCACCACTTGCGGCTGGATGATGTGGAATTGGCTGGTCACTTCCTTGGCCCTCGGCGCCAGGGTTTTTCTCTACGACGGTTCTCCCTTTTATCCAGATCCAGGTGGTATGTGGCAGATGGCCCAAGACGAGAAAATCACTATTTTCGGCACTAGCGCCAAGTATTTGGCCGCTTTGGAAAAAGCGGGAGTGAAACCAAGGCAATCCTACGACCTGACCGCGCTCAAGGCCATCCTCTCAACAGGTTCTCCCCTTTCTGCCGAGAGTTTCGAATTCGTCTATCGAGACATTAAAGAAGACCTCTGCCTCTCTTCCATCTCAGGCGGGACGGACATTATCTCCTGCTTTGCCCTGGGAAATCCCATGGGGCCCGTCTATTCCTCTGAACTGCAGTGCCGTGGCTTGGGCATGAAGGTAGAGGCATACGATGATCAGGGTCGCTCCATCATGGGAAAGAAAGGAGAGCTTGTCTGTACTCTTTCAGCGCCGAGCATGCCTATTTACTTCTGGAACGATCCCAACAACACCAAGTATCGTGAGGCTTACTTTGATGTTTATCCTGGAGTATGGCAGCATGGGGATTACATTGAGATTACCGAGCACGGCGGGGTTATCATCTACGGCAGATCGGATGCCACCCTGAATCCGGGAGGTGTTCGTATCGGTACCTCTGAAATATACCGCCAGGTGGAAGGCATTCCTGAGATCGTGGACAGTCTGGTAGTTGGACAGGACTGGGAAGATGATGTGAGAATCGTGCTTTTCGTCAAGCTCCGTGAAAACATTAAGCTTACTGATGAGCTAGTTGATAAAATCAAAATAACCATTCGCAAAAACTGTACACCACGACACGTCCCTGCCAAATGCATCGAGGTCGCCGATATTCCCTACACCATCAGCGGTAAAAAAGTGGAACTGGCAGTTCAAAATGTTCTCCATGGGCGGGAAGTCAAAAACAAGGATGCCCTGGCAAATCCTGAAGCCCTGGACTGCTATGTGGAGCTGCCTGAGTTGAAGTCGTGAGTGTTTGAGGGCGGGGACCCGCCCTGCGGCGACCCCCTTGTTCTCTTGGACAGTCTGACCACCGCCATTGGCTATGCAGAATAGCAGTTAGCTAGTGTTCCCCATGGTGCCAATATGGGGCTTGGTTGCGGGAACCATCATTAGATTTAGAGACAGCAAAGGGAGGTAAATCACATGGGAAATCTTGAGGAGATCTTGGTTAAAAGAAAGAAAAACAGAGACCGGCTAGAAAAGGAAGCCCCTGATCTTTACAATGGATTCAATGAACTAATGAAGCACTATTACAAGGAAAATGCTTTGGATCTAAAACTGAAGGAACTCATAGCTGTGGGAGCAGCCGTGGCTACAAGGTGTATTCCTTGTTTGGCCAATCATGCAAATAATGCTTTTACTCACGGAGCTACGAGGGAAGAAATAATAGATGCGGCCTCTATTGGGGTGGAATTTGGCGGGGGACCATCTTTTGTTGCCGTGAGAGACAATCTTCTAGATTTTCTCGACGACATTGAAGGTTAGCGGGGTTTTGTCCTACAATCACCGCTGCGAAAAATTCTAAATTAGCCCTAATGTTGCAAACCCAAACCGGCAAAAACCGCTGCGCTCAAGCGATAGCACTCCATCTGAGGCTGTGCTCACCTCGGACAGGACTTCACGTACGGTCAAGTACGCCTCGACCTGTCCGAGCCTGTGCGCAGCCACATCTGACGAACTCTTGCGCGTTTTTCCTCGCAATGGGCCTGAAACATTAAGGTTAAGTTATGAAACTGAAAATGTTGAAATTCGGGATCAATCTGTGGCCACCTTTTCTCGGTGCGGGAATCAGAGTTAAACACATAGCACCTGACTACAGAGAGGTAGTCGTATCGATGAAATTACGCTGGTACAATCGTAACTACGTGGGTACCCACTTTGGTGGTAGTCTTGCTGCCATGACTGATCCCTTCTATATGCTTATGTTGATTCACATATTGGGTAGTGAATACACCGTATGGGATAAAACGAGCACAATTGATTACATAGCTCCAGGCAGAGGAACTGTAACAGCCCGTTTTACCCTTAAGGATGACCAAATAGCAGAGATCAAAAACAAAACAGCCAGCGGCGACCCTTACTACCCTCAGTTCTCCGTGGACATTGTCAACGAATTGGGCGAAGTGATAGCTACGGTTGAAAAGAAACTATACGTCCGCAAAAAGCAGGGTTAAGGTGTGATTTAACCTCTTTAGAGCCATGTTAATAGACCAAGTGATTCCTAGATACGACGAACGGGAATATCATCAGATTGAGATAAGAGGAGATCGAAGGAAAGTTTACCAAACCGCTCGATCAATTGATTTCTCCGATTCAATTATCATTCGCACTTTATTCCGCCTGCGGGGACTTCCTGCCTCATCAACCAATCTGAATGGTCTCCTTCAGGTGGGTTTCTTGCTCGTAGATGAGATTCCCCTTGAGGAGTTCGTTCTTGGTCTTGTCGGAAAGTTTTGGACTTACCGTGCCCAGATTCTCAAACTGGACGCTGTCCAATACGGTGAATTCAACCAAAAAGGATATGCGAAACTGGCCTGGAACTTCGCGATCCAGGAGTCAGCCCCCGGCCTGGTGAGATTGTCTACTGAAACACGAATCGTCTGCACGGATGAGCAGAGCAAATCACGTTTCAAGCGTTACTGGTTTTTGATCGACCGATTCAGTGGGCTGACTCGTAAAGAAATGCTTCGAGTTGTGAAAAGACGGGTAGAAGTTAAATGATGCTGTATTTAGCCATGTTGTTCAACTGATCTACTGAGAGACAAATAAATAATTGAGAAAATATGCTATACATAGCAGCCAAGAGTTATTTCAGTCTACCTAGAGAAAGGCTTTTACCATGGAAATCAAAGTGACTAAATCCACCACTATTGGCCAGAAGCCCCGTCCGCAAGATGGAAAGCTTGGTTTTGGCAAATATACCACTGACCACATGTTTCTCATGGACTATTCAGATGGAAAAGGCTGGCACAATGCTCGAATTGAACCCTATGGCGTCCTAAGGCTCGATCCCACCGCCATGGTGTTACACTACAATCAAGAGGTTTTTGAAGGTCTCAAGGCTTACCATTTGGAGAACGGCGGAATTGGGCTCTTTCGGCCAGAAAAGAACATTGAGCGCATGAACGCTTCTGCCAGAAGAATGGTAATGCCTGAACTGGACCCGGACTTTTTTCTCCAGGCCATGAAGGAATTAATTCTGCTGGACCGAGCATGGATTCCAAAATCAGAGGGTACTTCACTTTACATTAGACCCACCATGATAGCCAGCGAACCGGCCCTGGGAGTCAGGCCCGCGAAGGAGTATCTCTTTTTTATCGATTTATGTCTCTGATCACTATGTGCGCGCTGTCAGGGGAGGTGTGGGACAAGCTAAGACCTCCGGCAATTATGGGGCTACTCTATATATTTCGCGGGAAGCCAGTCAAAAAGGCTACACTCAGGTACTGTGGCTCGATGCCATAGAGCGTAAGTATGTTGAGGAAGTTGGCACCAGTAATATCTTTTTCTTAATAAATGATGAGCTTGTCACTCCACCTCTTGGCGGCACTATCCTACCAGGCGTCACTCGAGACTCAGTGCTTCAGCTCGCTAGTTACTGGGGAATGAATGCTGTAGAACGTCCAATTTCTATCGCAGAGGTCGTCGAGGGTTCCAGGAGTGGGTCCTTGAAGGAAATGTTTGCCTCCGGCACAGCTGCAGTGATTTCTCCTGTAGGTTTAATCTGCTACAAAGGAGAGGATTTCCAGGTAGCAGACGGCCAGACAGGCGAACTGTCCAAAAAACTCTACGATGAGATCACCGGCATCCAGTATGGTCGCAGGGACGATCCTTTCGGCTGGCGACTTCGCATAGCTTGAGCCATTGCCTGCTTCAATAATGGCATCCCGAAAATAGATTATGCCTTTCAGTAGTCGTATTCCCCATCGAGTATAGATGTGATACCGCCACCTTTTAGTCGAGGAGGAATGTGCTTCGCATCTTGGAAATAAACAGAAAGGAAGACCTTCCTGAAGTCCGGAACCTTTTCGAGGAATACGCCGGCTCTTTGGGCATTGACCTGGATTTTCAAGGTTTCGACGAGGAACTCGCCGCTCTTCCAGGAGAATATACTCCACCTGACGGCTGCCTTCTTCTTGCCCTATGGAAAGGGCAAGTGGCTGGTTGCGTGGCTCTTAGGAAGTTTAGTCCTGGCATTTGCGAGATGAAAAGATTGTATACTAAGCCGCAATTCAGAGGTTTGGGCATCGGCAGGGCACTTTGTGAAAAGGTAATCGCCTGCGCTCGCTTCCTCGGCTATGAACGCATGCGCCTGGACACACTTCCCTCAATGGAAGAGGCAAAGGGTCTCTACGACTCCCTCGGATTCACGGAGATAGAGCCTTACAGATTCAACCCGGTGGAGGGTGCATCCTTCTTTGAATTGACCCTTGACCCTAAAATGGCCTCCCCCTCGACGGGTGAGGTTTAGGGTGGGAGTGATCCCCCTCCCCCCGCCCGCCTCGCCTGCCTGTCCCGAGCATAGTCGCGGGGAGTCCGCCTGAGGCGGATGATGGCGGGCAGGCTTCATCCCCTCCGACTCGGCTGAGCTCGTCGCAGGCCGCCAGGGGAGGGGAAAGGAGTTATCGGACAGCTTCTCAGGGGGAGTGTGGTTTTATCTAATTTGAGACGGCCAGATATGAGGTTAGTAGAGAACATCCCGCTGGATACCAATATAATTGCTGCTCTGATAACCGACCGCGATGACCTGCACTTGGTCTGGCCCAAAGCCAAGTGGCCCTTTGATCATCGGCAATGGCAAAAGGTGCTGGGCCCTAAAACAGGGAATAAACCTTTCTTGGTTTATCAGGATAATGAACTCATTGGTCATGCTGCCATTTGCAGAACGGGGGAACCAGGGGTCTATTCTTTAAACTTCCTGTACCTCCTGCCTCGGATGCGTTCTAGAGGATTGGGCGAAAAGATGGTGGGTCTCCTGGAACAATACGCCAGGGAGAAGTTGTCTGCCAAAAGACTGGTTTTGATTACGAGAACCTATAACCCTGGAGCCAGAAAGTGCTATTCCAAGTGCGGCTTTCGAGAATATAGCCGCGAGGTAACCTTAATCAGAATGTCTAAAGTTTTGCAGCCTGAATACGGCCTCGAGGAATAGGGGCAAAATTTTCAGATAAACCGCAGGATTAAAGAATCCTGGCCCTAAAGACCCGATTTTAAGCCACCGCCGGAGGGTGTTTCAATGGTTCTTTTCTCATGGGGCAATAAGCTGGAGTAATAAAGTGATGGAGCAATCAAATCCCACACTCCAAGCACCAAATTTTAAGGTTTCGGGTTGCAGAAATGATAGACCTGAACACTGAAAACTGCAACCTCATCTGGTCCAGAGGACCAGGTTTTCTATGACTAGATAAACAGACTATACCTTGTACGTGGGGGAGCCATGTTTGAGCGCATCAAAACAGCAAGAGAACGATTGCGAGGCTTTGCCAATGTTACCCCTATTATGACTTCTCGAACCCTTAACGAATCGGTGGGAGCGGAAGTTTTTTTGAAGTGTGAAAATTTTCAGAGGGCCGGCGCATTCAAGTTTCGTGGCGCTTTTAATACCATATCTCAACTCACCGACCAACAAAGGGACCGCGGCATCATCACCTACTCCTCCGGCAACCATGCACAGGCAGTTGCCCTGGTGGGTCGCTTGTTGAGGGTACGGACCACGGTTGTCATGCCCGACAATGCGCCCATGGTTAAGCGCGCCGCCACTGAGGCATATGGCGCAACAGTCATTGACTATGATCCCGAGAGAACCACTCGTGAAGAGATAGCAAACATTCTCAAAGCCGAGCATGGCTACACCATAATACCTCCATTCGATCACCTTGAGGTTATCGCCGGACAGGGAACGGCAGCAGTAGAATTGTTCGAGGAAGTCAAAACCTTAGATATGCTGCTGGTACCTTGCGGGGGAGGTGGCCTGTTGAGTGGTTCGGCCATCGCCGCAAAATCCATCCAACCGACCTGTCGGGTTATTGGTATAGAACCCGAATTAGCAGATGATGCCACCAGATCATTTCACACAAAGACACTGCAGACAGTCAAAAACCCGCCTACCATCGCTGATGGAACCCGCACACCCTCTCTGGGCAAGCTTACTTTTCCATTAGTCTTGGAATACGTTGATGATATGAGAACCGTGACCGAAACCGCCATCGTCGGAGCTGTGCAATTCCTATTTTATCGCATGAAAATTGTGGTGGAGCCCTCAGGTGCACTGGGGGTAGCAGCACTACTTAGCGGCGAGGTATCTGGCACAGGCAGAGTGGGTGTCATTGTCAGTGGCGGTAATATTGATGGGGATTTGATATCCAAGATTCTCAACACCTGAGAGAAAATACTCTGGTGACGAAAGTATCTGAACAGACAGACCTTGGCCTGGCTTCGGCCTTGGAGATCGATATTAAATAAAGAGGGAAAAATTCTGCCCACGGTTATCACCCATTCTGCTGTTGCAGTTGCTTCAGCAAAATTTTTTGGACCAGAAGAAGTGCCCAAGCGCTTCTGGTTGTTATCAATTTTTTGCTCAGTCGTTCCCGATGCAGACGTCCTCGCCTTTTCCTTTGGTATTCCCTACGGACATTTTTTTGGACACAGAGGGTTTTTCCACTCGCCCTTTTTCGGTCTATTGTTAGGCGTGCTTCTAGTGAGCTTTTTTTTTCGTACTGAGAAGATATTCTCGAAAAGATGGTGGTTTTACCTCATTTACTTCACACTCCTATCAGCTAGTCATGGCATTCTTGATGCTCTCACCAACGGTGGCCTGGGTATTGCCCTACTATCTCCTTTTGATGCCACAAGATATTTTTTTCCCTGGAGACCAATTCTAGTTTCCCCCATTGGTCTTGCGGGGTTTCTTAGTCAATGGGGCCTTATGACTCTAAAAAGCGAGCTATTCTGGATATGGCTGCCATTGATAATATTATTGATTGGCTCAAGCCTGATTCGCCTTGGGCAGAGAGAAGAAAGCCGTCTCGCCGGCGATCAGACCCCTCAGGCGAAAGCTAAGATTAGATGATCAGAACAGGTTATGCATTTTTTTGTGTTGAAGGGTTGAAAAACAGGGGAGACCGTCATGAACTTTGTCCTTTCATCAAAAAAAAATGGGATTGCAACAGTAACCATGCAAAGGGGAAAAGTTAACGCGCTGAATGAGCCCATGGTAGAAGAACTAGCTGATTCCTTTCGAAATTTAGCAACAGATACTGCGGTGAAATCGATTGTCTTTACCGGTTCTGGAAAGTTTTTCTCCTTTGGATTTGATGTCCCCGAATTCTTGAGATATCCCAAGAAAGATTTCATCAGGTTTATTGAGATGTTCACAAATCTTTATACCTATCTGTTCCAGTTTCCTAAACCTATTGTTGCTGCCCTGAACGGTCACACCATAGCTGGCGGTTGTATGCTGGCCACAGCATGTGATTTCCGTATTATGGCGACAGGGAAAGGGAAGATATCGTTGAACGAGATAACCTTTGGAGCACCGGTTTTTGCCGGAAGTGCGGAAATGCTCAGGTTTTGCGCGGGGTCAAGAAATGCTCAGTCAATACTTTATAGCGGGGCCATGTATTCTGCCGAAGAAGCTTTCGGAATTGGATTGGTTGATCAGGTGTCATCTGAGGATGCCCTGGCAGAAGATGCCAGAAAAGTCGCTGAGGAATTAGGTGAAAAAGATAGTTCGGCCTTCACCAGCATTAAAAATCTCCTCCGAAATCCGGTAGCCGAAGAAATGGTCAAGCACGAAAAAGATTATATCCTAAAATTTGCTGATATCTGGTACTCGGAAACCACCCGGGAAAAATTAAGACAAATTAAGATCCATTCATAGTTATTTGGCAATTGACCGTGCCTGTGGCTAACCCAACAGCTAAGTTTTGACAATGATGGACATTGGCCGAGATAATTGTGTAATCTGGACTAAATGGTTCGATAATGAGGCAAGAGCTTTCTCTATTAAGCGCTTTTTAGGAGAAAGGCCATGAAAACCTGGAAGGTAGCGGCTCTCTGTGTGCTGCTCAGTGTTTGGCTCACTGTAGTGGCGTGGAGTCAGATGCATTTGCCAAAGGGATTGGAGGGTGTGATCCCAAATTATCCCGGGGCGAAAATTATCTTGACCAAAGAAAGGGAGACTAGCACACAGGCCATAATGGAAAGCGAGGACGACCCCAATGCGGTAATGGTTTTCTACCGCAAATCCATGATCTATAGAGGCTGGAATATTCTCACGGGCATGGAGCTAAAAAGAGGTGCAACGCTCATTTTCTCTAGGGGGGACAAAAGACTTCAGATAACCGCTTCAGCCTCAGAGGGGAAAAACACCACTATTCTGGCGAGCATCGACAGGTAAGCATGGGTGGAGTCAAGGGTATTCATATTTCTCTTTAGAGACGCCAGAGACCATAATAAAACTGGGTTTTCCCATATGAAACGGTCATTCCAGACTGGACACAGATCCATTGCTCACTATATGGAGAAAACGTCGCGGTAGGATCCTTTGATGGTCGCAGATCTCGCCTACGGGGAGGAAGGGATAGAGGCGAGGGTGCTATTTGGCTACAGATGATATGGCCTGTTGCATTAACACGGAGGTGTGATGATGAAATGTGACAAATGCGGAGTGGAAGTCTCATCTGAGGAGAAATTTGAACACTCAGGGCAGACGCTGTGTGAAGACTGCTACTTGGACATCGTGACTATACCCAAAACTTGCGACCCTTGGGCAGTTCATTCTGCGAAAAACACTTCATTAATAAGCGAAGGTTTAACTGCTGAGCAGCAGGAACTCTTTGATCTGATTAAGAAAAGCGGCCCTCTTACTGTAGAGGAAATCTGTACCGAGTTATCCATAGACAGCAATGAATTCCGCAGAAATTTCGCTACATTAAGGCACATGGAATTGGCCCGGGGCTTCAAAAAGGGAGAGCACGTCTATTATACGCTCTTCAACGATCGCGAGGGATAGCCTAGTTGTTTTCTTAACTTTTTGGTTATTTTATTGATCTCGTCTATCTGACTATCTGTTAATCTCGCTGGCCTAGGTCGTCCGTGATAACTTGGTTTTGTTACTTCAATTATATTTGTCTGTTTATCCGTTAGAGGAAATCCCAGCCAGTCAAAAAGCTGATCTACTTGTCTGCTATTGCTACCAATCAGGTCCTCGTAACGAACTATTATGCTCCTTTCTTTATTCAGCCTGTAGAAGTTCAAAAAATTAGTATTCTGATCTACCCAGCAATGGGCATCAGTTTCTATGCCGTCACTCATTCGGGCTGATATCTTACTTGCGACAACGTCTACCGGATGACGAACAATAAAGATAAATCGCCCCGCCGGGTAAAGGTCAGCCAGCATTTCTAGCACCCGGTCATTTAGTCCATATCTAATCTCTTTGAACCCCCAATGCACCTTTCGCCCCAAGGCAATTGGGTTGAAAAAGGACTCAGTGAAGTCTCGAAAATTCCTTTTTACAGTTTCTTGGTTGTACCAATTCGTCCAGGAACTCCATAGCTGCGGATCCTTTAAGCTCTCAAACACAGAGGTCGGATCTTCTTTTGCAGCATTTTGACTCATTATGTATTTTGCGATTTTCTTGTCTTCCATATTTAAGAAATAAGCTTCCGCTATTTGTCTCAAAAACCCGCCATGCTCCCCATAGATCATGACGTTATCGACACTATTCAGTATTTTTTGCAAGAGAGTGCTACCGCATCTACCGGTCCCTAATAGAAATATTGGAAACTCGGCATAATCCGTTGGATCGTAGCCCTCCAAAGATTCGTTCTTCGGCTGCCCGTCAACCTCGTTCATTTCTGTCTTTCCCTTTCTAGTTACGCCACAAAAACCAAGGAATGAGTCCTTTACGGATAACACATCTTTAAGAAATGCTTAAGCACTTTGAGCAGCAGATGATTGATGAAATATCCGGGCTAAATTATACGGATGGTGGGCAGGGGTTGAGATATTCTTTAAGTTTCGCTTTGGATAGTGGATTTAGTTTTGGACAATCATCATATACTCTACCACCTTCGCTCACTTGGACGGCAAACACCAGGCAAGTGGGAAGGCCGCATTCTTGACAATTGTCCTTGGGCAACAGTTTAAGGATATCGAGGATCCTAGGTTTTGGGGAAACCTCGAAACTCGGTTTGATTTCACTCCGCTTCTTCCAGGTGTTATTGATTTCCTCCTTGAGCCACTCAAGAATCTTCTCCGCCTCAGCTTCGTCTTTCACCATATTGATGGCGATCATTTGCGGATAAAGGGTGATGAGCTTTGCTTGGAATTTTAGCGTCAGCATTGGGGGCTCTTTGTAATATTGATAACCTCCCAAGACAGTATTCAGATATGGAAGTAGCTCACCAATGTCCCCGTCGAGATGAGCATAGCACCTGAGGTGTTTCGCCTTTGGATTAGGTGGTAGACAAAACTCCTTGCGGTATCTTTCCACCAGCATGGGATAACTCCTTTAGCTAGAGGAGTGGTCGAACCTAGGAGCATAGTAGTAGTCTTGTTATTCACCAAGTTTTTCGCCCGCCTTATCAGCCATTTTGGCTTTGAACTTGGCCGGATTGATGACGAACCTGTCGTGCGTACCCTCAGAGATCTTATCTACTCCGTCATCTGCGACTATGGAGAAGCTTAGTTTCCGCCCTTCCACTTCTTCCAGTTTTCCTTTTACCGTTACAGTCAGGCCCGGAGGGGTAGCAGCCAAATGACTCAAATTCACCTGGATTCCAACAGTCTGCTCATCAGGCCAATCAATGTGAGGATTTATCGCCTGGATGCAGGCCCATTCAAACAATCCCACCATGAACCCCGTGGCTAAGACTTTCGGCATAACCTGGAACTCTGGAGATTCCGGGTAAAGGTGAGGTACGGTTTTACTTTCCGGGACCTTGAATTTAAACTCGAAAGTCAAGCCTGGTTTTAAAGATTCTTTCATGGCTAGCCTCCCTGCAGTTTTTTCTTTACCTTTTTCCACCATCTCTGATAATTTAATATAAATCAAATTAATAATTTTTATTATATTGATTAGTGGTGCTTATTTATTATGGAGTGGCAGCAGGTCATAGGTTTTCATAAGATAGCTAAGCTCGGGAGCTTTACCAAAGCCGCCGAAGCCACCTTTCGAACCCAGTCGGCCTTGAGTCAGCAGATCAAAGCTCTGGAAAAAGAATTGGATTGCCATCTCTTTGAAAGAATCGGCAAGCGGAAGCTTAGGCTCACCTCTGCTGGAGAAAGATTTCTCAGATTTTCAGAGTCTATCCTGGAGAGCTACGATAGTTTAAGAGAGGATTTGAACGAACTCAAAGGTTTTAAAAAAGGAAGACTCAGAATAGCCGCGCCCTTCACGACCCTTTACCACCTATTTCCGGAAATACTCAAAGAATATACTGAACATTTTCCCCAGGTGGAACTGACCATATTAGATCGGTCACAGCAAACTGTTATCGAACTTGTCAAGAGTGGGGACATCGACTTCGGTTTGGTCCTCGAGTCCGAAGTTCCGGGTGATCTGAC
>WOR8_10003199_pt1 | contig 16006 bp, 17 predicted proteins | sample DeeMarSeWOR38_10_FD_19890 | JGI IMG/M metagenome (IMG submission 19890) | reverse complement strand
CGTCGATCCCCGCCGGACCCAATCTGCTGACAGCCTGGCTGAACAATGGATTGCCGTAAAACCGGGCACGGACACTGCTGTGATGATCGCCATGGCCTATGTCATGATTGCCGAGGATCTCTACGATGAGAACTTCATCAAAACGTGCACCTTCGGATTTGATGAATTTAAAAACGATGTCACCGGAAAAACCGACGGAGTTCCCAAAACCCCGCAGTGGGCCTCGCAGATAAGCGGTGTGCCGGCTGAAAATATTACCCGGCTGGCGCGGGAATACGCCACTTTAAAGCCGGCGGCACTTTGCACCGGATGGGCGCCGGGTCGCAGTGCCTTTGGCGAGCAGTTTCACCGCGCAGCCATTACGCTGGCCGCCATGACTGCCAACATCGGCGTAACCGGCGGCCATGTGGCCGGGGGCACCGACCGTATGGCGTTCGGCGCTTTAGCGGCCTCTTTGCCCGTGCCGGAATTGCAAAACCCTGAGATCCATGTCACTGAAATTTACGACACCCTGTTAACGGGGACCGCCGGCGGTTATCCGGCTGACATCCAGCTGCTTTATGTGGTGGGCTGCAACATCTTAAACCAGTTCTCGAATGTCAACAAAGGCATTGAAGCACTCAAAACATTGGACTTTATCGTCGTACATGACCTGTTTTTAACGCCCACCGCGCGATATGCGGACATCGTTCTGCCGGTGACCCACTATCTTGAGCAGGAAGATATCGGCCAGCCCTGGCTGGGCGGGCCTTACTGTATTTATATGAACAAGGTGATAGATCCCCTGCCTGAAACCCGCTCGGATCTGGCTATTTTTGCCGAGTTGGCACGCCGTCTGGGCGTTGAAGGCTATAACGACAGGTCCCCGGAGCAGTGGTTAAAATCGTTTCTGGATGCAACGCCGGATTTTCCCGACCAGAAGCAATTCAGGCAAAAAGGTGTTCATCGCGTTGAGCTCAACGAACCCTGGGTGGCATTTAAAAGGCAGATCGAAGACCCGCAAGGGCATCCGTTTGCGACACCATCGGGTAAGATTGAAATATACAGCCATAAAATTGCGCAGATGAATCATCCGCAGATCCCGACGACCCCCCGGTATATCGAACCCTGGGAAGGCCCCAATGATAAACTTCATGCAAAATTTCCCCTGCAACTGGTCAGCCCGCATGCCAAAACCCGGGTTAATTCCCAATTCGATAATATTCCGCATCTGAAACAAAAAGCCGATGACCGCATCTGGTTAAACCCGGCCGATGCCGCCGCCCGGGGTATTTCAGACCGAGACCGGGTCATGGTTTACAATGATCGCGGCCGGCTGCGTACCATCGCCAGAGTCACCGATCGGATCATGCCGGGGGTTGTCAGCCTGGATGCCGGCGCCTGGTTTCAGCTGGATGCGGATGGTGTGGATGACGGCGGCTGCGTGAACATTCTCACCAGGGATGCCATGTCCCCCGGCGGCGCCTTTCCCTGCAATACCTGCCTGGTCCAGGTTGAACGCGTCTGAATTTCGATTCAATAAAAAAGGGAAATCAGATAAATTCTGATATCCCTTTTTTATTCCTTGTCGGGTATTTCCTTGAGCACGAAACGGCCGGAAAATATAAAAGCCGTAACGCAATATGTTATTTTTTCATGCTGCTTTCAATCGGAGTCACAATGACCGATTTGACATCGTCGTTCACATTCAGCATCACTTTGTTTTGCCAGTCCCCATTATCGCTCCAGACCACAAAGTACTTTCCGTTTCGATAGTTCGATCGAAGATCAATGCTTTCTGAGGCCATCAGTTCACCGCCGGCCAGATTAAACGGCTGCGGCCAGTCGTAGGTATGATCAACCCAGTAAAGCAGGTAAAACATTTTTTTTCCGGTGTTATTGTCAAGCTGGATTGAAAAATTGGCAAAAGCGATGACCGGTATCAGAATGATTGCGATAATAACGAGAATTTTTTTCATGTGGCGGCTCCCTGAATCGATTTTATTTGACCGATATTAAAGCTGCCTCAAAAATTCAGATCCGGTTCAGGGGTACCGCTTGAATGCGGGACTTCTCAGAAGGAATTTCAGCACAGGGTTTCATTTTGAGACCGCCTTTTTTGGCCTCTAATTTTAATATCGTCATAATTGTCGAAAAACTTTAATATTTCTGCCATTACTGCTGATATTTCAAACCGGTATCGAGTGAGGGCGGCAACTGCAATCATGGGATTTAAGGCCAAAAATTTTGGGGAAATGAACCTCCCTGTACCAAGCTGCAGGGTATCAAAGTGGATTCAATCTTTTCCGCTCACCCTAACCCTCTCCCCAAGCAGAGGGAATTGGTGGGTGACCCTGTTGCGAGCTACAGGGAATTACCAAGTTAAAATATATTCAAACCGGTCGGTATATTTTAATTTTTATGGTGTTCCGATGATGAATCAATGCAAACTATCTTATGTTTTTAACTGCTGGATATAAAAGCGAAGCTGGGAAACGGTCTGGTCCAGAATGGCCGGGTCGCGGCTGGGGGCATATAAAGCAGCCGCGCCGTTTAAAGAAACGATGATATAGTTGGCAATTTCATTGAAATTTAAATTTTCTTTGAGCAGCCCCTGTTGCTCAGCCTGCTCCAGCCAGGCGCACAGCAGTCCGGCCAGCTGTTTGAAACCCTGCATCAGGTGGCTGCTCATAGCAGCGGATTGTCCCGACAGCTCCACCAGCATGCTGTGGAAAAAGCAGCCGCCCTCGAATATGTGGTTTCCGAGTTTGGTTTTAATATCATTTTCAATCAGGGTTTGAATACGTTCCAGGGGGTCGGCGCTGGATTGGATACCCTGAAAGACAACTTCCCGCCAGATGCCTAACGCCTCATCGTAAACCGCATACCAGAGATCTTCTTTACTGGCAAAATGACCGTAGAGCCCGCCTTTGGTCAAACCGGTGGCGACCAGGATGTCGTTGATCGAGGTGTTGTAATAGCCCTTGACACAAAAAAGCCGCAGCGTTTTTGCGATGATGTTTTGACGCGTTTGGATGCCTTTGCTCACAATAATACGTCCCTGTTAATTAATATACCAACCGGTCGTATTATAAATCACATAATCATCCCATATGTCAATATGTATTCATGGACTTTTATGCGGCTGTAAAAAAATGACGCCGGCGCATCATACCCTGGAGGTACAACGGCACCAGCGTCATTTCTTTTCTATAATCAAAACTTTCCGGTAATCTCTTCACTCTGATTTATCGTTAGTGAGGAAACGTTACCCTTTTTTGATGGCGGCCAGAACGCTATCAGGGGTTAGCGGAATACGCCTTACCCGCGCACCCGTTGCGTTAAAAACCGCATTGGCCACTGCCGGAGCCGTGGGCGGCAACCCCGGCTCGCCGATTCCGCCAATTGCCTCCTTGCTTTTGACAATATGGACTTCAATGTCGGGGACCTCCGACAATCGAATGGGGCTGTAATCATCGAAATTCGCAGATGACACCCCGCCGTTGGCAAACTTGACTTCCTCTCTGAGTGCGGTGCTCAAACCCATGGAGACGGAGCCCTCGACCTGGGTTTTGATATTAAAGGGGGCGACCGCCAGGCCGCAGTCAATGGCCACCACAACCCGATGAACCCTGAAGCTTCCATCCTTTTCGTTAACGGATATTTCTGCAACCTGGGCGACAGAGGTCCCAAAGCAGGTATGCTGGGCGATACCACGCCCATGCCCTGCGGGAAGAGGTTTTCCCCAGCCGGCCTTTTCAGCCACGGTTTCCAGCACCCGCCGCGGGCGCATCTCATTTTTCAAAAGCTTTAGGCGGAACTCCAGGGGATCTTTTCCGGCCGCGTGGGCCAATTCGTCAATGAAAGACTCGACTACAAAAGCATTGGGACCGTTCTGCACCGAACGCCAGGGGGAAACGGGAATCGGCAGGTCCGAAAGCAAAAACTCCACGTAAAGATTCGGTATATCGTACATTATCCGATTATTGTCCGGTGAGCCCGGAAAATCGACCAGGCCCCACAGGCTCATGATATCGACCCCGTTTTTAATCCCGTCGGGAGCGATGTCTTTCATAATGGAGCCGCTAACGGCTTTATGCGACCACCCGATCAGCTGTCCCTGGCTGTCAAGCCCGGCTTCAATTCGATGGGACATGGCGGCACGGTACTGATCGTGTTGCATATCCTCTTCACGGGTCCAAACGACCTTTGCGGGCTTGCCGAGGATCTTGGAAGCGATAACCGCATCCACAATAAAATCCGGCGTGGCGCGCCGGCCGAATCCGCCTCCCAGATAGGTGGTATGGATATTGACTTTCTCCGGCGGCAGTCCCGATACCTTGGAAGCGACGATTTGAGCAACCGTCTGCCCCTGTGTGGGAACCCATACGTCGCAGCGATCCTTTTGCACATGCGCCGTACAGTTCATGGGCTCCATCGTGGCATGCGCGACAAAGGGCACAAAATAGGTGGCCTTTACCTTCTTGCTGGCTTCGCTTAGGGCTTTCTTTACATCGCCCTTTTTGACGGCTTCAGAACCCGGTTTGTCGAGGTCTGCCAGCAAACTCTTCTCAATGGAGGCATTATTTAACCCCGGATGAGTCCCCTGGTCCCATTTCACCTTCAGGGCTTCACGGCCCTTCCAGGCGGCGTCCAGCGAGACCGCGCACACGGCGATGCCATGCGGGGTAGGCGCCACTTTAAGTACGCCGTTAACAGCTTCAGCCGCCTTCTGATCAAAAGAAATGGATTTGGCCCCATAAGCCGGCGGACGTGCCAAGACAGCATAGTGCATGTCATCAAACGCAAAATCAAGACCAAAAACGGCTTTGCCGTTGGCTTTATCCGGTATGTCCACGCGGGCCAGATCCTTGCCTATGTAGCGAAAATCGCTTTCCTTCTTAAGGGGCGGGTCCTGTGGAACCTGCAATTCGGCGGCCTTCAGGCAGAGCTGCCCGTAGGTGAGGCTGCGCCCACTCTTTTTATGTTTAACTGCACTGTTTAGGGCCTGGCACTCCTTCGGCGACACGTTCCATTGCAGCGCCGCCGCCTCAACGAGCATCGCGCGACCGCCGGCCCCCGCTTTTCGCAGAATATCGTAAAATCCCCGTACGCTGGCACTGGCCACGGCGAGCTGCATATGCAGAATAGGGTTTGTGTATTCCTTTCTGGCCCCGCCCTGGCGGACCTCAACCTGGTTCCAGTCGGCCTCGAGTTCATCGGCCACGATCATCGCCAGGGCGGTATGGGTTCCCTGGCCCATTTCGGATGCGCCCAGCGTAATCGTGATTTTATTGTCGGGGGTTATCGCAAACCAGGCGTTGGGATTTAAGCCTGAAATCGAATCTTTTTGCGAGGCATTGAGCAGTCTGTATCCCAAAGGCGTTGCCGAAACCGCAATGGTCAAACCGGTTGCGGCCAGGGAACCTTTCAAAAATGAACGACGTGTCATCAATGTGTTCTTCATTTTTAACCCTCCTTTCTGGCGATCTCAACCGCCGTTTTAACGCCCCGTTTCATGCGATGATAGGTTCCGCAGCGGCAGATGACGTCATCCATTGAATCCAAAATTTGATTCGCATCCGGCTTTTTGTTTTCTGAGAGCAGACCGGCAACCTGCATCATAACGCCGGGCTGGCAGTAACCGCATTGGACGACCTGCTCCTGGATCCAGGCCCTTTTGACGGGATGATTCTCGGGCAGCCCTTCAATGGTCGTAATGTCTGCGCCCTGTGCATCTTCAGCGTTGATCGTGCAGGACCGTTGCGCCTCACCGTTAATCAAAACCGTGCATGAACCACATTCACCGATCCCGCAACTGAACTTGGTGCCCGTGAGATTAAGATAGTCCCTTAGAACCCACAGCAATGAGATATCCTTGGGAGCATCGACTTTATAGTTTTTGCCGTTCACCATTAGAGAAATCATAAAAAACGCCTCCTTTTTTAGTTTAGCGATAGCTTAACCTTTATCATTAAGAAATGTCGGTTTAAGACGAAAGTTGCTCTGTAGATCTATATGCTTAACAGTTCGGATATAAAAAAACCTAAAAGATTGGCCTGCCTCTCTTTTAGGTTTAAAACCTACAAAAAAGCGTAGTGATTATTATATCGGCGGCAAGGTGAATGTCGATGTCAACCCGGGATAAATTCCATAGAAAAAAAGTGGTTTTCGGACAGTTGATTGTGGAGAAAAGATGAACAATTAAAATCCAATACTACATTGTAGCGACATGGGTCAACTCCTTTGTAAACTATTCGGAAATCCGTTGCGTCATACATGTCAAACACGCCTGATCATTGTTCGGACGCTCTGACCTAAAATGGGCGTTTAAAACTTTAAAAGAAGGAGGAAGACCATGAAAAAAAAGATCCTTATTATAAGCGTGGTATTAATTGGGTTTTTTCTGGCTGTAACCGCTAATTCATGGGCCCAGCGCGAAAGCGGCGGCCATCGCCCAATGGATCGCGGCGGTAATTTTCAGAGAGGGGAAAATCCAGGGGGAGAACCTTCGATTCCTGAATTTAACCGTGACCGCGGCCGGACTTATCATCCCGGGCGTAACCCTCAGCACTATCGTCCGGTGCACCGCTTTAATCCCAATTTCCACAAATGGCATCATTATCGCGCGCCACACCGTTTCGGTCCCAAGTACCGTTATTGGCACCACCGGCCGGCCTACCGTCATACACCAATCAAACGCTTCTTCAGGCGGCATCGGCACTCGGTGATAAACCAGGTTACCAACTATTACAGCAACGCCGGAAGTTATACGGCACCGCAAGACGAGTTTCAAGCTTCCGCTACTGTATCAGACAGCGGTTTCTCGGTCTCTGTCGGGGTAAGCAAGACGAACTGATCGCCTGACTGCACAAACCCTGCAAAACCGCTTTGATCAGCAAGGAGGTTGCAACCGCCCCGGGCAGGCTGGATACAGCCTGCCCCTTTCTTTCTGCTTGACGGGGGCAGCCGAGTGGCCCGTTTAGACGGAAGCTCAGTCCCGCAACTCGTTATCGAGCAATTGAATAATTTCCGGTGATCCGCGGGGAATTAAAACGGCACCAGGGGTGCGATCTGCGTCCGCCGATTTTCTGGCCATGCCCAGATAAATGGCTGCCAGGGCGATCACTACCCCCAGCCAGTTCACCAGAGATGTCGGTCTTTGAAAAAACAGAACATCCCAGACGAATGCCAGCGCGGGCTCGAGTAGTAGAATCAGGCCGGAGAAGGACGTGCGAATTTTGGGCAGGGCGTTGGTAATCAGGATCCATCCCAACGAATGACTGAACAAACCCAACGCCGACAGGCTGAAAAAACTCTGCAGGTCGGGAATCTGAAAAGAATCATTATGATGAACCACTTCAGCCGCTAAAAAAACAGCTGTGCTAAGCGAAACCAGCAGCAGTACAAAAAAAGGGGGCGCACCCATCTGATCCGCCTGCAGCTTGCGCAGCGACAATATGAATGCTGCATAAAAAACCGCCGCCGCCATCCCGTAATACACGCCCACCCGATAGGACGGTTCCAGTTCGGACCAGTTGACTCCCACAATCATGAAAAGGCCGACCAGTGTCAGTGGTAGTGACAGCAGGTATATCAGCCGTACCGGTTCTTTTAGAAACAAAATACCGAAGCCGGCCAGAATGAACACCTGAAAATTGGGGATGATGGTCGCAAGCCCCGGGCCGATGTATTGAACGCTGTAATGGTATAGCCAGAGGTCCAGGGCAAACAGGATTCCGCATATCACGCTTAGCAGCAGGTGCCGCAGCTTCGGCCATTTGACTTCTCGCTGATACAGAGCCGCCGCGAGTAAAACAATACTGCCGAAAAAAACGCGGTAAAAGGCTGAGACGTTCGGCGAGACGTGGGCCACTTTAACCCAGACCCCGGAAAAACTGATCAGCACGGCTCCGACAATAAGGCCCAACATGGTCAAGCGCGTTGCCTGGTTTTTTAAGTCACGAATGCTGTGCATGGAATTCAAGATGATCTTGACTAATTCATTTTATAGGAGAAGTAAATAGCGCACTGCCCGAGCATTGACCGGACGAGGTCAAAACGCTCAAAAAGTCCGAGGCATCGCTTGTACGGTATTCTGAAAATTTTTGCAACCGTACATATCTGACCCTTCATTTCTTTTGGTTAAAACCAATAAAATAATGGACGTCCGCATTATATTCTCCTATATTGTTCCGGGTTAAAGACGGTGCCGCAAAAAAAATGGGATATTGCGAAACATTATACTAAAACGCGGTATGAACAGCTAAAATGAACAACTCCTCCGAAAAATTTGTGAATTATTATAAGCTGCTGGGCATCGAACCAAAAGCCGGACAGCAAAGAATCAAGCAGGCCTATCTGAATAAGGTCAAAGAATGGCATCCGGATAAAAATCCCGATCGCACCGAGGAAGCCGTAGAAAAGACCAAAGTTTTTAATCAGGCCTATCACATACTGGGCGATGCCGAGCGGCGCAAAAACTACGATCGCATGCTTCGATTTACCAGGGGTAAAGATTTTACTGAATTTATAAACGATGAAGCCATTCGCAACAAAATCAACAAAGCCTATCCGACCTTAAAAAAAGTCCTTGAAAATGTGCGCGAGCTATATGCGCTTTTCAAGGACTCGGTCAAAGGCGATTACAAACTTCACACGGCGAATGTGGCCATGATCGGCGGCGGATTGCTGTATTTCATCCTGCCGGCAGATCTGATCCCGGATTTTATCCCTCTTGTCGGTTATTTGGATGATCTGGCGGTCTTAACCACCATCATGAACTCGCTTAACGGGGAAATAAACGCATATCGCAGCTGGAAAGAAACCGGAATTAAAGGCCGCTTCAAAAAATCCTCCTGAAAATAGATTGCCTGATTCCACCTCTAATTCCCCATAAAATCATCATATTTGTGCCGTTTTAAAAAAAATAAAAATGTTTAAAATTTTGGTTGATTTCTTAGAATTAATTATATATAGATTATAGTCGATTTAAATCGTTCGGATCGTCCCTATTCGGTGAATTTGATTCAGCAACCCTATTCTTATCAAACTTTTGTTGGAGGCCCTAAATGTTAAAAATGAAACTTAACCTTAACCTTGTGGTAGTATTGGCGACGATTGTGGGACTCGTCTTTGTCATTGGTTGTGGAAAATCACTGCAAGAAAAGCAGCAGATGACTGACTTTATACAGGAATTTGGCAAAACAGTGGATGCATACGCCAAAGCGGAAAATAGTCAGAAAGCTGAATTGCAGAAGAAAGTAGAATCTTATATGGAAAAATGGACCCAGATGAAAATTGAGATGGGGAGTGACCTTACTCCCCAGGTTTTAGATAAGCTGGATTCAGAGTATCAAAAATTAGCCAACGAATTTAAAACGATATCGGGTAAATCATAAGATTTAAACCTTTTTGCTGGCAAGGTTGAGCTGCTTTACTGCTTGCTTCCAGGCTTGACCGCCAAAGTTCGACCCATCTTTACTTTCTCTTTATGAAAACGATTTCCACGGGGCGCAGGGTGACTTGCGCCTTTCTTTTTATCTCCTATGATACCGCTCTAACCTTCCGTTCGACAGATATCATCGCTGCAATCTACTTTTAATTATCCTCTTTGTTTTGCGGGGCGTTTTGCGGGAAATTTTTCCGAAACTGAATTGCGCTTGCTAAAACAGACAAACTCGGTTATTTTTTTGTGGCTCCGACCAATGCGGACAAACGCCTCCGCTATCAGCTCGGATTTCCAATTTTGTTTTTAGGGGTAAACGCATGGGCATCAAAAGGATGAAATCATATATTAAAGACAAAATAAAAAAATCCCGGGATTTTTTTCAATGGTACACCACCGGACTGAGCCGCAAGGAAATCGAGCGGATGCTGCATAAAGATGCGCTCGAGGCCTTAACCTATTATAAAGAAAAGACAACGCTCAAGGACAGCCCGCCTGAGAAAAAATCGTTAAAAGCAAAAATCCGCGTCTTTACAGAAATCTTTTTGAGCTTTTTGATGCAGCTGACACCGGCCCGCCGATTTTTTTACGGGCTCAGTTTCGTCGGGTTCGTTCTGGCACTCCTTACAGTCAACAAATTATGGATTCTAGGCGCTTTTGTCATTTTAAACGGGCTGCTGGCAATGGAGCTTGCCGATAAGCTGACCACACGCGACGAGCTGGAAATCGCCCGAGAAATCCAGATCAGTCTTGAGCCTGAGCAGCTCCCTGAAATTCCCTGGCTGTCGGTATCCTGTTCCTCAAAGCCGGCCAAAATCGTGGGCGGGGATTTTTTCAACGTGGTCAAACGCAATGACAACCAGATGCTGAGCATTGTTGGCGATGTGGCCGGAAAAGGCATACCGGCGGCGCTGTATGCCGCCCACATTCAGAGCATGTTTGAGTCCCTCTCGCAGCAGAGCGCCTCTCCCGCGCATATCTTAAACGGCTTGAATCATCTGATCTGCAAGCGACTGCGCGAAGGGGATTTTATTACGGCGGTCATCGCGTTTTTCGAATCCGGGGAAAATTCCTTAACCATTGCGCGTGCCGGACACAATTGGCCGCTGTATTACTCCTCTCAAACCAAAACAATTCAGTCCCTGAAGACCAAAGGCATGTGCCTGGGCATTGACAGGGACATGGGGTTTTCGTCATGCCTCGAGGAAAAATCCATGCCGGTTAAAAGCGGAGATGTGCTGCTGCTTTATTCAGACGGTATCACCGAAGCCATGAATTCAAACCACCGCCTGTTTGATCAATCCCGCCTGGAATCGGCTCTGAAGGAAAGCGCGCATTTTCCGGCAGAAAAGATCGTCGAACGCATCAACTTGCGGCTCGATGAGTTCGTCCAATCCGAAGAACCTCACGACGATGTCACGATGGTGGCCATAAAAGTAAAATAGAAACTGATTTTGATGCAAAATTCCATCTAGGGAGGTGCCATCATGAAAGCCATTCGGATTCATCAGCCCGGTTCATTTGAAGCGCTAAAATATGAAGAAGTCGAATCTCCTGCACCGGATAAAAACGAGGTGTTGATCAAGGTCATATCGGCGTCGGTTAATTTCGCGGATGTCATGACCCGAAGGGGCACCTATCCCACGATGCCGCCGATGCCGGCCATCCCGGGTGTTGACTGCAGCGGAATAGTTGAATCGGTTGGAAAAAATGTCACCCGGTTTCACCCGGGACAGCCTGTCGCCGCACTCGGACGGGGATGTTATGCCGAATATATGACCGCCAATGCCGCGGCGGTGTTCCCTATCTCCGAAAACATTGATATGGCTGAAGCCGCGGCCGTTCCAGTCAACTACCTGACCGTATATCACATGATGCATACCATGGCGCATGCCACAGAAGGAGAGACGATATTGGCTTATGCGGCCGCCGGCGGGGTGGGAACCGCTGTTATTCAAATAGCTAAACAGGTCAAGGTGACAGTCATCGGTTTAACCAGCACAGATGAAAAAGCGGATTATGCCAGAGCCCAGGGGTATGACCATATCATTAATTATAAAACTGAAGACGTGATCGGCCGGGTGAAAGAAATTACCGCAGGAAAAGGCGTAAAGCTTATCCTGAACTCGGTGGCCGGGGACAGCTTCAGCCGTGATTTTAAAATGCTGGCCCCCCTGGGACAGATCATCTGGTTCGGCATGGCAGCCGGACCGCCACAGGAAAATTTGACCGAACGGCTCGCAGCCGGTTTTGTGAAAAGCGCGGGTATTAGAACGTTTATGCTTCCCAGCATTTTCGAGCTTGATCCTGCCTTGATGGCCCGGTCTGCAGAAATCCTGTTTAACGATCTGGCCGGCAAAAAGATTAAACCCCACATCTATGCAAAGATACCCCTGTCCGAAGCTGCCAGAGCCCATGAATTACTGGAGAGCGGAAAGGTTCAAGGCAAGTTGATTTTACAGCCGCGATGAAGTAGAATCTGAACCGCATCAAATGGTTTAACCAAATTATACAGGAAGGATGGCAAAGAAATTCAAATCGTATCAGCAGCGTGGCAGGCATAGAGGCCTTAGTCCGCCGGAGGCGGATTGAAACCATTTCTATTCCTCATTGCCGGTTCTATCCAAAAAATTTTCGCCGGCACCCTGAATTACGGCATCAGCAAAAACTTTCCAGCTGTCAAAGGCGGGATATTTTTCATTCATTAAGTCAAGCTCAGCCGATATCGCTTCAAAGACCGTACTTTCAAGGGATTTTATCACCGTCTCTAAAACAATATTGACAAACTCATCTTTGCCTATGGTTTCGACAATTTGAGTTCTGTTGGCGATCTCATAGCCCTGTCTAAAGCCCAGGTGAGATGCCCGCTTTGTCGGTTCATCAATGGGTTTTTCTGTCATTGATCATCCTCTATCGCTGAGATGTCCATCGCCTGCGATAGAATCAAACCTGAATGGTGAATAAATGGATTCTAGTCGGATCCGGCTGTACCCCAATAATTGAAAGTCGTCGGTTTCCAGCCCGGTAAATACATCGCATCTATTCCCCGTATTTTGAAGCCCGATTGTTCCAGCAAAGAAGGAATGGGCAGATTCAGATTGCAGCCACCCCCAATTCTTTTCCAGATCGGATTCAGCCGGTTCTGCCAGCGCCGAACTGCTGCATCGGGTGCAGCGCCATGTTCACAAAAAATAAGCCGGCCGTGCGGTTTGAGCACGCGACGTATCTCCTCAAGGACCGGCACAACACGGGGAACCGTGCAAAGCGTATAGGTAACCAATACAGAATCGGCACTGCTGTCATCAAGCGGTATTGTTTCGGCATCGCCTTTGATGAATTCCAGGTTAAAATCGACCCGGGCCACGGTATCCTTCGCCAGGGCCCACAACTCCATCGACGGATCCAGACCCCACACCTGTTGTACTTTTTCCGTATCATAGAACGGCAAATTGAGCCCGGAGCCAATTCCAATTTCCAGCACGCGGCCAGCGGCCAGAGACACAACTTTTTCACGCTGTTTCCGAATCGGTTTAGTGCTGCAGAGAAAATGCACGGCTTTTGGTAGAAGAAATTTAGAATAAAATCCCATGATAACAAGTTTATTTCGCCATCGGGCCAGGCGGGTGGGACCTGCCAGCACTGATTTTCAGAGCTTTTTGTGACCCCTAAACATGTGAATTAGAAAAAAGAACATCGCTCCGAACAACAGCCAAACAACCACTGGCAATGTTATCACGGTATAGGCTACAGCCTGAAGATTAGCTGATGAAATATCAGCAACCCATTCAAGAGAACTTTCACTGAGAATATCCTCAAGGCGGAGATTTTCATACACAAAATCATCAGATGCGCCCATATTCATGAATGCCGACATGACCTGGTAGGCAAACAGAAGCCCTGCACATACCATTAAAATTATTCCGATAGTCGAGAAAGTAGCCATACTTCACGCCTTTCTTTCTTTTTCTTTTCTAAGCCGGATTAAAACGCTGTACAATCCCTTTCGTTTGAGCTCGTCGAAATTCTCAAATACCGCTTCCTCAAGCAATCGAAATTCCGGTAAAGACCATCGTGCGTATAATTGAAGATAGTCCATAAATGTTGATTTAGAAAAATCAAGTCTCCGATGCGCCTGCCGCCATTCACCGGTATGCTCTAGTTCGTGTAAATTCAAGACCATCTTGATCATCTCCTTCAGCGCCTGATCTTGAACTTCTTCTAGAACTTCTGCATTCTGCTGTTTCCAGTGCTCCCGATCTTGTTGATCGAGAGGAATAATTTTACCCATTATTTGCATTTGGAACTTTTTTTCTCTGTCTTCCAAGATGAACTGCTAATTTTGAGATAGGTCCTAATAGCATCGGAACGCCTCCTTGACAGCTTCGGAGACCAGGATCCATGGAGGTTCATCTAGCTTGTTTGGATGGTTTGAAAGGTAATCCTGCACGACAAACTTTATCTCTTTAATTTTCACGCCTTTGGGGATACAAATTTTTTCAGGTTTGAGGACACCGTCGTACATGGCGCGATAAGCAAAGGTAACACCGGAGATGAAACCCAGACCATAGCCATAAAATTCCGGATCGCTGCTTTCAATGCAGGATAATAGATTATGCCCGCTGGCCATGGGTCCACACTCTGCCATTGAATTCGCCGATAAAAACAGAAGGATGATGCCAATTATTGCGCTCAAGAGTGACTTCATAAAAGCCCCTCCTTTCCCCCTGTGGTTCCCACGGGCAGGGAGTCAGAGGCTCTCCCGGCGCGCAGCGCCTAAGCCCCGGGGATTTGTTGAATTCTAATTGATCAAGAATTCATTACAAACATATTTAGAATATTGTTTTTGGGGGCAATTTGGGGTTGTTTCGCCAACCCGCGATCAACGCGATTACCTTGAGCAGTGTAGTCCAAACCCCGGGCTGCCCTTTTCATTTTCTATCATCCTGCTATTTACTATCAAGTTAGCACAAAAATCTCAAGTCATCGATAATGAATAAAGACGTAAGATGCACCTATGGGTGGTGCGTCTGAAAAGTAAAAGGAACACCAATTTTTAGTTAAGGCCGTTCCACCATTATTGAGATGCTGTTGACCGAGTTTCCACCGCCCATTCTCTGGGAAAGGATTTCTCGGACAATCTCGTTTTGTTGATCGGTGGTTCCGCCGATTTCCACCCACTGCCCAAAAGAAGTGGTCAGTTCCGTCCGGGCCTCGAAAAATCGAATAACTGCATCTTTGCGATCATCATAGGCGATGCGGGGCACAATCTTCAAGTGCACATTGTCACCGGCAACGATCGGTGTGACCTCAAAGCCGCTTTCAGCAGTTTGCCATGCGACCGTTGCGCCGCCCGGGGCATGCCGCCTGAAAAATGCCGATCCCTCCCGATACGGAATTTCTTTTCCGGTGCGGATAAATGCCGGGCTCCCGGACATGGCGACCACGAACGCACTGGAAGTGCTACTTCGCCGGTGCCTGCGGTCTTGAGCCGAAATATCCACACCGTCTTTCTTTTTACGGCCGACGGCGACACTGACCTTATCTTTTGAATACCGGCCCCGGGCCGCAATCGCTCTTTCCTCGTCTGAGCCGGCAGTATTAAATCGGACATGGATTCGGACCTGCTCAACCGGTTTGTCGAAGCGCTCAAGGTAAGCATAAACGCGCCGGATCGCCTCGGCATTATCAACGACAACCAGTGAATTCACCCGCTGACTGACGGTAACACTTCCCCCGGCGGAAAGCATGGTTTGGACAACCGGCACCAGCTCGGCAGCCCTGCGATGCTGGACTTTGATAACGGCCACTTCATTGGCCGACAAAACACCGTAGAATAATATCAGTGCCGGCACCAGGCCAAAAAACAGAAAATACCTGGAGCTGAATTTTTTTTTTGAAATCATCATTCGTCTCGGATCCAAGTTCTATACAACATGAATAAAATTTTATCACGCCATCGTCTTAAGATCAAATTTCAGCCGCCGGCTTCAGCACACTTCGTTGGTGTCGATCTACTTGAGCGTCAGTGCATATTACCTGATTGAAAAGGCTCAACCAAGGTTATTGACATTTGAAAGCCACCCTCATAAATTAGATGTCTGACAATAAAAATAAGCACCTTTATGACCCTGCACCCGAAAGTTGCGAACATTTCTTTGTTCGCTTTTTCATTTTACTCGAGTTCAAGGAGGTTAACAATGTTTCTATCATTGGTAAAAAGCCGCAGAAGTATCCGAAAATACCAGAACAAACCGGTCGAGTCCGAAAAAATCGATTCCCTGGTGGAAGCTTTGCTGCGCGCACCGACATCGATGGGAAAAAATTCGTGGGAATTTGTTGTCGTTACCGATTCCGCTTTGTTGCAAAAGCTTTCCAGCGCAAAACCGCATGGAGCGACTTTTTTGAAAAATGCAGCTCTGGGAATCGTGGTATGTGCAAATCCGCAAATAAGTGACGTGTGGGTTGAAGATGCATCGATTGCTTCGATTTTTATTCATCTGGCGGCCGCATCGCTTGAACTCGGGAGTTGCTGGATCCAGATCAGAGAAAGAAAACACAACGACACGCAAACAGCTGAAG
>WOR8_10003197_pt1 | contig 16009 bp, 14 predicted proteins | sample DeeMarSeWOR38_10_FD_19890 | JGI IMG/M metagenome (IMG submission 19890) | reverse complement strand
AGTTGGTTGTCGTCGAAGACGCTGTTCGACAGGAACCGCACGCTGGCGCCCGGCACTGCGCTACCGGTTTCGTCGCGAACGCGCCCGGTGAACTGCACCGCATCGATTCGCGGAATACGGATACCCCCCGTGTCGTTGGCCAGCGCCACGTCCGGATCGATGGATACCGCTGGGAAAAGCGCTCCGCCGAGGCTCGAAGTGACCCGAATGAGATAGTCTTGCGTCTCGTCGCCGACGCGAATCGCGAATCGCCCGAATTCATCGGTCTCGCCGATCGACGACACAACACGGCCGTTCGATTCGTCGACCGCACGGACCTGCAGCCCGGGTTGTGCAAGCTCAACCTCACCATCGACGCTCGCGATGTCGGCGCTGAGCGTGCAGTTCGTCTTTTGGTCCTCAGTGCAATCGCGCTCGATGTCCGCAGGAAACGAGACGTCGAAGCGGAATGGATTCCCCGCCGTGCCATCCTCGATTCGCACTTCGAAGTACAGCGGAGGCAAGCTACGAATCGCGGGGGCGGAACCCGCCGTCGGTGACGTGACGATGTCGCTCGTCGGAACGACGACCACATCGTACGTCTCCCCCGCGACGAGCACCGTGCTGAAGTCATAGGCATCCTGATCGAGCCCTCCGCCGACCTCTCTCAGGGTGTCTACCTCGACTGGAACCGGCTGAATCGGCTCGACCGCACTCGGCATGCGTCGCACGAAACGCAATGTGGCTGGAACCCGCAGCCCATCCCAACGCACGAAGCCACGTACCTCTCGAGTTGCAGGCAGAATCAAGTCCAGAGCGCTCGGTGCGCTAAAACGCTCTTCGGGAAAGGCCCAGCTCGTCGGGATCACACCCTGAACCTCCGATGTACGGCCCACGACCTCGATTGCAACCTCTACGGAAGAGCTCGAGCCATCGATGCAGATGCTTCTATCGCACGCACCATCTCCGCAGTCCGCATCAGTCCCGCACGTGTTGTCCACGGTCTCGGTGACTTGCGCCGACTCGAAGTTACAGCCGGCAAGCAACAACGCGGCCAGTGCGAACCAGCTCCTCATCGGCACTCCACCGTGATCACAGGGTTGTCGATATCCGTCACCTCGATCCACCAAACACGATCGTCCACGTCGCCCGCTTGCGCTGGCCGTCGCGGCTCGACGAAGCCCGCGAAGCTGCCGACGACGACGAGCTCGATCTTGTTGCATTCGCCGGGGACGAGGAGGCTATGCGGAATGCTGAAAGTCGACGGCCGATCCACGGCGCCGCCCTGAGGCTCGATGGTCCCGTCGTCGATCGGAAACTCCGTCCCTGGTGGCGTCGACGAGTTCAGGAAGATCCGGTACTCGAGCGTCTGGTCGACGTTCGGGTCACGGACGATCACGTCGAGCGGGACGTCGGTCTCTAGAGACTCGTCGAGATTGAGCTGTCCGATCTCGCGAAGCGGGTAGTCCGCGTTCGCCTGGCTGATCACCGAAGGGGGATAGTTTTCCTCGGGCGAGAACTCGATCGGGTTGGTGGTCACGCAGCCGGCCGCCGTGAAACCCGCGGCGAGCGCCACGCATGAAGCAATGGAGAGCATCCCGAGGAGTGTTGAAGCAAAGGTCATGCCGAGGGTCCGAGGCGGAAAAACCCAAAGGTTTCCGACATTATCACACGAAATTCTCCGGCCCCCTATGACATTAATGTCAGCCCTCCGCCGGTCGGCCGGGCTCGGGAGCGTCTGGCTCACGCTCGAGATAGCGGAAGACGGTGCGCGGATCCACGCCGAGGTCACGGGCCGTGCGCGTTCGATTGCCGCCGTTCCGCTCCAAGACCTCGAGGATGTAGCTGCGTGTGAAGTCCTCCCGGGCCTGCGTCAGAGGGATGACGGCGCGCTGCTGATCCCCGCCGAGATCGAGATCGTCCGGGCCGATGAGGGTCTTGTCGGCGAGCACGATCGCCTTCTTGATGCGGTTCTCCAGTTGCCGAACATTGCCCGGCCAATCGTAGTTGCGCATCGCATCGAGCGCCTTGGGCGTGAACCCCTTCACGCTCGCGCCAAACTCGGCCGCATACTTCTTGAGCAAGTATTTCGCGAGGATCACGATGTCCTCGCCGCGCTCCCGGAGCGGCGGCAGATGAAGGTTCACGACGTTCAGACGATAGTAGAGATCTTCGCGGAACGTCCCTTGCTTGATCGAGGCATCGAGGTTGCGATTGGTGGCTGCGAGTACACGGATGTCGACCGACTCCGGCTTGGTATCGCCAACCTTGACGACGACCCGTTCCTGAAGAGCTCGCAACAGCTTCACCTGAAGCGCGAGGGGCATCTCTCCGATCTCGTCGAGAAACAGCGTGCCCCGGTCGGCGGCCTGAAAGCTGCCCTGTCGCGTCGCCACGGCTCCGGTGAACGCGCCGCGCACATGGCCGAATAGCTCCGATTCCATCAAGCTCTCCGGGATCGCGCCGCAGTTCACGACGATGAACGGGCCTTCGGAACGGTTTGAACGACGATGTATCTCGCGCGCGAACAGCTCCTTCCCCGTGCCTGTCTCCCCGGTGATCAGCACGTTGATGTCCGCGCCAGCAACCTTCTGCACGCGGTGGAAGACCTGTTGCAGGCTGGGACAGCTCCCTATGATGTCGCCGAATCGCTGCGCCTCGAGCTCCCCGGCGATTCGATCGCGATCGGTCGTGAGTTGATTGAGCAGGATTGCGTTCTGCAAGATTAGCGATGCCTGCCCCGCGAACACCGTGAGCAGCTCCAGGCTAGACTGCTCGAACAAGTTGACGACGTTGTCGTTACCTACATAGATCATTCCGAGTAGCTGCCCCTGCGCGATGAGAGGTGCAACCATCACCGAGCTGAGCTGCAGATCGAGAACGCTCTCGCTCGAATTGAACATCGTGTCATTGACCGCATCGCTCACGATCAGTGGCTGCCGTGTGTCGATGCACTTGCGCAGAATGCTATCGGAAAGCTGCGTCACGGCATCTGGGATGGTCTTGCGGTCGACGTTGCGCGCTGCCGCGACCTCCGGGTCACCGTCACGCAACAGAATCACGAAGCCTTTGTTCGCATGCACCACTTCGACGACGGCATCGAGAAGTGCCTCTATCTGATCCGGAACGGCGCGAATCTCGAGGAGCCGACGATTGAAGTCGCTCAGCTTCAGCATCCCCTCGATCTCGAATGCATGCGCCTGGTCTTCGGCCGGCCCGCTGTCGCGAATCGCGGTTTCGTCGTAGAGCGAGAAGACGAGCTCGACGTCGCCAAGCGTGAGCTTGTCGTTGTGGAAGACCTTGGACTTCTTCTTCTTCTTGCCATTGACGAAGACCGTGGCCCCGGAATCGACTGGGGTAATCGAGAAGTCGCGCCCATCGAACACGACCTGTGCGTGGTGGAGCGAGAGCGAGCCCTCGTCGATGGACACGTCGTTGGCACCCGCTTTGCCGATGGATGTCACGCGCTTGTAGATCCCAAACACGCGGGGCCGGCCCTGCGGCACCATCCACTTGAGGCTCGGCATACGTCAGCGACTCTAACAGACGGGAATTGCGGTGTCACCGCGGCGGGGTCAGCTCAAGTACGGGCCGCCGATATAGCTCGAAAGCTCACGAACCTCTTGGCGGAGGTTGTGTTGTGTGGCCTTGGTGATGTCGCCAATGGATACGAGCCCGACGAGCGTCTCGCCGTCCATCACGGGGACGTGGCGGCAACGCCGTTCGGTCATGAGGCGCATCACGTCGAGCAACGTGTCTTCCGGGGTGGCCGTATGGAGGCGTGTCGTCATCACGTCGCGAACGAGGGTCTGGCGCGGGTCCCGATGGGCCGCTACGACCCGCACCAGGACGTCGCGCTCCGAGAAGATCCCGACTGGTTCACCGCCCTCCATCACCAAGACGGAGCCGACGTGATGATCGTTCATCACGTGGACAGCGTCGATCACCGTGCCCAGGGGGCCGACCGAATACACAGCCTGCCCTTTCCTCTCGATGACATCAGATACTCGCGTGCTCAACACAATCAGACCTCGCTTTTGGCCGATTATATAATCATCCACAGGTTTGAGAACCCCTCTCGTGGGAACTGTAAATTCACACACACGATCGCGTTATCACCCCTTGCGGACTAGATTTTCCCTTCGCGACTCGGCACTCTGAAGTCCTGATGGGACATGCCAGGGCTCAGCGAGATCGACGGGCGAATCATCGCGTCGATCTCGACGGCCGGGCGGTTCTGTTCCAGCGAGGCGATCACGTCGGGCAGTACACCCTCGAGAACATTTCTGCCGGCGGCGCATTGATTTCGGGGACTCGGGACCTTCGACCCGGTCACCTCGTGCACGTATTGATCGATCTGGCGAGCAGTGGCGACACCATGAGCCTCACCGGGTCGGTGCGCCGCGTGCGCGAGCTGGGCAACGGAGATGACGGCGAGGACGGAAACAACGTCGGGCTCGCGATCGCGTTCCCCGTGTTGTCGGCCGACCAGGAAGACGCGATCCACGATGCGGTGCTGCGGGCGTTGGTCCGCCGCGATGCCAACGTGCTTCGCCTTCCATTACTGGTGTTCGAGCCAAGACGCCGCGTGCGCGAGGAGATCGAGTCGGAGATCAGGAGCTTTGGGCTCCCCGTGATTGCCGTGGAATCACTCGCTGACGCGGTCAACGAGCTAGAAGGGGATGACACGGAATATGCAGGGCTCGTCATTCACTCCGCGACCCACGACCCGCGCTCGATGGAGGTCGTCGAGTTCTTCGCCAAGTCGGAAGGTCTGAAGACGATCATCTTGCCCGAGCCGGATGGCGCGTTGACACCTCGCGCGGAGCGCCTCGCGAAGCTTCCGCAGGTCAAGGTCCCTCGCATCTGGAGCCGCTCGGAGCTCCTCCACGCACTGACGCACTAGGTTCGGTCGAAGGGCACGATTTCCATCGAGGTCACGTCAGGCAGGGCTTCAAACGACGGAACGACGTCGGCGGCCGTGGCGACGACGACGATGGTCAGGTTTCGCGGCGAAATTCGAGCGCGGGTGGCTTCGTTCGCTTGATCTCGGGTGACGCCACCAATCAAGCGGTCGTGCTCGGCAACATAACGCCGCGGAATACCCAGAAGCTCGACATCGAGCTTCGCCTCGAGCCGCTTGGAGGGTGTGTCTCGATCGAAGCAATGGCTGTTGATCAGGTACTGCTGAGAAAACCGGAGCTCCGAGCCTTTGATCCCGCGATCGACCCAGCGTTCGAGAAGCTCGAGCTGCAGCGCCGCACACGCTGCGGAGTACTCTGCAGAGGGGGCCGTCCACATGTACCATGCGTCGCGCTGCGTGGAGTGGAGGAGGCGGCTGTACGCGCCATAGCTCCAACCCCGCACGCCACGCACCTCTTGCATCAGCGGGCTGCTGAAGGTGCCGCCAAACGCGGTGTTCGAAACGATCAGCGGAAAGAGCTTCGGATCGTGGGTGCGCGCGCCGAGGGTTCCGATGAAGAGCTGGGTCTGCGAGCGCTCCGGCTTGTCGACGACGACGACGTGGCGTCCTCGTCGCATGCGCGGCGCCGGTAGCTTCTCGGCTCGCCGCTTGCGAGGTCGGTGTGCGGGGAAATGAGAAGCGACCAGGGCGCGCGCCTCGAGCTCCGTGACGGCACCGGCGATCCCCACGACGAAGTCACCGTTCTCGAGATGTCGTCTATAGAAGGCGCGCACGCGCTCGACGTCGATTCGCGCGATGCTGGACTCCGTTCCACTCAGAGTGCGCGCGTATGGATGGGCGCCGAAGAGCGCGCTGCGGAAGCTCAACGCGCCGAGTGTTTGGTCATCGTCGAGACGCGCGGTGAGCGATGCTTGCGCCTGCCGAAGGAGCTGGTCGTAATCTCGAGCACGTAACGCTGGACGCCAGAGCATCCGCGCCAGCAAGTTCAGCAGCGGCTCGAGATTGCGTCGAAGCACGGTCGCGCGAACACGGGTCGTCCGCATGGACACCTCGACCGAAGCGCGGGCGCCCAGTGTGGCGAGCTCGTCCTCGAAGCGCTGCTGAGACATGCCGCGCGGCCCCCGGCGCAGCAAGTGGCCGGTCAGCTGTGCGAGGCCCTCTTTGCCAACGGGATCCTGGAGGCTCCCCACTCGAAACGCGATCTCCACGTCGACGAGCGGCAGCACATCGCTCGGCTCGACCAACAAGCTCATCCGTGACCTCTGACCACCTCGACGCGTGTGCGACGCGATGGACGAAGGTACTTCGTGGCGACGCGCTCGACGTCGTCCGGAGTGACCTCGCGATACGCGTCCAGGCGGTCGAACATCGCCGATCCATCACCTGCAACGGTTTCGTAGAAGCCGATCTGCTCCGCTTTGCCGCCTGCGGTCTCCATGCTGTGCAAGAACGAGAGCTCCAACTGATTGATGGCTTTGTCGAGCTCGGACTGCATGGGGCCCGCGGAAGCAAGTTGCTCGATCTCTCCTTCCAAGCGTTCGAGAGCCGCCTGACGTCGTTTCCCTTCGTGCACGAAGATCCACATTTCGAAGAGCCCCGGATCGACGAACGGCGCGATCGAGCCACGCACCGCAAACGCGAGCTCCTCGTCGACACAAAGCGCGCGGTGCATCCGAGAGCTTCGGCCGCCGAAGAGCAACTCGTTGACGACGACGAGGGCAGACGTATCCGGGTGGCAGAACGCCGGCGCCTGGTAGCCGAGCAAGATCTTTTCGGAGGGCGTCGGCGCCCGCAGCTGCGTGATACGCTCGGCGCGCTGGGGAGGCTCCTTTGGCTGCGCGACGGGTACGACGGCCCCGACCTTGGGGAGGCCCCCGTAGTGCTCCTGCACTAGGCCGAGAGCCCTACCCTCGTCGAAATCACCTGCGACGATGACGGTCGCGTTCGCGGGAGCGTAGTGGGTTCGGTAGAACTGCCGGCAGTCTCGTACAGTGAAGCCGCGGATGTCTTTCATCCAACCGATCGTCGGCCACCCATAGGGATGTCGGCGAAACGCCGTTGCGTAGAGAAGCTCGAGCGCTTTGCCCTCGATGTCGTCCTCTACGCGAAGCTTGCGTTCATTGGCCACGACCTCCTTCTCGGAGACGACCTGTGGCGCCCGGAGCACGAGGTTAGACATGCGATCGGCTTCGAGCTCGACCAGGAGGGGAAGCGCCCCTCGAGGTGCGTTCTCGTAGTAGTAGGTCCAGTCGGTCCAAGTCGCCGCATTGGCCTCGGCCCCCGCGCCCTCGAGCAATCGATCGAACTGGCCGAGTGGGCGCGTGCGCGTTGCATTGAACATGAGATGCTCGAAGAGGTGCGCGAGGCCGGTCTTCCCAGGGCGCTCGTGACGAGATCCGACCCGAAACCAGGTATGGTAGCTGACCGTCGGCGCCGATCGGTCGACGAGCGTCAACAGCGTCAGACCGTTCCCGAGGCGAAATCGGCGCATTGCGAGCGCATCGCCGAAGGCGTGTTCGTGCAAGAACGTCCATCGCGCGTTGCGCTTCGACACGCCGCGATTGAGTCGCTCTACGAGAAGCTCAGGCGCCACCATCAGCGAGCGAGAGTGCGCAGGGTCACGTGGCCGGTCAAGCCGATCGGCCTACGATAGGCGCACCTTGACCCGGTCGCGGTGGGCAGTTAGCTCTCCGCTCATGTCCGAAGTCCGCGTTCGATTCGCGCCTTCACCCACTGGTTACTTGCACATCGGCGGCGTCCGGACCGCGCTCTACAGCTGGTTGTGGGCTCGCCGGCACGGTGGCACCTTCATCCTGCGAATCGAGGACACCGACCGCGAGCGCAGCACCGACGAGAGCATCCAGATCGTGCTCGAGTCGATGCGCTGGCTTGGGCTCGACTGGGACGAGGGCCCCGAGGTAGGCGGCGATCACGGGCCGTACGTGCAGAGCGAACGCTTGCACATCTATGCACAGTTCGCGGAGAAGCTGATCGAGAACGGGCATGCCTACCGCTGCTATGCGACCAAGGAAGAGATTGCGGCTGCCCGCGAAGCACATCAACGGAGCGAGACGAAGGACGGGTTCCGGTTCGAGAGCCCTTGGCGTGACCGGAGCGATCCCCCAGAGCAGGCTAGCGCACGTCACGTCATCCGGTTTCGCGCACCGCACTCTGGCACCACGAGTTGGATCGATGCCGTCAAAGGAAGGATCGAGATCCCGCACTCGACACTCCAGGACTTCATATTGATTCGCCCCGACGGGATGCCGCTCTACAACTTCGGCTGCGTCGTCGACGATCTGACGATGGGAGTCACGCTCGTTGCGCGCGGCGACGATCACGTGATCAACACGGCACCGCAGATCCTTCTCTATCGTGCGCTCGGCGCCGAGGTGCCGCAGTTCGCGCACATGCCGATGGTGCTCGCGCCGAACGGCGAGAAGCTGTCGAAGCGACACGCGGCCGTGGGCGTGCTCGAGTACCGCGACATGGGTTATCTGCCGGACGGCGTGATCAATTACTTGGCGCGCCTCGGGTGGTCGTACGGCGATCAAGAGATCTTCACGCGCGAAGAGCTCATCGAGAAATTCAGCTGGGATCGGGTCGGATCCACGGCGGGCCGCTACGACGCGAAGAAGTTTCTCCACGTGCAAGCGGAGCACCTTCGAATGCTCCCCGATGAAGAGCTCGCGCGGCTGGTGATCCCGTTCCTCGACGCGCTCGGCGTCGAGGTGCCGCCGGACGATCCGACCCTGCTCAAGGCGATCCCATACGTGAAGCCTCGCGCGTCGACGCTCATCGAGCTCGCCGAAGCAGTCGATTATGTGTTTCGTCCGGTCGTATTCGAGGAGAAGGGCAAAAGGAAGTTCCTGGTGCCGGAGAGCGCCGACAATCTGCTTCGCCTCGCAGACGTCGTGGAGCACACCGACCCCTTCGAAGCCGAAGCGCTGGAGCGGGCCGTCAAGGCTTGGATGGAAGAACACCAGCTTCCGATGAAGAGCGTTGCGCAGCCCGCTCGCGTAGCGATGACGGGCCGGACGCGAAGCCCCGGGCTGTTCGAGGTGATGGAGGTTCTCGGAAGATCCAAGACCGTCGAGCGGCTGCGGACAGGCGCTGATATCGCATCGAACGCGGGCGCAGCCTCGACGTAATCCGAGACCGTCCCATAACTCCGATACGCAATCGTGGAATCGTTCGTCATCGTCATTTACTTGCTCACGCTAGGGGTTCTGGCGCTCTATGGAGCTCATCGGAGCACGCTCCTTTGGCGGTACCTCCGCCACCGCAAAGAGCAAGTCGCCCCTCGGGCCCGTTTCTCGGACACGGAGCTGCCCTTCGTCACCGTACAGCTCCCGATGTTCAACGAGCTTCTGGTTGCGGAGCGAGTCATCGACGCCGCCGCTCGGATCGATTACCCGGGGCATCTCTTGGAGATCCATGTGCTGGACGACTCGACCGATGCGACTTCGTCGCTCGCAGGAGCGCGCTGCGAAGCGCTGCGATCCCGAGGGCTGAACATCCAACACATCCAGCGTCCGGGCCGCGAGGGCTACAAGGCCGGCGCCCTCGAATACGGCCTGCGACGAGCCGCCGGTGAATTCGTGTTGGTGTTCGACGCCGACTTCGTACCCCATCGAAGCGCGGTCCGAGACCTGATCGACTTCTTCACAGACCCTTCGGTCGGTATGGTCCAGGCGCGCTGGGGCCACCTGAACCGCGAACACTCGTTGCTCACGCGTTGCCAAGCCATGCTGCTCGATGGGCACTTCGTGATCGAGCATGCCGCGCGCAACCGCACCGGTCGCTTCTTCAACTTCAACGGGACGGCCGGCATGTGGCGGAGGGCCGCCATCGATGATGCGGGTGGATGGCAGCACGACACGATCACGGAGGACATGGACTTGAGCTACCGGGCGCAACTCTCCGGGTGGAAGTTCGTCTATGCGCCCGACGTGTCGGTCCCGGCCGAGCTTCCATGCGACATGAGCAGCTTCAAGAGTCAGCAGTACCGCTGGGCCAAAGGTTCCGTGCAGACGGCACGCAAGCTACTCGGCCGTATCATGCGCGCTCCGGTCCCGGCCAAAGTGAAGCGCGAAGCCTTCTTCCACATGACCAACAACGTGGCGTACGTGTTTCTCTTGCTCCTCGCGGCACTTCAGATGCCCAACATGCTCATCCGTCGTCACATGGAGGACCCGAGGCTCCTCCTGCTCGACGTGCCTCTCTTTTGGGCTACCTGCGGTTCGGTCGCGGCCTTCTACGTCGTTGCACACCGCGATCTGTATGGCGGCACCTGGGAAGCGGTAAAGCGCCTGCCCGTCATGATGGCACTGGGAATTGGGCTCGCCGTCAACAACGGTCGGGCAGCGATCGAAGGGTGGTTCGGGCGCGACGTGGAGTTCGTGAGGACCCCGAAGAGCGGCGCGACGGACGAGCGTCGCGTCTCGGGGCTCATGGCGTACCCCGGTCATCAGCCCTCGCACACCCTGGTCGAGCTTGCATTTGGGATCTACTGCGCAGCCACGCTCGGCGTCGCGTTGCTGACACGCAGCTATGCGAGTGTCCCCTTCGTCACGCTGTTCTGCACAGGCTTTCTCTACGTGGGTATCACGAGCCTGCAGGAAGCACGGCGCGCGCGCTCTCAGCGGGCGGAGGGCGGCGAGCAAGCGCCGTCGACGCACTCCTCTCCGAAGCCGCAGTCGATGTTGAGCTGACACTCGGCGAGAACTTCACTGCTTCGGACGCAAAGCTTCATACCCTCGACCGGCGCGCAGAAACGAATCGTCGCATCGATGCGTGCGCATTGTTCGTCGCTCTCGCAAGGCGTTCGGCATTGGCCGCGGAGGCAGACGCGCCCGGGCTGACAGTCGTTCTCGGGGCAGAACTGTTCGGGCCTCGTGTCGGGAATGCACTGAAAAGCGCTACAGTACTCGTGCTCCGCGCACTCGCTGTCCTCGGTGCAGCTCGTGAGGCAGGTGTCATCCGTGCAAGGCCTGCACGCACCCCCGATGCACTCCTGAGCATCCGGGCATGGCGCATCGAGGCAGGTGAGGAGGCATGCGCCATCGATGCAGATGCGCCCGTCGCCGCACTCGAAGTTGAACTGACAACTGAGAGGCGCCGGAGTCGGCGCCTCCTTGGAAGGCTCGTTCTCGAGGGGGTTGAGACACAAGCCGCTGCTCGCACATGTGGTGCCGAGTGGGCACTCGTATGCCTCGTCACACTCTGCGACACAACCGATGCTGGTGCACACCTCGTCCACCGCGCAGTCCGTTTGGGCGAGGCAGAGCGGACGCTCGGGAGGCGGCTGCGGGTTGCATTCGTCACCTCGGCAGAGAAAGCAGCCGCGGTCGCTCAGCGGACCGTCGGAGATGCAGACGTAGCTGGAGTCGTCGTCGCAAGCGGTGACCCCGAGTAGAGCGATGAAGAGAATCCCGAAGCGTTTCATGGGAGGTTCGACGCGGGCGCGCCGGTCTTATTCACTGCGGGCGAGGACTTGAAAAGCGAGCAATTCCGTTGAATAACAGGCCCGACATGAGTGGCCACAGCAAATGGTCGACAATCAAACGACGCAAAGGTGCGCAGGACGCCAAGCGCGGAAAATTGTTCACCAAGGTGATCAAGGAGATCACGATTGCGGCTCGGACGGGCGGAGGCGACCCCGACGGAAACCCCCGACTGAGGCGGGCCATCGACCTCGCTCGCAGCGTGAACATGCCGGCCGACAACGTCACGCGCGCCATTCAGAAGGGGACCGGAGAGCTGGAAGGGGTGCAGTACGAGGAGCTGGTGTATGAAGGGATCGGCCCGGACGGGGCGTTGTTCCTGTGCGAGGTGGTCACTGACAATCGCAATCGAACGATTGCAGAGGTACGCAAGGTCTTCGACAAGAACTACGGGCAGATTGGTAGCAGCGGGTCGGCGGCATGGGCTTTCGAACAGAAAGGCATCATTCGAATCGCGAAAGAGGCCGCGAGCGAAGAGCAGTTGTTCGAGGCCGCGGTCGGCGGCGGCGCCGAGAACATGGAGCTCACCGATGATCAATGGGTCGTGACGACGGCGCGCAACGATCTCGATGCGGTCCGCGATGCCATTGCAAGCTCCGGGATCGAGGTCGCGGAGGCGACGCTCGAGTACATTCCGAACAACCCCAAGATCGTCGAGGGCCCCGATGCCGAGAAGCTGATCCAGCTCTACGAAGCGCTGGAAGAGCACGACGACATTCAGAACGTCTTTTCGGACTTCGAGCTCAGCGAGCAGGCGCTCGCTGAAATGGCCTGACGCGAGATGCGTGTCCTCGGCATCGACCCCGGAAGCCGCCGCACGGGCTGGGGCGTCGTCCAATTGGAGGGCACACGGCTCCGCCAGATCGCTGCGGGGACGATCACGGCACCGGAGAGGCTCGCGCTGGCGGACCGACTTCGGAAGATTCACGAGGGGCTCCGCCGAGTGATCGAAGCTCACGCACCGGAGGCCATGGCGGTCGAGGAGATCTTCTTCGCGAAGTACCCGAACGCCGCCCTCAAGCTCGGGCACGCACGTGGCGTCGCGCTGTTGGCGGCCGCCCAGTTCGAGATCGCCGTGCACGAATATCCGCCCGCGATCGTCAAGCGAACCGTGGTGGGGCGGGGCGCGGCGGACAAGGTACAAGTCACGAGACTGGTGAGCGCAATTCTGGGGCTGCAAACGCCGCCCGAGGAAGACGCCGCCGATGCATTGGCGGTCGCGATTACCCACATCCAGGCGAGCCGCTCACGGGCGTGAGCATGATGCCGAGGACCATGGGCCGTGCGGGCGGCGGGTATGACCCATCGCGAGAAATACACATATGTTCAGTAAGCTGCTAGTCTCGGCCCGGTGATCGGCAGAATCGCAGGAACGATTGCACACCGCGAAACCGACGGGTCCGTGATCGTCGACGTTCAGGGGGTCGGGTACGAGGTCTTCGTGCCCGCCGGAACGGCCGGGCGAGTGGAGGCCGAGCCCGGCCAGAGCGTCTCATTGCACATACACACCCACGTCCGCGAGGACGCACTCACCTTGTTCGGGTTCGCAACCCCCGAAGATCGCGCCGCATTTCGCGCTCTTCTGAAGGTGAGCAGCATCGGGCCCAAGCTCGCGCTCGCAATCATCGGTGTGATGAATGCGAGCGAGCTTCAAGACGCGATCGCGCGGCAGGACAAGACCGCCTTCAGAGGTATCACCGGCGTCGGCAAGAAGACCGTCGAGCGGATCTTGGTAGACCTCCGAGACAAGCTCGATTTCGCCGCGACCGGGAAGACGGGCGTCCGGCTGCGCGCGGTGCCGAGCTCCACGGGCTCGACGAGCGACACCGTCGTTGGGGCCTTGATCAACATGGGATACAAACGCAGCGAAGCCGAGGCGGCAGTTGGAACCGCCATGAGTGCCGCTGAAGATACGAACGTCGAAGGACTGTTGCGCGCGGCGCTATCGACATTGTCATGAACGAAATGGAAGCCAGAGCCAACGAAAATCTCAGCGTCGCCGAACAGGCGGATGACACGACGCTCGATCGCAGCCTGCGGCCCGATCATTTCGCTGATTTCGTCGGGCAAGAACAGATCAAGGCCAACCTTCGCGTATTCGTGGAAGCGGCACGGCAACGCGGCGAGCCCATCGACCACACACTGTTTTGCGGCCCACCCGGACTCGGCAAAACCACGCTTGCGTTGATCTTGGCGTCCGAGCGTGGCGTCACGCTTCATTCCGCATCCGGTCCAGCCATCGAGCACAAGGGTCAGCTCGCCGCGCTTCTCACGAAGCTCGAGCCCAACGACGTGCTGTTCATCGACGAGATCCACCGCCTGAACGCGACCGTGGAAGAGAACCTCTACACGGCCGTCGAGGACTTCCGGATCGACATCGTCAATGGCGATGGTCCCTATGCGCAAACACTCCAGCTCCCCCTGGTGCCCTTCACGTTGGTCGGTGCAACGACTCGCACGGGGCTGCTCACCAACCCGATGCGCTCGCGCTTCGGCTACGTGGCGCGACTCGACTACTACCCCGACGAGGCGCTTCGTTTGATCATCGAGCGTAGCGCTCGATTGCTCGGGCTTTCGCTGACCGACGAGGCGGGGCATGAGCTCGCGCGGCGCTCGCGAGGAACACCGCGCATCGCCAACCGTCTGCTCCGGCGGGCGCGCGACTTTGCCCAGGTGCTGAGCGACGGCAAGCTCGACGGCGCGACCGCACGCGAGGCCCTCGAGCGGCTCGACGTCGACGAGGCAGGCCTCGACCAAATGGACCGACGCTACCTCACCGTGATCATCGATCACTACGATGGCGGCCCGGTCGGCATCGAAACCTTGGCGGCCGCGTTGAGTGAGCCGCGCGATACGCTCGAAGACGTGTACGAGCCTTACCTCCTTCAGCGGGGGTTGCTGGCGCGCACGGCGAGGGGACGTGTGGCCACGCGGCACGCCTTCGAGCACCTCGGAAAGAAGCAACCTTCCGGTACGCAGTCCAGGCTCTTCTGAGCCACTTGCTTGGTGCGAAAACCCCTGATGATTCCCCGTCCTCAAACGGCCGAAGAGGGCCTCCTTTCCTGGATCGAGCGCTGGGCTCCCGCCGAGGCGGAGATCTGGACGCACTGGCGTCGATCGATTCCGTCGCCGGAGCGCCGAGACACACTGCTGCCCCTCCAAGCTGCGCTGGCCGGCTTGATGGCATTCCGCCATCCGGAGAACCACCCTGCGGGGAAGCCGGCGACCGATTTTCGACCTCATCTTCATGCGATGCGGGTTGGTTGCGCATGGGCGCTCGATCTCGCTCGCGAGCTCGGCGCGCAGACCGCCCCGGCGCCCCATGTTCGCGCGGTCGGGGCCATTCCGACGGAGCCCCAAGCGTCTCTCGAGGCACTGGCCAGCTCCCTGAACGATGCCTTGCGGGTGAGCGAGCGACTGCTCGAGCTGCCTGGCGTCGATCAGGGTGCGTTTGCCGCAAGCTGCGATCTCTTCCTCCGCGACCTCAGTCGAAACACGTACTTTCGGCCCTCGGATCCGCTCGAATTTTCGAACGTGAGCGAGCTCATCGGGCCTGCCCGGCTTGCCGCTCAGCTTGCCGCGTGGCGCGCCGACGCGGTGAGAGCGACGACCGTGGTCGCATTTCTCTCGCTGCTCCGAAGTCACCGCTACCTCGGCATCGCAGACAGGCAGATGCGAGAACGTGACGGCATCTACCGCGCGCACATCGTTCTGGCAGGTACACGGCGAGAGCTTCGGACCCTCACGCGCTTCTCATTGCTGCAGGGCGGAGAGCAGCTCGAGCCACTTGCGAGGGAGCTACACGGCGTTCTGCGTGAAGGGCTCGAGGATCCACTGCCCCCTCTCGACGGCATGCAAGGGCTCGCGGCACCGGCCGAGCGTCTTCGGAACCGGATCCGAGAGATTCGCGGCGCGGTGAAGCACGCGGCGAAGGGCCTAAGTGCTCCGGCGTTCGGACCACACGAGCGCGCGGGCACGCGCGTGCAGAGCCACCTCGAGCAGGATATCTGGGCCTTCCGCTTCATTCTTCGGGGCTTCCTCGCGAAAGCGTCGGCCGCGTGCCAGCGGGTCCCAGACGCGAACAGCAGCGAAGACTTCGGCTTCGCGTGTGAATTCGTTCGACACTTCCGCGTCTTCGGGCCCAGGCTCGCCAAGGGCACCGGGTACGTGCGGCAGGGCCCACTCACCCGTGCAGTCGGTGCGTTGAGCCGACGCGACGAGATCGATGGTGACAGGATCCGCGTCGCCGCACGCGAATGCGAGCTGTTCGTCGAGCACCTGGATCGCACGCTCGAGGGGTCACCTGGCTCTTCGCGAGCGGCGTTCGACAAGCGGCGAGCCGCTGCAGAGCTTCGTGGGTATCTTTCGAACGCGAAAGCTCACTTCTCGTCCGGCCCACCGCCTACGGGTACGTTCGGAGTGCAGGACCCGGACCAGGCGGAAGCGGGTTAGACGGCCACTCCGAACGCGGCGAGCGTTCGCTCGATTACCCAGAACGCAGCGAGGGATCCGATGACGTATGCGGGGAGCTTTCGGTTGCCGCGCCACCCCGCGGGGATCGCCGAGCGAACCGCCGCATAGCACGCCCCAGCAATCGCGA
>WOR8_10003196_pt1 | contig 16011 bp, 10 predicted proteins | sample DeeMarSeWOR38_10_FD_19890 | JGI IMG/M metagenome (IMG submission 19890) | reverse complement strand
GAAGACCCTTTGCTGTAAATATGTACTTCCTCAGGGCCAAAGCCCACCTATATCCTCATTGAAGAAAGGGGTGTTTTTGCGAATAATGTTCCTTGTAGGTAAGATTTACGAGTTTTATACCCTGCCTCGCTTACCGGCTAGCAAAGGTCGGCTGCCGCACGGGGAAAAGCGCTTTTTAGCTTCCGCAACAAAAAGCCTTCGCATTCTCAATGTATTGCTTCCCCTAATTTCATGCCTCTTAGTTTATGGTTCTACCGCTTTCGCAGCAAGCGTTACTCTGACCTGGGATAAAAATTCCGAGCCAGACCTTGCCGGCTACACTCTACACTGGGGAACAGCCTCAGGGATTTATCAATTCAGTGTGGATGTGCAAAACACCACGATCTACACCATCTCAGATCTGGCTGAGGGCACCACCTATTATTTTGCTGCAACCGCTTACGATAATGACAACAATCAAAGCGGCTATTCCAATGAAGTGCCATACACTGTCCCATTATCGGATACGGATGGTGACGGTATCTCTGATAGGGAAGAGGCGACCCTCTATGGAACCGATCCGAGCAAGGCCGACACTGACGGTGATGGAATTGGCGATGGTGAGGAGTTAAACCAGTGGGGCGACGACTGGCAGGCAGATTTCGATCAGGACGGATTGGTGAATCTTGTAGATCCGGACTCTGATAATGATGGTTTGCTGGATGGCAGTGATCCGGTTGTTGATATCCCAGGTGATGATCCGCCATCGAACCCGGTTGTGTATCAGCAGGATTTTGCTTCGTACACCGCCGGAGAAAGCCCTGCAGAATGGCTGGATACAGCGGCCAATAGCAGCCTCATAGAAGACGACAGCCTCTTTGAGGTATCCGATGCCGGTGGGGACATGGTGTTTGGCACCACATCAACTCAGGACGACATTCACTCCCACTACATGGGTTTGGGTTTCCATACCCTTTCCGGCTATGAGTTCACCGGACGCATGCTGATGAAAGCTTCCGACAGTGGCATTGGCGTTACCTTTCTCAGCCAGTACCCGCATGCAGATGCGTACTACAGTCTGCAGCGTCACGGCAGCTCTGCTTTTCACCTTTCAGCCCACGGAACAAGCGTTGAAGGGGACACGGATAGCGGCGTCATTCCAATGCCCCATGTGTGGTATTGGTTCAAGGTTCTGATCAAGGATACCACCACCCGCACCGAGATCCTGGCCAAGGGCTGGTCGGAGAACTCGGCGGAACCACCTGACTGGCAGGTGGACTGCTTCGATGACAGCACCAACCGCTTATCCGCTGGCACCATTGGGGTGTGGAGTGATTATAGCGATCCCTTCTTGAGTTACTCCTACCGCAGGCCGATCACCATTGATCATACGCAACTAAGCTCCAGCTGTTCTTCTGCTAACATCTCTAACTTCCCGCTTCTGGTCAATATCACCGGCGACTATTTAAAGACTCGCGCCCAAGACCCGGTGAATGGTCGCGTGGAAAACAGCAATGGCTATGACATTACCTTCAGGGGTTTGGACGACACAACCTGCGGGGGGACGGGTAAATCTCCCTGCACATTAGACCATGAGATAGAAAGATACAGTGGAGCCGGTGGGAATCTGGTGGCCTGGGTGAGGATCCCCTCTCTCTCCACTTCTTCTGATACCGTCATTTACATGTATTATGGAAACAGCGAGGTTACTTCTTCGACGGAGAATCCCACCGGGGTTTGGGACTCTCACTACAAGGGAGTGTGGCATCTGAGAGAAGATCCGGCACTGGCAGGCGCGGGCGAAATCATAGACTCTACCTCGAACCAGAACCACGGAACCGATTATGGTTCCATGGATGCCAATGATCAGGTAGCCGCCCAAATCGGCGATGGTTTACAGCTCGATGGGGTCAATGACTATATCGATGTAGGGACCTTTGATCCTTCTTCCGGCGATTTGACCGTGTCTCTTTGGCTTGAATGGGATGGGACCACCGGAGACAGTCAGATAATCATAGCCAAAAGGGACTCGTGGGCCACTGGCGATATGAGGTGGCAACTGGCTAGATATGTTGGAGACGGGGAGCTTCGCTTTCAAGACAGGGGTTCCAGCGCCGAATTCGGCGTGGATATCCCGGGCACGACTGATTGGCACCACTTTTCGGTGACACGGGTCGAATCGAGCGGCCTTACAAAGCTTTACATCGACGGCATCCAGTACGGCAGCGCAGATACGATGCGTTTTGGATCCGATACAAACGCCAGGGTAACGATCGGCGGGCTTACGGGCGGGGCAGAGCCTTTTAATGGCTCCATCGACGAAATCCGCATTTCAAATGCCGTGAGGGATGTCTGCTGGATTCAAACCGAGTACAACAACCAGAGTGCCCCCTCTACTTTTTCTTCCTGTGACGACGAAGAGCCCACCTATAACACGCCTGATGGCAAGTACTGGGATGACCTGGCAGTTGTCAATCTGCCGGTCGTGCCGCTGTACACACTCACGGTGGATCCTGCTGACTCGGGCACTGTCAGCTTCGATCCTCCGGGCAGCACCTATGAGGAAGGCACCCAGGTGGTGCTTACAGCCACGGCCAATCCTGGATGGGAGTTTGCCGGATGGAGTGGTGACCTCACCGGCAACGCCAATCCGGTTACCATAACCATGGACGCTGATCGCCAGGTGACGCCCTTGTTTACCGCCACATATCAGCAGGGTGATTATGCCTACGAGGAGGACTTTTCGGGCTATGCCGACGGCAGCAGTCCTGCCGATTGGCTCGATACCGGGGCCGATAGCAGCCTGGTGGAAGACGACAGCCTCTTTGAGATAACTGATGTCGCCGGGGACATGGTGTTGAGCACCACATCAACTCAAGACGACATTCACTCCCACTACGTGGGTTTGGGTTTCCCTACCCTTTCCGGTTATGAGTTCACCGGGCGCATGCGGATGACCGCTTCCAGCAGCGGCATTGGCGTTACCTTTTTCAGCCAGTACCCTTATGAAGATGCCTACTACCGTCTGCTACGCTATGGCAGTACCACTTTTCACGTCTCACCTCGTGGAACGAGCGTTGAAGGGGACACGGATACCGGCGTCAGTCCGGAACCCGAAGTGTGGTATCGGTTCAAGGTTCTGGTGCAGGATAGCACCACCCGCACCGAGATCCTGGCCAAGGTCTGGCCCGAGAACTCGGCGGAACCGTCTGATTGGCAGGTGGACTGCTACGATGACAGCCCCAGTCGCTTAACTACGGGCACCATTGGGGTGTGGAGTTATTATTATAATAGCAGCTGGTTTTGGAGATACTACTCTGACCGCAAGTACTGGGATGACCTGGCAGTAAGCCCTCTTTATCCCTGAACCCTGCTTTAGACAGCCAGAAGTAAATAATCTCACGTTGACGTGAACTCGCCCATCCTCCATACTCCACTTCCGGCTTCACTGTTTGACCGCCGCGGCGTGGATCTCAAGGCTGGTTTGAGATTTGTTTGTCATTTGGAGCTAGGAGTTCTGGGGGTGTATCCCAATCGTGGATTTTCCCCTCTTTTCTGCAGTTAGGCTCAAAAGGGGGTTGGGCATGAGTTTTTCTTTTTTCATACTCTTCCGATCCTCTTCCACTTACTCCTGCCGCTAAGATATTTACCAGGGCAAAGACATAATTACCCTCACCATCCACCCCGAAATTTACAGTAGTGTTATAGCCACAACCATCTGGATGATAGTCTTCATTGAAGGATACCTCGGCAGTAAAAGGACCGAAGGCTTGGTAGAAGGCCAAGAAAAATTTTTTATAATTTCTGTAGGTACAACTGGCGTTGAATTCAAATTTACCATCTGCTAATGCATCAAAACACTCACGGAAGTCTGCCAGCAAATTTTGCTCTTCCAGCAATCTATTGAAATTCTCCACCATGTGCCAGTGGATGCGCTTGCAGGGCTGAATGGTGTAGGTATCCAGGGTCCGATACATGTCTAGGCCCTTACAAGCCCAGACATTTCATGCATTGCTATGGTGAGACCGCATTACCTGGAACCAGCCTGTCGAAGATGCCGCTTTCGGTACGGTGCACAGCGGGCATAAGCCTCCGGCCCGTCTGTCCGGGGGCGCAGAGCGCAGCGAACGGGAAAAAGACAGGCGTGAATTCATGAAATATCCGGGCTGAAGATACGCCTTTATACCATGCCACTGGGCCCCCGCGCACGAAAATGTTTTCACAGCACTTGATAAGTCTGCTAGGCGGGATCAGCTCAATACACTTACCATTTGATTCCCATTGATGTTAGGTAGTCTCGCGCTCCCTTGTGTCGTAGTTTGGCAGCAGCCTGAAAGTCCGTTATAGCTTGATTCTTTGATCCCAGGTGCCAGTATGATACCCCGCGAGTGTAATAGCCATTTGCATGTTGGGGGTCAAGCTGAAGAACCGTATTGCAGTCGCCAATGGCCCTCTCATACTGTCCTGTTTTCGTGTACGCCACACTGCGATTGTAGTAAGCTAGTGCGTAACGTGGGTTTACTTCAATAGCTTTGTCGTACTCCCTAATTGCCTCGTGGTAGTTTCCCTTTTTTGAGTATGCGGTTCCGCGGTTGGTATAATCCAACTCAGGCTCAGAACCCTTCACCTTTGCAGTTGCCCTCGAATGCTCCCCAGTTCGAGAAAGCTCGAGTGTCTCTCCCTCCTCCGGCACATCGAGAAAAAGCTTGCCGTCACGTAATTCGTATTGCATGTTCGCCGCTTTAATCGACGCTTTGCACTGGAGAAAGCCGGGGCTGTACTCTTCCATCGCCATGTTTGACTTGAGAATGCGGATCTCATTTTGGGTGATAACCGCTGGAGAGGAGGTTTGGGCTACTACAGTGTAGTCTCTGAAAGAACACGTGTTGCGGGCAATTACCTGGTCTTCCTCGATGATGAGGACTAAATTGGCCTTCAAACCGCCTTGCTCGAGGTCAAGAGCGTTCCAAGAACCGTAAAGCTCAGGATTGACACCTTTCTTTTCCGCAAAAGCGTTGCTGACAAAAAGTACCATAACCACTGCTATAGCTACAAAAGAGGTAGAAAATATTCTTCTTGCATACATTTGCTTCCTCCTTGCCAAGGAATTAATTTGGCAGACTTTTCGCTCTAATGTGCCCTCAAGGCGGCGCATCTCAAAATGCGACGCCATATTCCCCATGCCCATTTTCATATAACCTGCAAGACTCACACCAGATTTTATTGTAGAGAAATTAAGAGTGACTGGAGTGCTGGAGTATTGGAGTGTTGGAAACAGGCAAAAGCCTAAATTCAATGCGCCTGGAAAGGTGAATTGCGGAAGGAAAGCATGTCATGGACCTGGCTTTTTTCTTGCAATGATTCTCAAGAATGGTCTGAAATGCATGTTGCTCGGTCGAGCGGTCAGGGCATCTGATTTTGAGGGAATTTTCTGGGTGACCTTTGCCTGACCGGTTCAATCTTTGTCTATTTAATTGGGGTGCACTTAGCAGTAAAGTGTCGGTAGATGGATTTTCTCTCCACCACAAAATACGGAAACACGGTAGAAGCCTACCTCGTCTTTATTGCTATTGTCGTGACAAGTTTGTTTGTCTGGCGATGGACATATACCATTTTGCGTCGGACACTCTGCGAGTGGGCTTTCAATATTCAGAATGTATTTGACCAGCAAAGCCTCTATAGGTTGACCAATCTATGTACCTTGTTGATTCCCATAGCTGCATTGTATTTTGCCAAAAGGAGATTGTTTTTTGAAAGAGAGCTTTCCAACTGGTTCACTATCGCTGCATTCGTTTTGGCCGAGATAGTTCTCATCCTCATTCTCGCCAATATCCTTGAGCCCCTATCAGAAGTGATCCTGATCAGATCCGTGAGAGACGCTCGCAAGCGAGATCATAGGCATCTCCTGAGGCAAAAGCATTTCATAGACAAAACAAGGAAGCAGGTAAGGGTACTGAGGGGAGCCCTTATTCTCCTCATTCCTGGATTGACAATCGCATCCAATGTCACCACTGTCACGGTAGCTATGTGGTTGGTACCACTTGGGATATTGATTTTTGAGCTTGCCATCTATTTTTGGACCGTGGCAAAGATAAAACGTAGTTTACGAAGCGCAAAAGAAGAGGACAACGAAACCCTCAACGAAACTCCGTTTTTGCCAGCTAGCTCCACGCCCCTCCACGATGCGGACCTGGAGTTGAAAGAAACAATCGTCAGCTTCTTTCTGAATATATACAAACACAGCATAAGAGCCTTACAAGACAGCCCGGCAGAAATCCGTCTGGTGGACTGCCTTTCTTTCGCTCCCAATTACATTTATGAGTTGCGAGTCATGAAAGATGGGGACTGGCAGCACAGGCGCATGACAATCGGTCCAATTGGTGAAGACAGTGGCAGCAGAAGCAAGTGCTTTTACGTAATCTACGATTATCACCTCGTCATCAAGATACCTCCAATTCCGATAAGTGACCTGACTCAGTACATGGACATTCTCAAAAACGAGAGACGTATCGTGAAAAGACTTGCTATGAAGGAATGCATTATTCCAAGTGCTGCGGTAATCCTGAAATTGATACAGAGATTTGAACAAAAGAGGGATCTACCTTTTGAGGATAGAGAAGACGACTACCTAAAGTTTCTCAATATGTTTTCAGAGCTGCAAAAATATTTGCGCATTGGTAACACTTTCGTTTTTTTTATGGATTTGTCCAAATATTACTTTCTCAGCCATATTATCCAAACTTTTCACGACACCGAGAAAAAGGTCTATGATGAAGTTAAGAAACATTCTGAAGTTGTAGCAGACTACCAGAAGTTTGAAGACAGGTATGGAAGCGAGAACATAGCTTTTTTTCTGAAGATTGAAAAACTGTATAAAGGATACGATACGGGATTAAAGAAACTGATAAAACAGTGGAATCTGTCTTCTCCTCCTTCCCTCGATCAAGCAAAGACATGGTTTTTTCTCCATATAGTAGGAGAAAGAGTAAGGCACGTGGAAGAGGGAATGAGTCCAGAGTTTGTTGTCGGGGTAAATAGGCTTTTGGACGGAACCATCAACGAACATATCAACGACATTCGAGCGTACCGTGACAATGTAAGGAAATTGATTCATGAAACAGCATTTGTCCGAAACAAAAGTTACATGGAGGGAGTCATTGCAAATCTCCTCGAGTTGCTTGCCCATTTGCATGAAAAGAAGGTGGCAATGAGAGACCTAAAGCCAGACAATATGTTGGTGGCTGGCAATAAAAACAAATATCCTGGTTTCCTGGCCTATCCCAAGGAGTACAAAATAGGACTTATAGATGTTGAAACTGCAGTGATTTTGGAGAAGTCGGGGGGAAAAAACATACAACAGCCGCCACTGGGTGGCACACCTCAGTACGCCACACCCTCCCATTTTTTGGACAACAACCTTCTCGCTCTCCTCTATGACGATTTGACCACAACATTACACCTACAGGATTGGTACGCTATTATCGCCATCATCTACCGGGTGATTACCGGGCTGCCCTTGTTTGAAAGGACTGCCAGGATGATGCCGGGTATAGTTAAAGAAATGAGAGATCACAAAGGTAAAGAACGGGAACATTTCCCCTGTGTGAATGAAAGCTTTTGGAGTAGTGCAGTGGGTGAGTTCAAAGAAAAAATGGTTCAAAACCAAGAGCTCTTTCTTTCCGTCAACGTCCAAATTTTTGCCAAGACCAAGAGAATCTTCAGGGAATTTGTCTCTGATGAAAGGCAACGTTTAGCTAATGCCATAGATCAAAGGGTTAACAGCCAAAATATACCTATGAGTGCCAGGGACCGCGAGTTGCTGATCACTTCTTCGCATCAAAAAATTATGGAACTAAGAGAGAAGTGGGAAAGTGGCCTCAGCACCCAAAAAAGAAAAATAGACAGATCTCGAATTATTTTACTGCTAAGAGACCTGGAGGAACTTAAACTGCAATTGGAACTGCAAACACAAATGGCGCAGGTGTTGGATCAATCAGCGCCTAACACATCAGTTTGCACTATGTTGGAATGGATGTTCAGGCTAGTGTTGAATCGTATGCACGGAGGGCAATGGGGATGCTCAAGGCGCAAACACTCCCTGACTCCCGCAGATTCTGCCCATGGCTCTGGCGAAAGCACGTCGCAAACTACCATTGCCATCAGCAGGGAAGCCTGATGTGAGGATTTTAGTGTTCAGGTTTCAGCTTTTTCGTTTTTACTCCCCTGACACCGGAAACCCGAAACCTTCAAAGCAGTCTCAAGAAGCCTCTTCTGGAATCATAGCTTTCCGGCCCTACTCAGCTCTTTGACTATCGATTTGGCCAGAGACTGCCCTATATCAACCGCCGAAGCGCTCTCAGTGATTCTATTCGGTCGGAAGACTGTAATTATCAGCGTTTCTCCAGTGGTTGTTTCTACTAACCGCACTGTGGCGCTCGAGAAGGCAACATTTCCAACCAAGACAAAATTGACCCCAGCTAGGTCGCCGATTTTCTTGTAATCGGGAAAGTCAATCTCCAGGTAGCTGATGCCTTCCTCCTGAAGTAGCTTTCCGATTTGGGTGCGATCCACAACCTTGAAGCCCGATTCAAGCAGATCGGCGCCTATCGTGTCACTGACCACCTTCCCGACCTCTGGAATATTACTGGAAAAGGGCATTATCCCCAGGCTCTTGACTTCAAAGCGCAAATTTGGCTTTGAATAAGATTTTACATAATGTCCACATGAGCAAAGCAAAAACAAAACTGCTGTCAACATCAGCAACAAGACATAGCGGTTCGTCTTCATCTCTCTTCTCCTTTTTTTCCGCACTTTGACCTTTGTGTTCCGTCTTGCTAAATTGTGTTACTCTACTTCCGCCAGCGGTTGGGGTTGATCTGTATAAAGAGGCTAGATAATCACCATTGTAGCAAAGACCTCCCGTGGGGTTAATATATAATTTTACTTCTGCTCACGGAGCATTGAAGCACAGGAGTAAAGGAAATGAAAAAAGAGAAACGAGATATCCCCTATCCCGCCCGGTTAGATTTGGCGCGGACTCCTACGCCCCTGGAACCCCTTTCAAGATTGAGCGACAGATTGGGTGTGGAGCTGTACCTCAAGCGAGATGATCTAACCGGCGTCGAGCTTACGGGCAATAAAGTGAGAAAACTTGAGTTCCTCCTTGCCGATGCTCTGGCAAAGGGTAGCGACACAGTTCTTACGTGTGGGGCTGCACAGTCGAACCATGCGAGGGCAACGGCAATCGCCGCCGCCAAACTGGGACTCAAAAGCCGTTTACTCCTGCGCACCCGTAATCCGGCCAATCCGCCGCCCATTAAAGGAAATATCGTACTCGACCGGTTGGTAGGTGCGGAGATCGTCTGGCTCACCTTTGAAGAGTACGGCCGTCGCGCTGAGATGCTCGAACGTGAAGCTCAATTACTTCGAGGATCAGGAAAGACTCCGTACATTATACCCGAGGGGGGGTCCAACGCATTGGGTGCCTGGGGTTATGTCCGTATGGCGGAGGAGCTGGTTAAAGATCTAGAGGATTGCCAAGGAGAGGGTGACAGAGATACGACCATCGTTCATGCTATAGGATCCGGAGGTACTACAGCCGGGCTCGTTTTGGGAGTAAAGTTGGTTGGACTGAAAGCTCAGGTGGTAGGAATCAATGTTTGCAACGATAAGAAATATTTCATGGAGGTAGTCGGTAAAATCTGCAATACCGCCATAGCCAACTACCACCTGGAAGTTTCAGTTTCCCCTCGGGAGGATATCCACATAGTCGACGGCTACGTAGGGGAGGGATACGGCAAGGCAAATGTTCAGGTGCTCTCTCTTCTGGTCGAATTGGCACGCACTGAAGGGATCATTCTTGATCCCGTGTACACTGGTAAAGCTTTCAACGGCATGACCCAGGAATTGAAGCGGAACCCCAACATATTCGGCGACAGAATCGTATTTGTTCATACAGGGGGAATATTCGGCCTACTACCCATGGCAAGGCAACTAAAATCGTTGTTGTAATGTCTGCTTGCCGGGCCACATCATGTTTCTTTAAGCCGTTTGCTCAATGACAGCGCCGCTTGACCTTTGGGATAATAGCCATTTTCAAACCTTCTGATCTTGAAGCCCGCCTTTTGAAAGAAGGAAAGAGCTGGCTCATTATCAACTGCAGTCCAGAGATTCATCTCAACAGCGTTGTATTTCCGCGCTATTCCCTCCATATGCTCTAACAAAGAGGCACCAACACCTCTTCTTTGATGTTTCAACAAGATACCGATTGCTAGGAGATGCGCTGCCCTGAAACCAAATACTCTTTGGCCTTCCAGTGCGAGCATGGCAAAACCCAGAGTATCACTTTTCTCCATAATGATCTCCGTGATCACAGCCGGCTCCCTGAACCAGGCAGGGACAATTTTTTCATAATGCCCGTATCTTGAAAAAGACTGAGCAGATAGCGTGGTAATGAACTCTAGGTCTTGTTCCTTGGCCGGGCGAAAGCTGAAAGATTCCCTTTTGCACATATGGCAAACCTTACAAGAATTAGCAGTGATTGACAATCTCTGAGCTGCGCCAATGGGGAAACAGATTTGACAGTACCTTTGTAGGAGGGATACGGCGTCAAGTTTCAGGAAAAAATGGGGCGGTAAAATAGGAAGGATTTGAAAGCCGAGTGATTCTTGAGATACCTAGGGGCTCGTTTTTCCTTTGATGAAGGTCTTAACGAATTCATTCAAGAATCTGTGATCTCCTGGAGTGATATTTGTGAATTGGACACCTACTGCACGACTGGAGTTATTGTCTTTGGTCTGCAGCCTAGTTGACCACACTACCTTGCCTGCCACGCTGATTGTTTGCCGTTCAGGTGGTTTAATGATAATGAAAAAACTACTCTCCAAAGGAGGGACAACCTTGCAAAGAATAAAAGCACCTGAGGGGCTTAGGTTGTGGATTTCACCTTCAATTGTTGTCTGCGTGGTTAAGACCGTAACAGGCCATCGAATCTCGATCCGTGGTTGCAACCGCCTTTCAAATCCGCGCGTCATTTCCAGATCCTCTCGACAGAGTGCTTTCTACTGAAAGCACTATTTCACTTCAACTCCGCTGTTGGTATGGGAGTTCATCTATTTTTCAGGCAGTAGCTTGGAAATTTTCCGAGGTCCACGTCTCGAGAAATAGCTGCTCTAACTGAGTGGTGAATTCAATTCCTATTCCGCAAGAACTTATGTCGTCGGGATTTTCGATGTTTGACCAGGCCAACTCTGCCGTCACCACTACAAGTCTCTTGCGAAGCGGATCCCTGAAGACCAGACGCAGAGGTTGGTCCCGGTCAGGTTCGGTAAAGCAGTGGAAGAAGGCACCTGAAGGACTCAGGTTTTTTATCTCACCCCCTATGCATGCCCCAGGGGTTATGACCATGTCGGGCCAATCTACAGCAGTCCTGGGGTGTGAACGTCTGTCTTTCATAGCACCTATGATCAGTTTCTTCTGACAAACTACCTTGATGGTAATCAAACGCGACAGGGCAAAAAAAATCACCACCGATTCGAAGAGAAATGTCATTCCCTTCCTCGAGGAACATTAGCAGGAAGCATGCCAGAGTTGATTGGTAGCCGCTTTTGTTGGAAACAGGGTTCAAGAACAAGAAAAAAAGGACAGGGAGTGGGAAACTCCGTTGTCCTTTTTTCTTAAACAGCAGCGTAAATTTAATGTAATATCTGATCAGCTTGATCGAGATCTATTTCTGCAACCTCCTTTGGTTTTTCCTCCCCCCTTTCCTTTTGAATCATCCTGATCATTGACCGGAGGAATTTCTCTTCCCCTTCTGGCAAGCCCGTAAATCGGACTCCCATGCCGCGGGGGGTAAGGTTGTCATCCGGTCCATAAATGTTAGTCCACACTACCTCTGCAATCACATTCTCGATCTGACGCTCGGAAGATTCAATCGTGAGCTTGCAGGTTTCAGTTAAGCGCAACGGTTTGCGGCAACGAATAAAGGCTCCATTGCTGTTAATATTTGTTATGACTCCATCCGCAAGTCCCTCATCAGTATTCATGGTGACAGGCCATTTCACCTGCGCTCTGCTTGTTGACTTTGTTTCTGGTAGCATTTCTCATTCCTCCCCTTGTAATTGGAGATATTCTTTAGAGCCTCTATTTTTCACTCTTGTTTTTCCTATTGAGCACAATTAATGCCAAAGGGTAAAAATATCTAAAATATATTGTATTACAAATACTTATGGCTATAGAGTGATACAGAGCAGACCATTGCTGATGACCAAATTTGGTCCGAAAACGCCAAATTTGGTCATAGATAGGCGTAAAGTTCGAACAGTAAACCAGAGTGTACCCGTTCGCCTTTCAATAAAATTGACATACCTGCTATTTACCTGGTATCTCATCGTTTATGAGTAAATAACCCGGAGTCCCAGGAGCTGGCCTTGCGAGATACCGATCACCGTTGACGGCACATCCAGGACAAGAGAGGGTGATCGGGAATGTACTTGGAGGGGATAAGCGGAGAGTTTCTGGGACAGGGGGAGTTCCTCGACAAAGATGCATGATTCGCATCGCAGATCCCGGATCAAGCGGGAAAAAAATGGGGAAAGTCCTGGAAAACCTTTGAAGCTTGACGTGCCTCAGAGGAACAGGTTGTCATAAAATAGCCATAGGAAAGGAAAGGCAATGAAGGACCTCTTTCCCGGAACCTGTGTCGCACCCTCAGGTGAATTTGTCTACGGAATCCACAAACCTAGATTCAGAGTCACCAATTTGCGAGAAAATGACTATATCGTTGACCTCGGGCGTACCTCAAATCAAGAGACAATCAATAATGCTGACAACTTCCCTGAAAAGGATGTAGAGGTTTCCGCTGGAGCATGGATTTTCGAGATTCCCAATGCTTTTCCCTTTATGGGTGCCACCTTTATTCTCAAAGCAAAGGCCGATCAAACCGTGGGCGGCTGTAACCCCTTCGGAAAACTCTCTGAAAGAGTCGATGAAAAACAGACCAAATCTACCAGTAAGACTCAGTCGCGAGCAGCACTCTTGTCCCTTGCCTCCTCTTCCACTGACCCGGAGCTACTCGCTTCTTTGGCTGAGCGCTCATGCGAGTTTGTTTATGACCAGAGCACCAACAGTGTTTCCGGCATGATTTACCGGCAGAATGCCGCAGGCCAGTTATCTCCAGCCATTTTGGACCACCGTTTGTTCCAACTGGTATCTAACAATCCATCTCTTCCCGACGCCTACAAGCGGCAGATGGTCTTGGTCCCGGGAATCCAGGGGAAAAGCCCCATTGTCGGCGAATACAAGATGGATGACACACACGTATGGGAATACCTTCGGGAAAATAGCTATATTCCCTGGGGGCACTACGCAGCGAATATGGCCGACGATGCTGTTCGCTACACGATTAGTTCGCTCACCCCAGATGATCTTTGTGGCCTGCGCCACCTTTACTACCAGAGAATATACGTTCAGCTCGCAGCTGAACTAGGACTGCCAGTGCCCAGCACAAGGGTGCGTTTAGCCAGAAATGATTTGGAAAATGTGCGCAGGGTAATTCTCAGCACTATAGAAGAGCGCAATAGATCAGGGAAGGCTTTGCCCTTCAATGGGGTCCTTTGGGGGCAAAATTACGGCTTTGACCTCTCTGCTTCGGGCTATAGACTGGGTGGTTCGCATCAGCAAATACACCAGCAATTTGCCCTTGTCCGGAGTGAGATGGTTGTCTATGTGGGCGGTGACAATGAAACACGTTTATGCTCCATGCCCACCTATGCCCAAGGTGACAAGATAGCTCAATTCAGCAAAGCTTACCATGAAAAGACAGGTAAGCGATTTTTTGAAGCATACCTTCGGGCAATCCAAGGCAATAAGAGGTTGGACGGCCGAACAGGCAAAGCAAATGATCTCGTTATATACCAGGATGGAAATGTCGTCGTCTTTGTGCCCAAGAGCCAGCGCTCTCAAGGAGAAATCCAGATTATGCTCAAAGTCCGGTGCGGCAACATTGTCGAGGCCGATACGAATGTTCGCCATTCCTTGGACCGCGCAATCCTGCTCACCATGAAGATATTGGAGAACTTGGGTGTAGAACTATTCAATGCTTTCGAAATAGCAAAGAGGTTGGACAATCTGGACCAGGACCAACGTCTTCTCTATTGTTTTTTTCCCAGGCATCCTCAGTCTCCCGGCGGTTTTAGTGAATTTCAGCAGCGCTGGATAACCAACCACTATCCCGAGGACTTTGCCAAAATCTGCCGCGACCTGGCCGGCGATCTCTTGAACGATGAGACCTAAAACATGTCTGACAACTCGCGTTCACTTCCCTGGGGGGGACCGAGTAACACTAGATTTTTGACCACAAAGAGAACACCCTACCTTGTCAAGAGAAATGTTTTCTTGGTGTACTCTGTGATCCTTGTGGTTTCTGTGCGGAACTGCAGGACTTGCGTTCATTTCATATCTAGGGTAAGAAACTCCATCACCTAATTTCCCAGAAGTATAGAGGGTAGAAAAATGATTGCTTTTCTGGATTACGGTGCTGGAAATGTGAGGAGCGTCATCAACGCCATTGAAAGCTTGGGCGAGAAGGTAGCGATTGTCGAGACGCCCGAAGATATCTTGTCTGCCGAACGGCTTGTTTTCCCTGGAGTCGGAGCCTTCGGCAGCATGATTAACAGGCTGCACGAAAAAAATTACCTCGAACCCCTCAGAGAGTACCTTAACTCAGGCCGGCCGTTTTTGGGAATCTGCCTGGGTTTACAGGCCCTGTTCGAAGGCAGTGAGGAGGCCCCCGGTGTCAGGGGTTTAGGTTTTATCAGAGGGGTAGTGAAAAGGTTCGACCTTGATCTCTCTGTGCCCCACATTGGCTGGAACGGTCTGAATATCAAAAAGCCCTCGCTGATTTTTGCAGGGTTTGGCGGGGAGGAGAAATTTTATTTCGTCCATTCATACCACGTGGTTCCCGATGATGCAGGTGCTGTCCTTACCACCACCGACTATGGGTGCGAGTTCATTAGTTCGATTCAAATAGGAAACATCATCGCCACCCAGTTTCACCCTGAAAAAAGCGGCAGCTCCGGGCTCAGAATACTGGAAAATTTCCTCAAAACCGCTGCCGAACAGTGCATGCCTGTGAGGCTGGCACAAAAAACCAGACTGGCCAAGCGGATAATAGCCTGCCTTGACGTTCGTACAAACGATCAAGGGGATCTCGTTGTCACCAAGGGCGACCAATACGACGTCAGAGAAAAAGGTGTGGTCAGAAACTTTGGCAAGCCGGTTGAGCTGGCGAGGCGATATTATCAGGAAGGGGCTGATGAGATAGCCTTCTTGAATATCACCGGATTCCGAGATTTTCCCTTGGAAGATATGCCAATGTTGGAGGTACTGCGGCAAACTTCAAAAAATGTCTTTGTGCCCCTAACCATAGGAGGGGGAATCAGGGACTACACCGACAAGAACGGCCGGCAGTACAAGGCCCTTGAGGTTGCCTCCGAATATTTCAGGTCTGGGGCAGACAAGGTGTCCATTGGCAGCGATGCAGTGCTGATTGTGGAGGAATATCTGAGAACCGGCCATGGAACGGGTCTTAGCTCCATCGAAGAAATATCACGCGTCTACGGTAACCAAGCGGTAGTAATTTCCATTGATCCCACAAGGGTATATGTAAAATCACCTGATGAGGCCAAACATCAGGTGATTAAAACGACCATCCCAGGCCCAAATGGTGAAGGTTATTGCTGGTATCAGTGCACAATAAAAGGGGGCCGGGAAGGCAGAGATCTGGACGCCATTACTCTTGCCCAGGTATGCGAAAAGCTTGGCGCAGGTGAAATCTTGCTGAACTGCATTGACAGGGATGGAACCAATCTGGGCTTTGACCTCGAACTGATCAGGGCAGTGAGCGAGGCCGTTTCAATCCCGGTGATCGCCTCTAGTGGCGCCGGCCGGGTGGAACATTTTCACGAGGTCTTTAGCCGAACAGAGGCAGAGTCCGCTCTGGCTGCCGGGATCTTTCATCGAAAAGAAGTACCC
>WOR8_10003195_pt1 | contig 16013 bp, 11 predicted proteins | sample DeeMarSeWOR38_10_FD_19890 | JGI IMG/M metagenome (IMG submission 19890) | reverse complement strand
CATACACAGCGTTCTGCATGTTTGACCCTATTCTGTAGTGTTAAAATCAACGATTCAAAGGGCGAATACGCAATTTATTATGACGCTGTGTATAATGATAGATGGAGAAAGGAGATCGTTATGGCCTATCATTTTCGAAATTTGGTGCTTGAAGGCGGTGGGGTTAAAGGCATCGCGTATGTCGGTGCGCTGCAGGTTTTAGAAAAAAAGGGCATTTTGCCGAACATCGTCCGGGTTGGCGGCACATCAGCCGGTGCCATCAATGCGGTGCTGGTCGGGCTTGGATACAGCGCCACCCAGACCATGAACATTATGAATAAATTGGACTTTAAAAAATTCATGGACGATGATCTTGGCGTGTTTCGGGATATTGATCGGTTGCTGAATGAATTTGGCTGGCACAAAGGCGCGTTTTTCAGAAAGTGGATCTCCAAGCTCATTAAGAAAAAAACCGGCAATCCGGATGCCACCTTTGCCGACGTAGAAAAGCAAAAAAAGCAAAAAGGCTTCCGGGATATGTACTTTATCGGGACAAATATCTCGACCCATTTTGCAGAGGTATTCTCTTTTGAACACACACCGCGCATCTGCATTGCCGACGCGGTGCGTATTTCCATGTCGATCCCCCTGTTTTTTGCATCTTACCGCAGCCCGCGCGGCGATGTGTATGTGGACGGCGGACTCTTGGATAACTACCCGGTAAAGCTTTTTGATCGCGAAAAGTACCTTGCCGAAGCTAATCTTAGCAGCCACGGACATGAAACGAAATATTACAAGAAGCACAACCAGCAGCTTAAACGCAAAGGCTTAGACCTCAGCCCCTATTTATACAATAGGGAAACCCTGGGGTTTCGCCTGGATACGGAAAGGGAGATTGCCGTATTTCGGGATCAGGCCCAGCCTGTGGCCGAGGAAATCGACGATTTCTCATCTTACTCGTTGAATTTGATCAAAACCATCATGGACAGTCAGGCCAATACCCATTTGCACAGCGATGACTGGCAGCGTACGATTTATATTGACACCCTGGGCGTGAAAACGACGGATTTTTCGCTGAGCGATGCCAAGAAAAAAGCGCTGGTTGAATCCGGCCGCAAGGGCACCGAACTTTATTTTAAGTGGTACGACAATCCGAAAAGCACACCGACCAATCGCGTCTAGGTTTTTTTATTTCCATTTTTTTGCCGGACCTAATATAATGTAGCTATGCAGTAGGAAATTCTACCCTTGAGAGCGAAAAAGCCAAATTAGGGTGTAATTTAGGATGTTGATTATGAATCCCTCCGAAAAGAATGCAAAGCAACCGGGCATCAAAAAATCTGTGATCATAACTGCCGCCGCGCTGGTTGTCATCGTTGGGGCTTACTTTGGATACACTATGCTGGCATCCCGGTTGAATTCATGTGAAAGCATATTTGAGCAAACCACCATCCGTGTTCAAAAAATAATTGGATCTGTCCAAACAGAAGGCGAATCTTTTTTAGATAACGCTCAAATTCAGAAACTTTCCGGTCAATCCCAGCAGGCGGCCCTGGATCTAAAGACATGCTGTATCTTTTTTCACGAAGAAAAAATATCTTTTGATGAATTTTTAAAGTGCCAGGATGATTTTAAAAGTTTTGAAATGGCGATTGCGCGGGTGTCCGATCTGATTGCCGAAACTCAAAAAGCCACCCAGGAAAAAAAGACAGAATTGGCTAACTATAAACTCGAGCGAACCCATCAAACGATAAATTCCTTGGATAAAATCTCAGCCACGCTTCAAGCGCAAATCCATCAGTACACCCGGCCCTCCCCTGAAACAAAGGCCAAACGAAGCGCACTTTCTCAATCATCCATCTTAACGGAAGCAGAGCCGAATGATGCCTATAATCAGGCCACCGAAATTGCAATGGGGAAGATCAGCGGCAGGCTTTCCGAGGATGATCAAGCAGATTATTTCAAATTTGACGTACCGTCGGGGACCATCCTGAATCTGGATTTTACACCCGACGAAAACAGCGAAGCGATGAAGATTTCCCTTCGCAATTCCGAACGAACCGAGATTTGGTATTCGGATAAAATAACTCCCGGCGTAACCAAGTCCAAACGCGTTATGATGAACACTATGTCCGGTGGCACGTATTACTTGGCCGCATTTGACGGCCGGGGTCTCTACACATTCGAGATTCGCACCGAGAGTCAAAATGATGCCGACTCCGGTACGGATGCCGGTGACGAAATCAGCGAAGCCATTGAAATTAAGCCGGGGCTTTCCTACAGTGGAGAGCTGGGTGGCTTGGATGAAGAAGACTGGTACCGGTTTCAGATACCCGACGGTCATGTGCTCGAACTGGCTATTACGCCGGCCCCGAAAAGTAATCCCCTCAAATTTTCTGTTCTCAATAACGCGCGCAAAGAAGTTTTACACTCCGGTGAGGTTGCCCCGGGTGTGACCGAATCGGATCGTCTTTTGATGAATTCAACCTCCGGCGGAACGTATTTTTTAAAATCGTTTCACGGTAGCGGAATTTACCGAATTGATCTTTATACCAAAAGCCAAAATGATGCCGAGTCGGGAACGGATGCCGGTGACCGCATAAACAAAGCCATTAAAGTCAAATCAGGTCGTTCTTTTGCCGGAGAACTGGGAGGACTGGATGTAGAAGATTGGTATGCGTTTGAGTCTGAAAAGGCAGAGAAACTGAATTTTTCCTGCGATTCGGAAGGTGAACCGATGGAACTGGCGCTTCGAACCCTTGAGCAGAGGGAAGCTGGGTATTCAGCCGAAATTTTTCCGGGGGTGACTAAATCGCTTGAAATTCCCGAGGATGTCAAGCCGCCTTATATTATTAGAATATCAGGTGGGCGGGGGAAGTATCGCATTGAACTTAACTAGAACGCATCTCAAAAATGCGTCTAAGTTCCCATGGCGGTGTTGCAGGCCGGCTTCCCGCCGTCGGGACATTGGCTTCCGGCCGAGAAGTGTATCTTTAACCACCGACGGAATCTTTGATTATCCTAAAAACAAGGTATTCTAAAATGGTATAAAATATGTTGCTTTCCCAAGGTATAGCATATAAAAATGATTTGGGCGTTTTTTAACCTCCCAAGCATACCATGAATGCCAGCTACCTTTTTTACGACTTAGAAACCACCGGCCTGAACAGAGCCTTCGATCAGGTTTTACAATATGCCGCCATCCGCACGGATACCGAGCTAAATGAAATCAACCGCTATATCGTCAAAGTCAGGCTGCGCCCGGATGTAATACCATCGCCTCAAGCGATTATTACCAACCGAATACCTATAGCTGAGTTAACTTCGGGAATGTGCGAATTTGAGGCCCTCCTGCAAATCCATCAGTTGATGAATGAACCCGGAACCATTAGTCTGGGCTATAATACTTTGGGATTTGATGACGAATTCCTTCGGTTTTCGTTTTACCGCAACCTTCTGTCGCCTTACACCCATCAGTATCATAATGGCTGCCGGCGAATGGATCTGCTACCCATAACCATTATGTACTGGCTGTACCAAAAAAAAGCATTAAATTGGCCTCAGGTTAATGGAAAACTTTCTTTGAAACTCGAACATCTCGGTTCGGCTAACAAAATCATTGCTGGCCAATCTCACGATGCCCTTGTGGATGTTGGCGCAACCGTAAAGCTGGCACGCATTTTTTTTAAAGAAAAAAAGATGTGGGATTATCTGGAGGGTTATTTTGAAAAAGAAACCGATGCGCTGCGGATTGGAGAAATTTCAACTTCTTTTCAAAGTGCTGCAGGTGCCCATCAGATGGGATTGATGGTGAAAAGTGAATATGGGCCTCAGCAAAATTATCAAGTTCCGGTGCTTTCGATTGGCAGATCTATTCCTTATCCCAATCAAACCCTGTGGCTGCGCCTCGATCTACATACATTGCGAGATACGACCCCGGAGACATTAGATGATACCACCTGGGTCATTCGTAAACGTTATGGTGAACCGGGAATATTGCTGCCACCGCATGACCGATATTGGAAACGTCTCGATAAGAACCGGCAAATCATTGTTGAAAACAATCTGGATTGGTTGAAATCAAACCCAGCGCTCTTTCAGCAAATAATAGATTATCACCGACAATACAGATACCCGTTCATTCCGAATTTGGACCCCGATGCGGCGCTTTATCAAATTGGATTTTTCTCCGCTTCGGATGAGAAACTATGCCGTAAATTTCACAAAGCCCCTTTGGATAAGAAATCAGAGTTGATCAATCGCTTCGCCAGTGATGAGGCCCGTGCACTGGCCACACGCGTGCTGTGCAGAAATTATCAAGACCTGGTGCCGCAGAAATTTGCCAAAGAATTTCTAAACTACATGTCTCGGGTGAACCCACTGAGAGACGATGACATCCTGGTGGATTATAAGGGTGAGCAGCGCACAACCCCATCGGGCGCCTTGGCTGAAATTCATAGACTTCGGCAGTCAGAGCAATTGGACAACGCTCAGTTCCAATTGCTGGATGAACTGGAAAATTTCATAAAAAACAAATTTTCCAAAAAACCCGCCGCCGAGCAATTAACCCTCGACTATGAATAAAGGCTATCCTGGCTTGATGGAGAAGTTCAGATTAGAGATTTTAGATTGCGGATTAATGCGTTGACATTAATTGAAAATAGATTATAATTGCACTAATCAAAAAAGGCCCGCTTTGAGTAGGGGTCGGTTTCGTTCTGAGGGTAAGAAGTACAATTTGTCAAAGTGGCAACCTGAAGTTTGGAACCATGAGAAAATTATGAAAGGAGGATGCCACCATGGCGAATGGAACTGTAAAATGGTTTAACGACCGCAAAGGCTATGGTTTTATTGAGCAAGAAGATGGTCCGGATGTATTTGTCCATCACTCAGGAATTAACTCAGCCGGTTTCAAGTCTTTAAACGAAGGCGATCGAGTGACATTCGACATCGAGCAGGGACCAAAAGGTCCTGCCGCGGTAAATGTCACTGTAGTTTAGCTGCCTATTTTGAAACCAAGGGGCATTTTCTCGTTGTAAGAGTCAATGCCCTTTTATTTTTGCCAAACGAAGACTTAAAATGCGAACATATTCATTGAAACATGAGTAATCTTATACGTTTTTCTGTACATATTTGTTTAAAAGATAATTCATTGATCATCATCATGGGTGACCACCAGCCCAACGTTCAAATAACCGGTACAGACCAGCCCTGGTCTGTACCGGTTCATATTATTTGCTGGATTCAGTACTATCCCGTCAGATTAAGAACATCCCGTGCTTTAGGGCCACAATTAAAAAGAAGATCAAACGCTGATAAGTCGCTAATAAAGTCGCCCCAAAGTTGGGGATAGATGCAAAAAGGGAGTTTGAAAAATTGCAGCTTAATTCCCGCTTGCTGAAATAAATCGGCATCCAGGTATTTTCTGGCAGGCAGTTGGGCTAAAAAAGTCGAGGCGTTGAGGTGTTTACACAGATCGATGAGCAGTTGATTACCTCTTAAATTTATTTCGAGATCAGACTGCAGCTTAATTTCGGTATCTATTGCCAGATGCTTCATAAAGTGTTGAATAATCGATATATTCAGATCGATCAATCTGTCGTATCGGTTCGAAAACATCTCCTGGACAAAATTCAAGTGGTCCCCAAAATAAGGTGCATGGGCATAAGCGTGCTGGAGACTGGCGAGATGTTTTCTTGACCAATGGCCTTCATGACAGATTCTGACTTCATTGATATTTTGCAATCCCAAGCCTTTTTTCCATACCGGAACAGTCATCCAAAGGGTGCCCTGATCATTCTTAAAACGGTTCCTGTTGATCCAGTTGCTGCCTCGTGGAAACTGGACACTGTCCAGCAGTACAAAGATATCAGAGAGGTATGCCTTATAGAAAAAACCCGGGAAAGGCGAAAAGTAGGGTTGATTGGCAGTTAGGATCATAACTTCCGCTTGGCAATGATTATCTTGTCGATGATTCTATGAATGGTTATTTATAGTGTGAAGCATCTCATTAACAATATTTTCCACATCTTCATATCTAACCTGACAGGTGCCGGCCTTCTTGTGCCCTCCTCCGCCGTAATTCAGCGTCAGCGCTCCCACATCAATATCGGATGTCTTGTTAATGATACTGTGTCCCACTGAGATCATTGCAAATTCTTTATTTCTTCCATCTGCAATCCGAATAGATATATTTTGTTGGGGAAAAAGGATATATTCCACGAAACGATTGCCGACCGGAATTTCTTCCTTCCCGCGCATATCAATTAAAAGGGCATCGCCTTTAACCTGAGCAATTTCTTTTAAAAGCGTTTTATATTTTTCGTTTTCTTCGCGATATACCCGAATGCGTTCCTGGAAATCCGGAATGGCTAAAATTTCGGCAACGGATTTGGTGCGCAATAAGTTTGGAATGCTTTTCATCAATTCAAAGTTGCTGATTCTAAAGTTGCGCTTATATCCAAGTCCGGTGCGCGGATCTGCAATAAAGGCCAGCATGGTCCAACCTTGGGGACTGATAATATCCTCTTGAGTAAATTCAGCAGAATCCGCAATTCCGACGATCTTAACGAGCTCTTCAAATTTTTCTAATTTCTCGGCATTAGCTTCATTTTTCTTGTAGTAGTTATAGATAACTTGTGCCGCACTGGGTGCCAGTTCACTTGCCCCCGTGAATTTTCCCTCTAACTGTAATCGCTCGTGCTCACTGGAATGATGGTCAAACCACAACCCACAACCTTCTAAAAATGGCACATTGGCAAGCACATCATTTTCGGTAACCTCAATTTTTCCATCCTGAAGGTCTTTGGGATGAACATATATAATTTCGTCCACGATTCCCAATTCTTGAAGAATAGCCGCGCAGACAAATCCATCAAAATCCGAGCGGGTAAGTAATCTCACGTTGATTTCCTTTTATTCATCATTGCCTTGCATATGAACTTAAAATTACAGCCGGCAGTGTGCGGGTATCTGCAATATTAATTTTGTACCAATTCTGTATATTATCATATTTAGGACGTAAAGTGGAGAATAGCTAAGGATAATTTCAATGCTAACGCAATGCAATTTCCTGATAGGGCAACCCAAGTGTTTTGGCCAAAGTTATCAGATCTTCTTCCAGCGTTGTTTCATCACCGGTATTGGATTTTACTCTCGTCATTTTATCGCCAACCACAACGATCTGCAGTTTCCCCGGATCGAGAAACTTTTGGGCAAGCCTTCGAAGATCGTTTTTGCTAGCCTGAAAAAAAGCGTTCTGGATTCTTTCCAGGGTGTCGAGGGGCTCCTGGCGCATGTAATACCGGCTGTACACCTCGACCAGTTCTGCTTTTGTGTCAACGTTAAAGACGAAACTGTTGAGCGCATCCAGTCGCTTCAGGTCAAGCTCTTTTTGCGGGACGTCGATCTGCAGCGATTTCATGATATCTATGGTCTCGTTAATCGCCGCACGTGTCTTCTCCCCTTTGCAACCGATAAATCCCATCAACAAACCGGCTTTCCACTTATATGTCTGGTAGAATCCGGCAGAGTAAACCAGGCCCAGATCATCCCTTAAACGGGTGTACATGAGGGAATCGTTTCCGCCCAAGATATCCATCAATAATCTGATCTTCCAAAAATCTGGATGCGTTCGTTTGACACTGGGCAAACTCATAACAATTTGAGATTGCACTTGACCGGGTTTGTGTACCAAGGCTAATACGGGTGGGGTTTCGACTGGATCATTGAGCCTGCGAATGGGTGCTTTGGTTTTCGGTAGAGCCCGGAAAAGTTTACCGAGTCCGGCAACAACCTGCTCTTTTTCAATGTCACCGGCAATGGCAACAGTCATATTTGCCGGAACAAAATAGGTAGATAAAAATTCCTTAAGATCCGCCTGGGTAATCGTGGGCACCGTCTTTTTGCCCGACAGTGGATCCCGCCCATAGGGGTGACCCTTGAAATGCCAGATGCTCGCCTCGCGCATGGCCACCGACTGAGCATCGCCACCTTGTCTTTTAAGCCCTATCAACTTTTGGTTTTTAGCAACATCAAGCACTTTTGGATCAAATTCGGGGTGTGTCAATATCTCCTGCAGCAAACTTAAGCCTTGGCTCCAATGATCTTTTAAAACAGACAGATGAACAGTGGTCTGTTCCTCGCCTACCGAAACCCCGACTTGGATGGCATTCTCGTCCAATACCTGAGCCAGTTCAACGGGAGGGAAGTTTGCTGTGCCGCCACGGACGATGCTGCTGCTGAACAAATCCGTCAGGCCGGTTTTTGATTCCTCAACATCCACGGATCCGGCTTTCACTAAAATGGTTAAATCGATCAGGGGCAGTTCTTTGTCCGGTAAATAGAAAACTTTGGCGTCTTCGACATCAAACATCTCAGCCTCTGGGTACCGGATTTTTTGCGGTTGTCTTTTAAACGAAAGCGGATGTTTCCATCCCTCCGGTGTCGAATAGTCGGAAAGATTAACTAAGGTACCCTGATAAAGTGTTTTGGCAGCGGCGCTGCCGCTTATCGAGCGGACTTCCGAATAATTCACCGGAGGACGCTCAGGCTGACCACCGGGTATGACATACACACTGGTTTTATTATCCGTGCGAATATATTTCTGAGCGGCCGCTCTGATGTCTTCCGGCACAACGGATTCGATTTTGTCAAGATAATCGGTTAGATAGCGCCATCCGGTCTGAACTTCCAAGGTTGCCAGGGTTCCGGCCAGTCTTTCATTGCTGCGCATCCTTTCGATGAATTCACGCCGGTTTAGTATCTTTATTCGTTTTAGTTCACGTTCGGTCACCAAATCGGTTTTCATTTTTTCCATCTCAGCCAGCAACAGGGTTTCGAGCTTCTCGCAGGCTTTCAGATAAGCCTGGCGCTTTTCTTTTTCGCTGATACCGACTGTTTTTACTTCCTCGGGTTCAATGGGTGATCCACCCAAGATAATCATGCCGCCGTATCGATTGTCCGGATTATAGGCCCAAGCTTCGACTGCATGTCCTTGATTTATAATGTTCTGGGTCATGCGAGCACTGCGACCTTGGCTTAAAATCATGGTCATCGCATCCAGCGCATAAAATTCTTTGCTTCCCATTGCTGCCCCATGAAAAGCAATTCTGACCAGCGGTGTCCGGGCGCCTTTTAAGAAACGAATGCTTTTGCGCGGCCCTTGTTGCGGCGGTTCTTGTGTAACCGTTTCAGCTGCAGGGCTGCCACCAGGATATCGCTCGAAGTAAATTTTCGCTAATTTTTTAGCATATTCAACTGTCACATCACCGATCAAAACACACACCGCATTGGTTGGATTATAGTATTTTTTATGAAAATCAATTGCATCTGCCGTATTGAACTTTTCCATGTCGGCTTTCCAACCGATGGTCGGATTTCGATAGGGATGGGCGGTATAGGCCGTGGTACTTAGATCCAGCCAGGCCGCTCCGCCGGCATCATTAATGTAGCGAAAGGCCCACTCGCGCTGAACAATCTCCTTTTCAACGTAAAATTCTCGCCAGGCAGGCTCGAATAATTGCTCGCTGATAATGGAAAACCATTGTTCAAGCATATCGGAGGGAACAGAAGTGATGTACTGGGTTTGATCTTCCGTCGTAAAGGCGTTTACACCGACGGCGCCGTTTTTTCCGAGCTGGGAAGAGAAGGCCTGAGGGACGTAGATTTTTTGAACCTCGAGTCGAAGCTCATCCATCTCGGCCAGCTTTTTATCGATGAGATCTTGATCCGGATGCCGTTTCTGCTGCTCTTTGAGAACAATCTGATATGCCGCTTCAATTCGTTTCTGTAGCTCTTGGTCTTTTTCAAAATCCAAGCTCCCGAAATTCTTTGTGCCTTTAAACATCATATGTTCCAGCATATGGGCGATGCCGGTTTTTCCGCTTTCTTCCAGCGCCGAGCCCGCACGTATAGCCAAGCGACAGGCAACCTGGGGGGTTGCGGGCCGCTCGACAACCAGAAACAACATACCATTTTCCAGCCGGAATTCGCTGACATCAAGATTTATCTGTAAAGCGGAATCCGCTGCAGATCCTGAAGTTGCGATGAAGGTCAACAGAAAAAGTCCCAGGATAATTTGCTTTAACAATCGCATGAATGAATCCTCCTGAACGGGTTATAATCAAAAATGAAGGTTATAAAATACCGATCATCAAGTTTCTTTTTTATCGCCCAAAATAAAACACCTCATTGTAACTGTTAGGGTTAAAGGTAGGTCTGAAACATAGAAATTTCAAGTTTGCGACTCCTCATTTTTGGCAAGATATTTGCCTTATATCTCATTTTTTGATTTAAATACCTAAATCTATATGCACAGGACTGCGATCAGTTCGTAAAAGGAATAATAAGTGTTTAGCTATATATTTATGAAAATACTGGAAAGCCGTCCTAAATCCTATGACAGGCTTATTAATAAAGCCAGTCGGGGACGTGTTCTGTCCGTAAAACAGGCTGTTGCCGCCGAACTGATCACCACCGATAGGGTCTTGGATATTGGATGCGGTACGGGAGAGCTTGCCGTCATGTTGGCTGCGCAGGGTGTCTGTGTGGATGGTTTTGATATCAATTCTAAAATGATAGAAATAGCTCGTGAACGGATTATGACCGAAAACCTTGAAAGCGCCTTTACCGTCCGACATATGGGCGTAGAGGGTATGGACAGCTTAGCCACCTCTATTTATGATGGTGTTGTTTCTACCCTGGTGTTCAGCGAATTTTCAGACGATGAAAGACGGTTTGCATACAAACACGCCGTGCGGGTCCTTAAACCGAATGGTTTAATTGTCATTGCTGACGAAGTGGTACCACGTAAGACAATAAATAAGCTGTTTCACACGATTATTCGGGTACCCATGCTGCTTACGACCTTTTTGATTTCCCGCACGACAACCCGTCCACTATCCAATCTTTCCGAAGAGCTGGCCGCAGCTGGTTTTACGATCGAAAAAGAAACTCGCAGCCATGGTGATTCATTTGCAATCGTCGTGGGCCGCCTGACACAGGAAAAACAGACATGAATCCGTTTAAATTGATATGGGGCCTGTTTTTCAGACTGTTTCCGTGTCCGATAAGGACCGGCCTGCGCCGCGTCGGTAATCCCGGCCGGCAGAGTCCGGTGCTGGTTACATGTAATTTTTATATTACCGCCAGACGGTTAAATCGAAAATTAGGTGGCATGGACGTCTGGCTTCTCATCGCCGACTCCAGGGGTGTAAATGTATGGTGTGCAGCCGGCGGTGAAGAATTCAATACGCATTCGGTTGTTTCAGCGATAAAAACCAGCGGCATCCAAGACCTGGTGAATCACCGCAACCTGATTCTTTCTCCCCTCAGTGCACCGGGTGTCCGGGCAAAGGAAGTGCAAAAACAAACCGGATGGTCGATTCGATGGGGGCCGGTAAGAATAGAAGATATTCCCGCTTATCTGAAGAACAACCAACACCGTACTGAAGAAATGAAACGCGTGACTTATAACTGGCGGGAAAGATTGGACACGGCTATTGGGTCTCTTTTTCCATTCTATTTTGTCGGTGCAATCGGATTTCTTATTTTTGCGCAACATCTCCTATTGCATTATCTTGTGGTCAGTGCAGCAACTTTCTTTTTCTTCATGCTGGGCTGCCCATGGTTTCCGGGTCAAAGCGGATTGACGAAAGTCATCGTTCTTGAAGCAATTCTGGCAATAGTATTGGTAGTTGGCGAAATTTATATGGCGCCGAATACTTTCCCCGCTCGTGCGGAGCTCATCATCGCTATGGTGATGCTGTTTATCTATGGCAGTGAGCTGGGCGGATTGGCTCCCACCCTGCCCAGTGATTTAGATCCTTTTTTAGCAAAACTTGGAATTGGGGCTGTCGGAAATGTTGCCTTTGCCGGAACCGTTCGCACTGAACTTCTCAATGGTTTGCGAGAACTGACCTATTATCGTGAAAAGTGTGTCAGCTGTCGCAGCTGTGTGGAGGTCTGCCCGCAAGGATGTTGGGCATTTGATGATGAAAAACACGCGGTATTAACAAAAAAAGAAAAATGTACCGCATGCCGTGCGTGTATCGTGCAGTGTGAAGGCGAAGCGATAAAGGCTGAACCAAAGGGCATAGGGTCAATGGAATAATGGAACGATGGGATATTGGATTAATTGGGCTGTTCAATTGAAAGATGAATAACTTACTGGAAAAAGCAACACAAAGATCCATCCGCTACATAGATAGCCTGGAAGACCGCAGAGTTTTTCCGTCTTCTGATGCAATCAAAAAGCTATCGCAATTTGAAGAATCGTTCTCTGAAAAACCCAGCGATCCAGAATTGTATTGCATGAAAAAATCCATTAAATCTCGCAGCGACGCAGATGAGCTTTGACGACTTGAACAAGTCAACCTTTGACCGGTTAGTTTCCCGGGCAAAAAACAGGGGAAATGGGGTGAATTCAAATTAAAAGTGCACCACATAAATAAATGGGGACAGGACGGGCGATCTGGTAATGTAAGGAAGAACCACGAGCCCCACAACCAGAAGAAGCCCATCATGTCCTATTCTATTTAGCCAAATTTATATATATTAGTTTTAAAAAGGAAATCGTTATCTCGGTCTAGCCCTAAAATATGCTAAAATGTGAACGACAAATGTTCAAGCCATACAAGGTGCAGTTTTTCCCCGGCCGCCACTTTTCAGTTGACAAGCCTATTTAGGCATGTACCTAATAAATATGTTTTTACTGCAACTTGGTTGCTGTAATATATAGAAGTGGTTGCATAAAAGATAAGGATAGCTTCAAATGACACCATGGATGTATGACCTTTTAATGATCCTCATCGCAGGGTTGCTGGTTTTGATAAATGGCTTTTTCGTCGGTGCTGAGTTTGCTCTGGTGAAAATTCGAGAAGGCCGGCTAGACGAAATGGTTAAAGAGAGACGCCCTTTTGCTTCGACAGCCAGTTGGCTGGTTGAACGCCTGGACGCATCCCTGTCGGCCTGTCAGTTGGGAATCACCATGGCTTCGCTGGGATTGGGTTGGATCGGAGAGCCGGCGGTGGCCCATTTGCTTAGACCCCTGCTATTCTCCATTGGAATCACGTCTGAAATACTGGTTCACGGGATTGCCTTTACCATTGCCTTTACAGCCATTACGGCGTTTCATCTGGTTTTAGGAGAGCAAGCGCCCAAAATCGCGGCTCTCCGGCGACCGGAACCGGCAGTGCTGTTAAGTGCAATGCCATTGAAAATCTTTTACTATCTAACATATCCATTTATGGCCGCGCTGAATTCGTCAACAGCCTTTTTGCTTCGCAAGGCCGGCATCGAAGGGGCCTCGGAGCACGAAATTCCGCACAGCGAAGAAGAAATTCGCGCCTTGCTCATGCAAGCTCACATTGCCGGTGAGTTGAGCCGATCGGAACACCGCTTGATCAATGCCGTATTCGAATTTGATGAACTGATCTGCCGGCGCGTGATGCTGCCGCGTGCGGATGTAGTATTCCTGGATACTAAAAATTCTCTTTCTGAAGCAATTGATGTTTTTCATCAAACGAAGCATACACGCTACCCGGTATGCGAAGGCTCATTGGATAAAATTGTTGGTGTGGTGCATATCAAGGATTTGATCGGAATATCCGCGGATACCGATTTTGATTTGAGTTCTGTAATTCGATCCCCGCAGTATGTGCCTGAAACGATGCCGGTGCGTCGTCTGCTGCGCCAGTTTCAGTCGACCCACCAGCAGCTGGCGTTTCTGGTCGATGAATATGGAACTGTTTCAGGAATCGTAACCCTTGAAAATATTTTAGAGTCCATCATTGGACCGGTGGAAGATGAATTCGACGACGAGCAGCCGGAAATTGTCAGCGAAGGACCGCAGCAATATAATATTTCGGGCAACACATCCATTGATGAGATCAACCAACGTTTCGGGCTCAAGTTGGAGGCTTATGACATGGATACGATTGCCGGACTCATGATGGCACGTACCGACAAACTGCTTGCCCCGGGTGATCGGGTTGAACTGTCCGGCGCAACCGCCGAGGTGTTGGAAGTGATTGGACCTCGAGCCCTTCGCATCCGACTGACGCTTTTAGAACTACCGCCAGATGAGACGAGATGACGAACAACATTTAGTAAAAAAATAAATTATCAATTTTTATCGTCGGTTTTCTTTTTCTCGTCTTCTCCGATATCTTTGCTGAATTTTGTAATATTTTCGGCCAATTCTCGTAACTTCTGATCAACCAAATAATTAATCGTGCCCTCCGGATATTTATCGTCCGCCTGTTTGACGCCTGCTTCTATTCCGGTAAGAATTTCAATACCCTCATCGATGGTTCTCACCGCATAAACATGAAATCGGCCTTGTTCGACGGCCTTGACCACATCTTTGCGCAACATCAAATCGTTGACATTACTTTGCGGAATCATCACACCTTGCTCAGCCGTGAGCCCTTTTTGCTTGCAACAATCGTAAAAACCCTCAATTTTTTGATTTACACCGCCGATGGCCTGTATTTCCCCTTTTTGATTGACGGAGCCTGTAACGGCAATATTCTGTTTGATCGCAACTCCCGAGAGGCTTGAAAGCAGAGCATAAATCTCCGTGGAAGATGCGCTATCGCCGTCCACACCACTGTAAGACTGCTCAAAGGCAATGCTGGCGCTCATGGCCAGTGGTTTATCCTGGGCATATTTTTTGCGCAAATATCCACCGAGGATCAGGACCCCTTTGTTATGGGTATTGCCGGACATGTCGGCTTCTCTTTCAATATTGATCACCCCCGCACGCCCCATGGAAGTAGAGGCCGTAATCCGCGATGGCTTACCGAACATGTAATCCCCCATGGAATAAACTGCCAACCCATTTACCTGACCAACCACTTCGCCGTCCACATCAATCATCAGGGTCCCGCGATCGATCATTTCCTGGATATGCTCTTCGACAAGGCTGGACCGCTAAACTTTTGAATTGATGGCTCTGTCCACATGATTTTCGTGAACGACGGACGCGTTTTCCTGATCGGCCCAGAAATCTGCTTCCCGGATTAAATCGCTAACGGCCGGAAAACTCGTAGAAATCTTTTCCTGTCGTCCTGTCATTCGAACGGCTTGTTCCACTAAAGCGGCCACGGCACTTCGATCAAAAGGCCTCACATTTTCCTCATCGGCAGCCATTTTGATAAATTCCGCAAACTGATGAATGCTTTCCTCAGTTTTATCCATGGCCGTATCAAAGTCCGCTCGAACCTTAAATATCTTTCTCAAATCCTCGTCGTAATACCCCAGCAAATGATATAAAAATGCATCGGCAATGACGACAACTTTGACATTCAATTCGATGGGTTCCGGTTTTAAACCGGTGGTAGTGAAAAAGTAAAACGGATCAAATGTTTGAATTTCAAGCTTTTTACTTTTCAAGGCCCTTTTCAATGCTTGCCAGACACCGGGTTCGATAATAGCATCCCGCAGGTTAATGACGAGATGCCCACCATTGGCTTTCACCAGAGATCCGGCTTTTACCTTTGAGAAGTCTGTTCGCCAGACACCACTGCGATCCACAATGCGTTCAATGCTGCCGAAAATATTCCGGTAGATCGGGTATTCCTCGATAATCACCGGAGGGCTTTTCCGCTGACTGTTATCTACCAGGAGATTGACTTCGTAAGGTTGAAACGCATCAATTTCAGGCATCGGCAGTGAAAGACCCGGAATCTGCGGGGGTGGTTGAGGGCTAAAAATTTTTAAATTGTCGGCCATATCTTCGAGCATATCTTCTAAATGTTGATGTATTCCTGGCTTTCGAAAAGCTTGGGGATTTCTTTTTTAAGGGTATCAACGAAGCCTTTGAGGTCCTTTTTGAAAGCAGCGGCTGTTCCGCCCGGAAGCCGGAGTAGAATAGGAGATTCCGGATTTTTAAAGCAATTTACATAGCAAAGGTCGTCCGGCACCTGTTCTCTTTTGGACATTTCTTCCAATAATTTTTTCACGGTAGCCATCCTGCCTGTGCCGGCCGTCCCCGTGACAAACACGTTGTAACCCGGTTTATCGATATTGAT
>WOR8_10004651_pt1 | contig 16015 bp, 15 predicted proteins | sample DeeMarSeWOR38_10_FD_19890 | JGI IMG/M metagenome (IMG submission 19890) | reverse complement strand
TATTTTTTTTACCAATTTGTTGGTAAATTTATTATAAGCATTATTATTTCCTATTATTTAATTTCCTTATAAGATGGATCGAAGGCAGCGAAAACGGATATTAATTTTTTTAGTTATTCCATTGCTTGCGTCAATTCTATTCCTTACCGATGACCTTACAATCAGACTTATCACCTTGGCATTGATAATAATTTATGTGGCATTCATTATTTTCTTACGGGATTCAATTCGATTCTCAGGCGGCTTTAGAATTTCAGAAAGTGATGAATCTAAAACGGAGGATTATCCTGCAAAAACACCGTCGGAATTTGAAGAATCATTTAAAATAGTCTCTACAAGCAAAAACATCGAAGTTATTACAGATGAAACTTACAGACCTGAATACGGTGTTTCTAAAACTACCCTTATACCCCCCGATTTAAAAGAACGATTCGAAGAAATAGCTCGGGAAGAATTACCTGCAGGTATTGGGCACGATGAACAATTTAATTTTGTTATCGATAAGATACTTACTGTAATGGGTGAATTATATAATGCTCATTCAGCTATTTTCTTTTGGTTTAATAAGAAAAAAGAAAAACTTGTTATAGAAAAATATTTTTCAGCTACATCAGCGATTACAAAAAAGAAGTTCGATTTGGAAGACGATGTGTTGAGTAAAATTGTTGAAACAGGTGAACCCGAATTACTTACTGATATTTCCCGTGCTGCAGAAGCCGATGTAATTCGATATTACGACTTACTGCAGGGAATTAGAAGCTTTGCAGGAGTACCGGTCTTCTACAACAATGAGCTAATAGCAATTATAGCAATTGATGCCAAAGTGGAAGATGCCTTTGGAATTGAAACAATTTATTCTCTTGGTAGATTTGTTCGGATAATAACGATGTTAATTGGATTGTTTGAGGAAAAATATTCTGATACAATTTCGCAAAAGCGTTTGCAGGGACTTCTAAAAATTATAGGATTTGAGAACGAATTTGAAGATGAAAAACAACTTATAAATTCCCTGCCTGAATCATTAAAGGGGATGATAAACTGGGATGCATTTGTTTTTATTTATTTCGATCCGCTGGAAAAAATATTTAAAACTGAAAAAGTATATAACTCAACGGCGCTTAAATATATTGGAAACGATTTACAAATAGATTTAAATGGAACACTCGTCGGGAAATCAATTGTGTCTGGCATTCCGGTTAAAATTGATGATACATCTCTGAGTGATTATAAAAGATATTCCAAATCAGAAGATGTTAGCTTTGATGGTTCTTTTATTGCCATACCACTAATTTACAATAAACAAAATTACGGTGTTGTTTGTTTTGAGAGTCTGAAAAAAAATGCATACAGTAATCAGGACGTGCAATTTCTAAAGCAGTCTCTAAATGTATTAGCATATATTATTTATTCGCATTCAGCGCAAAAGCAGCTTAAAAATTTGACATCCATAGACTATGAAACACGCGCACAGAACTATGCTGCTTTTAAGGATAGCTTAAGTCGCGATCTGATAAAGGCTAATCAATTAAATGTCCCTGGCGCACTGGCCCTTATTAAAATTGATGATTTTGTTGAACAGGAATCTCTTTTTAATGAAGATCCATTACCTAAAATTGTAACTGTGATTTCAGATATTATAAAAGAAGAATTAAATGCTTTAAATATATTCGGAAGAATAGATGAAAGAACTTTTGGTGTGTATTTCTTCAATTCAAATACTAAAAGTGTTTTTGTCTGGGCAGAAAAAATACGGGTAAAAATTGCTCGAACCCCGATTTCTGTTTTATCAAAGCAGACTACCTTTACTGTCTCAATAGGAATTGCATCTACTACAAATAAAACTAATGTTGAAGAAATATTATATAATGCCAATCTTGCTGTTTCAAAAGCTCTCGAAAAAGGTGGAAACACCGTTCTCAATATCAATTAAAATTTACAAGAATATTTTTATAAAAACGTGCATAATTTTTTTGTAATCGTTCTCGATGGTGTGGGTATAGGTGAATTACCGGACGCCTCATACTATGGTGATTCCGGCAGTAATACACTATGCAATATTGCAAAGACAGTAGGAGGATTGCATCTTCCAAATCTGGAAAAGCTAGGATTAAGTAATATTGAAAAAATTGATGGGATGAAAAATGTTAAAAAACCGCTTGCTTCTTACGGAAAAATGGCTGAAGTATCAAAAGGCAAAGATTCTATAACGGGGCACTGGGAGTTAGCCGGACTCTATGTCGATACTGATTTTTCATATTTTCCCGTTGGTTTTGATGAAAAAATAATCAAAAAGTTTTTGAAGGAAACAGGATGTAAAGGAATTTTGGGTAATAAAGCTGCTTCGGGAACTGAGATTATTAAGGAATTGGGAGAAAGGCATATGCAGACTGGTTTCCCCATAATATATACCTCTGCAGATTCTGTATTTCAAATTGCCGCTCATGAAAATATAATCCCTCTTGAACGATTGTACGAGATATGCAAAATAACCCGTGAAAAAGTTTTAACTCCTCCATTACAAGTTGGAAGAGTAATTGCGCGTCCGTTTTTAGGTGAAACAGGTAATTTTACTAGGACATCACACAGAAAGGATTTTTCAATTGCTCCACCAAGGTTTACCATTTTAGATTTACTTGACAAGAACGGAATTGTTACTGTAGGTATTGGAAAAATTAACGATCTTTTTAACTACCAGGGTATAAAAATTCAGGAAAAAACAGAATCAAATTCACAAGGATTTGAGAAATTGATTGAATATACTTCTAAGGTATCACATGCATTTATTTTTATAAACCTTGTTGATTTTGATGTGTATTTCGGTCACAGAAATGATCCGGAGGGTTTTGCGAAAAAACTGGAAGAATTTGATAATTTTTTAAATGAATTTCTAACAAACTTGGACGAAACAGACAGATTGATCCTCACTGCTGATCATGGGAATGATCCAACCACACCAAGCACAGATCACAGCCGTGAATTTGTTCCGTTACTTTTTTATATGAAAAATTCAATAGGAAAAAATTTAGGAATGAGAAAAACTTTTTCGGATGTCGGCAAAACAGTAGCGGATTTCTTTAATATAGATAACCACTTGAATGGAGTTAGTTTTTTAAATGAGTGAAAGCAAATTAAATCTCGTTAAAATGATGAATATTAACCTAAACGAAGATAAACCATCTGAAAAAATATCAGATTTGTTGAAGGATTTAAAGAAACAGGGATTAGAAGAAATAAAAATAACAATCGAAGGTTCTTCTAATAACCTGCTTAAAAAAGCTGGTTTCAATATTAAGTTGTTCGAACGAATAAAAACAAAACAAGACCTGCCTGATTGGGTCGTTTATGATTTAATAGAATCGAGTGGTAAATTAAAAGGTACACATTTTAACAGTCGTATTAAAAATGCAGACTAAGGACAAATATCTACTTGAAACTGATATCCTTTCAGATCATTTGGTAAATGGGAAGAATGAAAGTTCGATATTAATTGATTTGATGCAAAAGGGAATCTGCTATACAACGGTGCTTAATGCTTCAGAGTTATTGTTTTTTACAAATTCAGATAAAGAGATAGAATACGTAAAAAAAATACTAAATGCCGTGAAAGTATTAGGTTTACATTCACGTTATTCTTTATCGATTTCCAATTATTCACGAAAGGTGGAATCTCTTCGTGATGCTTTATTTTCAGTTGTTGCAGATATCAATAAATTACCAATAGTTACTTTTGATAATAATAGATATATTAATACAAGTTTAAAAATTATTCATCCACAAGATTTAAGAGGGTAAATTGTTTTTAGGAAGGGTAATAGGAACAGTTTGGTCTACTAAAAAAGATGAACAATTGGTTGGTGCTAAATTTTTAATTGTTCAGGAGTTAGATCTGGATTTAAAGGAAAAGGACAGGATTGTTGTAGCAGTGGACAGCGTTGGAGCTGGTGATGGCGAGGTTGTTTTAGTCGCATCCGGCAGTTCATCAAGAATGACTACGTTTACCAAAGATAAACCTGTTGATGCTGTGATTATGGCAATTGTTGATAAACTTGATGTCGCTACAAAGGAATGGCTCGAAGAAAAATTTGGGTTGTAAAAATGTTTTAGTTTTCGAAAATTTAATTCCAGATAGAACTTTTGGATTGCGCTTTTGAAAGAAAAGAAATAACAAAAAAACTTGGGAACACATTTTGTTTTTGGGTAGAGTAATTGGAAATATTTGGGCTACTAAAAAATACAGTGAGCTTAAGAGCTTTAAGCTGATGTTAGTTCAACCAGTAAACGCTGATCTGGAAAATACCGGTGATGTAATAGTTGCCGTTGATACTGTGGGTGCAGGTCCGGGAGAGGTCATTTATTATATAACGGCGTCTGAAGCCGTAATTCCTTTGCCTGTTGATTTTGCTCCCGTTGATGCGTCAATTGTGGGAATTGTCGATTCAATTAATACAAAAAATTAAAAATAAATTGCCGTGAAAATAACAAAGCAATTTACAAACAGAGAGGCTCAGTCTCTGGACAAGTATTTGCAAGAAATTGGAAAAGACAGCCTCTTGACCCCCGAAGAGGAGGTTGAACTGGCAATAAAAATTAAACAGGGCGATTCAAAAGCACTTGAAAGATTAACACGGGCAAATTTAAGATTTGTGGTTAGCGTTGCTAAGCAATATCAAAACCAGGGATTATCATTGGGTGATCTTATTAATGAAGGAAATCTTGGTTTAATTAAAGCTGCTAAGAGATTCGATGAAACAAGAGGTTTCAAATTTATTTCGTATGCAGTTTGGTGGATAAGGCAATCTATTCTTCAGGCTTTGGCTGAGCAATCCAGAATAGTGAGACTGCCTCTTAACAGAGTTGGTGCACTTAATAGAATTGGTAAAGCATATAGAAACTTAGAACAGGATTTTGAAAGGGAACCGAGTGCTGAAGAGCTGGCGAAAGAACTGGATATGGATGTTAGTGAAGTTTCAGATGCTCTAACTTCTCCCGGAAGACATTTATCTGTTGATGCACCTTTCGCGTCAGGGGATGATAATAGCCTCCTGGATGTTCTTGAAAATGAAGAACTTCCGTCACCGGATAATCTACTTAATTCAGAATCGCTAAAAGCAGAAATTGAAAGAGTCCTGTCTGTATTATCAGAAAGAGAAGCGGAAGTAATTAAATTGTATTTTGGCTTGGATAAAGAACAAGCACATACTCTTGAAGAAATTGGAGATAAATTTAACCTTACACGCGAAAGAGTCAGGCAGATTAAAGAAAAAGCAATTAGAAGATTAAAACGAACCTCCCTTAGCAATGATTTAAGAACATATTTAGGTTAAGTTTGAAAGCTTGCTACCTTAAAATTTATTTTCTAATCTTTGGTATCATTCCACTTTTATACTACGGATGTTCGTCCAGCAGCACAGTTCGATATGGTAAACAAACCGATGATTTTGATTCGAGTAATTCAGTAGTCCGTTTTACATCTGAAGATGATAGTATGATTGTTGATTTAAATCTTGATTTGAAGGATCCTAGCGATTTACCCGATGAAGAGCAAAAAATTCAAATAGCCTCACTAATTAATGATAACAGCACAGAAGATGATTATTACATCCCTGGATTTGATTATACAACACTCAGGGAAAAAATGCTGATGGAAATAATTAAATATCTTGATACCCCTTATAAATACGGTGGAAACTCATTTGACGGAATTGATTGTTCAGCTTTTACACAAAATATTTACAAAAGTGTGTTATCAATTAATCTTGACAGATCGGCAAGGTTACAATTTAAGCAGGGAATAGAAGTTGATGATAAAAATGATCTGAAATTTGGGGATTTGGTTTTTTTTAACACTAGGAAAAGAGTTAAGCCCGGTCACGTTGGTATTTATATTCAGGATAAACTATTCGTTCACGCTAGCTCTAAAAGGGGTGTTACTATTTCTTCTATGGATCATAATTACTATTCACAACGATTTATGGGTGCGCGCAGGTTTGATCCTTTAAAAACAGGAAATGGCAAATAACTTTCTTGCTCTAATCACCTTCAATTTCAGAATATTTTAAAGTATTTTTCCCTGTATTATTATACCCAATTGAAACTTATGAAAATTTTTAATTTCAGTTTGAGTCAATTACAGTGAAATATAAGTTAAAAAATGTTGATTGTGCTTCATGTGCCGCTAATATTGAGAGCTCACTCTTCAAGAGCGGAAAATTTAAAGAAGTATCGGTTGATACTGCTACAAACATTTTATCTGTTGATACAGATGACATTATTGAGCTTCAGAGACGAATAAAAATAGTTGAACCCGATGTCTCAGTTGAGATATATGACATGAAAAAATCGGATGAAACGGAGAGCAGGGAAAAAGTTAAATATGAGTTGATTAGAATTCTGCTTGTTGTATTAATTTTTATACCTGGAATGTATTACAGGGATGATCTTCATAAATCCGTTTTTTCATGGGCTGAATATTTTGTCTTCATATCTGCCTATCTAATCTGCGGGTGGGGAGTAGTCTATAAGGCACTTAGAAATCTGCTTCGTGGAAAAATATTTGATGAACACTTTTTAATGGCAATAGCAACAGCAGGTGCTATTGCAATTCACGAGTTGCCAGAAGCTGTAGCCGTAATGTGGTTTTACAATGTCGGAGAATTAGTTGAAGGATTGGCAGTTCGGCGTTCTAGAAAATCAATAAAATCCTTGCTTGAAATCAGACCGGACTCAGCAAGTGTTTTAAAAGAAGGAAAAATAATAAATACCCCGCCTGATGAAGTAAGAGTTGGTGAAACTATTGTTGTAAAGCCTGGAGAAAAAATTCCACTTGATGGTATTATTATTGAAGGAACAACATTCGTAGATACATATCCCTTAACTGGTGAATCCACACCAAGAAAATTTGAATTAGATGATGAAGTTTTTAGTGGTACCATAAATAAAACTGGTTTGATAAAAGTAAAAGTCAATAAACCTTTAAGCGAATCTTCCATATCGAAAATTTTGGATCTGGTTGAAAGCGCCTCCAGCAAAAAAGCGGAAACTGAAAAATTTATTACCAAATTTGCAAAATATTATACACCATTAGTTGTATTTGCAGCAATAGGAATTGCAGTAATTCCGCCTTTAATTTTTTCTGGGGCAATTTTTGAGGATTGGTTATACCGTGCATTAGTCATACTTGTAATATCTTGTCCTTGTGCGTTGGTAATAAGCATACCACTTGGTTATTTCGGAGGAATCGGTGGTGCCTCTCGCCGCGGAATATTAATCAAAGGTTCAAATTATCTCGATGCCTTAAGCGGTCTTAGGACAATTATTTTTGATAAAACAGGCACATTAACAAAAGGAGTATTTAAAGTTAATGAAATTCATCCAGCAAATGGTTATACTGATTCTGAGTTATTGGAATTAGCTGCGTACGCAGAATATCATTCAACTCATCCAATTGCTAAATCAATTTTAGAATCGTTTGATAAACCAATAGCTGTGGAACAAATTTCATCGTTTGAAGAAATATCGGGCAGGGGAATAAAGACGCAAATTAATGGAAAAAAAGTAATAGCCGGTAACGACAGATTACTTCACGAATTTAATATCGCACATCCTGTCTGCAAAGTTGAGGGTACAGTTGTGCATGTTGCTGTGAATTCCCTTTACGCCGGTTATATTATTATTTCGGATCAATTGAAAGATGAAGCTTTAGAATCCATGCGTTTACTCCAATCTGAAGGTGTAAAAAGAATTAAAATTTTTTCAGGAGATAATGTAAGTACTACAAGAAACTTTGCGACAAAACTTGGAATAACAGATTACAGAGCTGAGCTGCTCCCGGAAAATAAACTGTTAGAAGTTGAAAAAGTTATAAATTCGTCAAATAATAAAGAAAAAGTGGGATTTGTAGGTGATGGTATAAATGATGCTCCAGTAATTGCCAGAGCTGATGTGGGGATTGCTATGGGAGCATTTGGATCGGATGCGGCAATAGAATCGGCTGATGTTGTTATAATGACAGATAATTTGCTAAAATTACCCGAAGCAATTGATATTTCAAGACGAACGAGAAGAATAGTATGGGAGAATATAATTTTTGCACTAGTAATTAAAGGCTTGTTTATTCTGCTGGGAGGATTTGGCTTGGCTAGTATGTGGGAAGCTGTTTTTGCTGATATGGGAGTTGCCATAATTGCAATTCTCAATGCAACCCGCGTTCTACGGATTAAGTAATCTATTCAGTCATCTTCTATTCAAATGCCAAGGTATTGTAATAAGATGTAAGCTCGAGTGCTCTTTGTCTTACAATATTATTGTGGCTATCTGCTTCCACTATTTTCCACATTGTACCTTCCATATTTCTATACATTTTTTCAATAAACTCAAACTCTTTGTCTCTGAAAACCAACCATTGTCGTTGTGCCGCTCTAAGTTTTTCCTGTTCATCAGCATTTAGTGTTTTCATTAGGAGATTGTAATATTTATTCAGTTCAGCATCCCATTCCTCCATTGCTGTTCGGATGCAGTTTATCGTGCCAAAAGTACTTTGGTTTGAGTCGACAGAAAGGCATTGTTCAATTTTTAGATCTATTGGGTGCTTCTCTGCCTGCATCTCCTGTCCGAAAGTTAAATTTGTTATCAGGATGAATAGCAATTCTGTTAGTATAAAAAATTTCATTTTTCTATCCTTTTTAGCAAATGTAATTAATTTTTATATCTGTAGTGTCCGATTATTTCAAAGTTAAACAAAAAGTCTTCCATCACTTGTCCAGCTCCGATGTTATGGACAATTAGATATCTTAATCCGTCATCAGATTTTTTATGAACAACAATTCCAATATGAAGAATTCCGCCTGTTAAATCCCAACAAACTAAATCTCCCGGTGAATAATCCTCTGGTTTATTCGTAATCGGTTTCACTATCCCTTTTCTTTCAAATAGGGTCATTAAATTAGGAACTCTTCTGTGATCTATATTTTTATCAGGTTTTGTTAATCCCCAATTATCAGGATATTTATCAAAGTTAGCTGTCATATCCTCGTGAACATCTTTTTGCAAATCAATTCCAATCAATCGATAAGCTCTGATGATTATATCAGTACAAACTCCTTTGTCTTTTGGAATATCTCCATTTGGATAATCGATTGAAAAATAACCCGGCTCATAAGTCACTTCTTGTTTTGTTAATTCAAGCGCTGCAACACTCAAGTTATCTTTAACCTGGCTATATGAATGGTTAATAATTAGGAAAAATATTATCAGAAGTTTGAAGCTCATTTACTGTACGCTGACGGTTGGTAAAATTTTTTTAGTCTGCTCAATTGGCTGATCCCCATATACCACTTATTGCAATTAGTAATTCGACAATAGTTTAAGATAATCTGTGTATAAAAAGCAAAGCCGTTCAATTAAGAACGGCTTGTAAAAATGAATTTTTATATTAATTAAAATTTAACTGCATCCGGATGTAGATCCGCAGGTCATACATTTCAAACATGTTCCGTTCCTAACCATCGTCATACTCTGGCATTCCGTGCAAATATCTCCTGTGTAACCTTTTTGGATTGCTTGTTGTACCTGCGAGTTAATATCAGTTTTAGTGTTTAACTTTGATTCTACTTTTTGTCCATCACGGGCTGTGCGTGTTTTTGAACTTTTAAATGATTCAACATTATCTCTATCCAGCTCTACCAATCTTTCACTTACGAGCTCTTCGCTAATGTATTCCGGTTCAGCAAGTTTTTTTACTATACCCGGCGATGCTTTGGATTTAATTTCTTCGGGCTCAACATGTGCTAAATCGTGCCTTCCTAAATAAGTTACAGCAAGCTCTCTAAAAATATAATCGATTACAGATGTAGCCATTTTAATCTTATCGTTGCCGGTTACAATTCCACTAGGTTCAAATCGTGTAAACACAAATGCATCGGCGAATTCTTCAAGCGGAACACCGTGCTGCAATCCAAGCGAAATTGAAATAGCAAAACAGTTCAGTAAACTTCTGAATGCCGCTCCTTCGCGGTGCATATCAATAAATATCTCACCAATTTGTCCGTTGTCATACTCTCCTGTTCGAATATAGACTGACTGCCCGTTTATCTTTGCTTTTTGAGTATAACCTGATCTTCTATCCGGCAATCTCCTTCGCTTAGCGATATAACGATGGATTATTTTTTCAGCCACACGAACCATGTCATTTTTATCTTTGTCTTCCAGTAATGCTTCTATGTCCTCTTGACTGATTGAATTTAGCGGTTGTGATAATTTTGATCCGTCCCTGTATAGAGCATTTGCTTTTAATCCCAATTTCCACGACTGCATATATGCATCTTTGAAATCTTCAATAGTCGCCTGGTTAGGAAAGTTTATGGTTTTTGAAATTGCGCCTGATATAAAAGGCTGTGCTGCTGCCATCATTTTAATATGTGCGGTGGAGCGAATAAATCTTGTTCCTTTTTTACCGCATTTATTTGCACAATCGAAAACAGGATAATGTTCGTGCTTTAGAAATGGAGCCCCTTCAATTGTCATAGTTCCGCAAACGTAATCATTTGCAGTTGCAATTTCCTGTTTCGAAAAACCTAATTCTTCAAGCAGATTAAAATCGAACCTGTCTATCTTTTCTTCATCAATACCAAGCTGATTTATGATGAAATCTGTTCCTAAAGTAAACTTGTTAAATGCAAAGCTTAATTCAAAGACTGTTGGTAGTGCTTTTTCAATTTTTGACAGTGCTTCTTCGGTAAAGCCCTTTGCTTTGAGTGATTCCTGATTGATATAATTGCATCCGTTTAATGTTCCTTGTCCTTTTGCATATTTAACAATTTCGTTAATCTGATCTTTATTATAACCCAATCTTTCCAGGGCAGGAGGAATTGATTGATTGATTATTTTGAAGTATCCGCCCCCAGCCAGCTTTTTGAATTTAACCAATGCAAAGTCAGGTTCAACACCGGTTGTATCGCAATCCATCACAAGACCGATGGTTCCTGTTGGAGCAATAACGGTAACCTGTGCATTTCTGTAACCGTATTTTTCTCCAAGCTCTAAGGCTGTATTTGCATCTTCTCTGGCAGCATTTAAAAGATCGGAAGGGCAGTATTTTGGGTTAATTCCATTTGGATAAACGGACAAATCCTCGTATTCCTCGTTAGGTACATTAAAAGCAGCTCTTTTATGGTTTCGGATAACTCTCAGCATATCTTTTTTGTTTTTCTTATACCCGGAAAATGGACCGAGTTCCCTTGCCATTTCTGCTGAGGTTGAATATGCCGTCATGTGCATAATTGCTGTTAGAGCACCGCAAATGGCAAACCCTTCATTGCTGTCGTATGGTATTCCCTGCAGCATTAGAAGTGTACCCAAATTTGCGTAACCAAGTCCCAGGGTTCTGAATTCATAACTTAGCTGTGCAATTCTGCGGCTGGGGAATTGAGCCATCAAAACACTGATTTCCAATACAGTCGTCCATATTTTTATAGCATGTCTGTAAGCATCCACAATGAATTTCTTCTCTTTAATATTGTAAAACTTTACAAGATTAAGCGAAGCTAAATTGCATGCAGTATCATCTAAAAACATGTACTCACTACAAGGATTGGAAGCTTTAATCTCACCTTCATTTGGACACGTGTGCCATTGATTAATCGTTGTATGGAACTGAATTCCGGGATCCGCGCATGACCAGGCTGCATAAGAAATATCATTCCAAAGATCTCTTGCCCGCAATGTTGTGCAAGGTTTTGCTTTCCTTTTTTCTTTTTCTGCTTTTCTCTTTTCTATTCGCCAGTAAAGGTTCCAATCTTCATCATCCAGCACGGCATTCATAAATTCGTTTGTTACTCTGATTGAATTATTAGAGTTCTGCCCCGAAACTGTAGCATATGCATCGTCATTCCAGTCTGTGTTAAAGGTTGGAAATTCTATTGATTTAAATCCCTGCTTGGCAAGCTGAATTACTCTTTCAATATAATTATTAGGTATTAAAGCTTTTCTTGCTTCAAGTACTGCAGATTTTAATTTTATGTTTGTTTTTTTATTGAACCTGTCATTTTCGGGGTGCTCGTTATAACAGGCTTTCATAATGTTATTTAAATGAAAGTCCGCTTGTTTTGAGCCAGCAACAAGTGAAGCAACCTTCTGTTCTTCAAGAACTTTCCAGTTTATGTATTCTTCAATATCGGGGTGATCTAAATCAAGAGTAACCATTTTGGCAGCTCTTCTGGTTGTTCCGCCCGATTTAATTGCACCTGCAGAACGATCACCGATTTTTAGAAAAGACATTAGACCTGAAGATTTACCACCGCCGCTGAGCGGTTCATTTGTTCCTCTTAATTGCGAAAAATTCGAACCTGTTCCGGAACCGTATTTAAAAAGCCTGGCTTCCCTTACCCATAGATCCATTATTCCGCCCTCGTTAACCAGATCATCATTTATTGATTGAATAAAGCAGGCATGAGGTTGCGGGTGTGTGTAAGCATCTGTAGAGGACACCATCTCTGTGGTTTTAAAATCAACGTAAAAATGTCCTTGTGATGGACCGGTTATTCCGTATGCCCAGTTTAAGCCTGTATTAAACCATTGCGGACTGTTTGGTGCTGCAAATTGATTTGCCAGCATATAAACCAGCTCATCGTGGAAACATTTTGCATCCTCTTCGGAACTGAAATATTCACCTTTCCATCCCCAATAAGTCCAGCATCCGGCCAGTCTGTGGAAAACCTGACGAGCATCCTTTTCGGCTGTAAAGTGATCCTCCTCCGGTAACTCTTTTAATTTTTCTTCATCGGCTTTAGAAGGCTGAAGCCATTGCGGAATACCTTCTTCAGGAATTTTTGTCAGGAGTTTTGGTATACCGGCCTTTCTAAAATATTTTTGAGCTAAAATATCTATCGCTACCTGAGACCAATGCTCGGGAACTACGATATCATCCATCCTGAAAACTAATGAGCCGTCGGGATTTTTAATTTCTGATTTTCGCTTAACAAATTTTATAGTTGAAAGAGGGTCTTTTCCTGCAGTAGTAAAATACCGTTTTATCTGCATTCAGAACTCCAGGGCTTTGAGTTGGTGGTTGAGAAATTTATTAGCTGATTCAAAAGAGTTTTAACCATGTTTTAGCATAGGTGATAAAATATGTTGAAAAAAATTAGATTGAGACCGGGGTTTGATGGCTGTCTAATTCAATATTAATTTTCTCGCCCCGATCAAGGCATTGCTAACTTGCTGATAATTTTTAAAATATCCAAATTAAATCTTTAAATGATTAAGCAATTTTTTTAATGAAGTATTTTATCAAAAATTAATCAGAATATGTTCATATAAATTGCTCATAAATCCAACTGCCTAGCCTATTTATTCATCTTTTTTTCCATTCATAATTTAGGTGTTAGCTTTAATCATAAATTTATATATTTTCTGTATGTTGTTTAGCGGTTAAATCTGAATTATTATGAATGACCTTAATACTGTAATAGAAATTTCCAATCTTAACAAACGCTTCAAATCAATTGTGGCGGTCAATAATCTTAATTTAAAGGTTTTAAAAGGGGATGTATTTGGATTTCTAGGTCCCAATGGCGCTGGTAAAAGTACAACCATTCGCTTACTGCTTTCATTAATTGCCCCAAACTCAGGGACAATAAATATTTTTGGTTATTCTCTGAAAGAGCACAGAAAAAAGATTCTTACAAGAGTGGGTGCAATTGTAGAAAAACCCGATTTTTACAATTATCTCTCGGCATACAAAAACCTTGAAATTTTAGCTAAAATATCAGGAATTGGAGTTAAACGAACAAAGATTTTTGAACTGCTGGAATTGGTTGGACTAAAAGAAAGATATAAGGGCAAAGTAAAAACTTATTCTCATGGAATGAAACAAAGATTAGGAATTGCTCAGGCTCTTTTACACAATCCTGAGCTAATCATTCTCGATGAACCAACAACTGGTCTTGATCCTTTTGGAATGAAAGAAATTCGTGATTTAATCATTAGACTAAGTAAAGAGGAAAACAAGACAATTTTTCTCTCTTCACATATTCTTTCCGAAATTGAAATGATTGCCGATAGGATGGTAATCATAAATAAAGGCTCAACTATTGTTGAAGGGGAAGTAAAAGAATTACTGAATACCGACTCCTTTAAAGTTATGTTTGAAGTTAACAATATTGACGCATCAAAATCTGCTCTGGAAAACACGAAATGGTATAAAAAAATTGAATCAATTAAAGGAAATAACCTAACAGTTACCTTAGAGCAAAATGAGATAAGCGAAATAAACAGATTATTAGTCGAAAAAGGAATTGCAGTGAGTGCTGTCATACCAAAGCGTTCATTGGAAGAATATTTTTTAAAAATTACTTCCGAAGCAGACTAATGTATACTCTTTTCAAAATTGAATTTTTAAAAGTCTTCAAAAAATGGAGAACTTATATTGGTTTTATAGCAGTGGGAGTTCTAGTTCCGCTTGTACATCTTGCTATGTATTTAGAGGGGCAAAACTCGTTAGATTTTATTACAAGAAATCTGCAAAACTCTTTTTTACTTGTAGGTAATTTGCTAAATGGATACTGGATATCATACATTATTCTAAATGTAATTGCGGTACATATACCTTTCTTAATTACACTAGTTGCAGGCGACTTGCTGGCTGGTGAAGCAACTGCAGGAACTTATCGCTTACTAGTAATCCGACCAATTTCCAGAATGCAAATAATTAGTTCTAAGTTTTTAGCCGGATTCGCTTATTCAGCTCTGCTAATTCTCTGGCTTGCAATTATGAGTCTTGGTCTTGGATTACTGATTTTTGGGACGGGAGAGCTTTTGGTTGTCAGAAGTGAGCTAATAATTATTTTTGATAAAACTGATGTTTTGTGGCGGTTTTTATTAGCCTACGGATTTGCAATATTAGGAATGACAGTTGTCTGTAGCCTTGCTTTCTTTTTTTCATCACTCGTTGAAAATGCTATCGGACCGATTATTACAACAATGGCTGTAATAATCATTTTTATAATTATCTCTGCAATTGATGTGGATATTTTCCGATTGGTTAAGCCGTACTTATTTACAAATTATATTCTTAACTGGCGGGAATTTTTTAATGATCCTCTTGATACAAACAAAATAATAAAATCAATATTTGTCTTAAGTGGTCATATTATAGTGCTTTTGGGAATAACGGCCATAATATTTCAGAAGAAAGATATTTTAAGTTAATAGAAAAGGATAATTTTGATGTTATTTAGAATCATTAGTTTGATGCTTTTATTAATTAGTCCGGGTTTTTCCCAAAACACAGATCCGGAAATAATGTTAGAAAGAGTAAAAGAGGAATTTAAAAAGATAGAAAATTATAAAGCTGATATTACTGTAATAGTCGATATTCCTTTCATAAAAATGCCTGAGAGAAGGGCAACTCTTTATTTTAAGCAACCGGATAAAATTCATATCGAATCTGATGGCTTTGCAATGCTACCAAAGGAAGGAATAAAATTTTCACCAATCAGTTTGTTTGAAACAGAACATAGTTCTTTTTATGAAAAAGAGGAAAAGATTGGAGACATAAATGTTGCCGTAATTAAAGTTATTCCCTTAAATGATAAATCCGATTTGGTGTTGAGTACTTTGTGGATTGATCCGATTAAGAATTTAATTCTAAAGGTTGAATCGTCACGTAAACCAACAGGTACATTTGTAATAGAATTCGATTACACTGAAATTGAGGAAGGACTTCATCTTCCCGAAACCATTGAGTTCACTTTTTCAGTTGATCCGATGATGTTTCATTCCAGAAATCCTCAGGAAATGAAAATTGATGAAAACAAGCAACCTGAAGATTCCTCTAAAGTAAAGACCGGCAAAGTTTTCATATATTATTCAAATTATAAAGTAAATCAGGGAGTACCGGATTCTTTATTTAATGCAGATAAATAAAAAAAACGGGCGGCTGGATTTATAATTACAATGAAAGTGAGGGCATAACATTGTAAGGGAAGAAATCCAACCGCCCTAATCTGATCACTATAGG
>WOR8_10003599_pt1 | contig 16017 bp, 11 predicted proteins | sample DeeMarSeWOR38_10_FD_19890 | JGI IMG/M metagenome (IMG submission 19890) | reverse complement strand
TGATTCCCTGCTCGAGCGGCTGCCGCCCTATGTGGGTCCGGCGGGCAGGGACTGAGTCTTGTCGGCTGAGCGGAGAGCGTGACGTTGGCAGGACATCAGGTTCGCGACTACCGGCGCCTGTTCGCCGAGCTCAAGCGGCGCAGCGTGTTCCGGGTCGCGGCCGTGTACGGCGCGACCGCGTTCGTGGTCATCGAGGCGGCCGACCTCATCTTCCCGCGCGTACCGCTGCCGGAGTGGACGATCACCCTCGTGGTGTGGCTGGCGCTGCTCGGCTTTCCCGTCGCGCTGGTGCTCGCGTGGGCGTATGAGCGCACGCCGGACGGCGTCAGGCATACGGATCCCGCGGAAGCGGCGGAACTCGATGCGATCGTCGCGCAGCCGGCGCGGCGTCGCTGGCCCGCAGGCCTCGCTGCGCTGACCGGCATCGTCCTGCTCGGGCTCGGGGCCTGGTGGACCCTCACGCGCACGGGACCGGGCGCGCAGACCTACGATTCGATCGCGGTGCTCCCGTTCGAGAACCTGAGCGGGAACCCGGACAACCAGTACTTCAGCGACGGTCTCGCCGACGAGCTGCTCAACGCGCTGGCCGGCGTCGAGGACCTCAAGGTGGCGGGCCGGACCTCGTCCTTCTCGCTGCGCGACCAGAACCTGGACCTGCGCCAGATCGGGGATACGCTCGGCGTGGAGACGGTTCTGGAGGGAAGCGTGCGTCGATCCGAAGACCGGGTCCGGATCACCGCCCAGCTGATCGATGCGGAAACCGGGTTTCAGCTCTGGGCAGAGGAGTACGATCGCGGAATCACCGACATCTTCGAAGTACAGGAAGAGTTGGCGCAATCGATCACCCGGGCCCTGCTGCCGCGCCTGCGCAGCGAAGCGGAAGAACTGTACCGGGGCGGAACCGGGGACCTCGCCGCCTGGGACCTGTACCTCGCCTGTCGCCAGAACTGGTATTCCCGGAACATCGACCAGTTGTGGCAGGCGATCGCGCAGTGCGAGGAGGCGGTGGCGCGGGACCCGGCGTTCGCGCTCGCCTGGAGCGGCCTGGCCGACGCGATCGACGCGCTGGCGTTTCGCGACGTCCGGGCCGAAGCTCTCGTTCCGCGGGCCATGATGGCGGCGCGACGTGCAGTGCTGCTGGATCCGGAGCTGGCGGAGGGGTGGGCTTCGTGGGGCACCCTGGCTTCGGAGCTGGAGCGCGACTGGCCCACGGCGGAGCTCGCGCTGCGCAGGGCGATCGAGCGTAAGCCTTCCAGCGCCTATGCCCGCGCGATGCTGGGAGACATGCTCCGCAATCAGGGCCGGGTGAAGGAGGCGATCGAGCAGCAGAGGGCGGCATTGAGGCTCGATCCGCTGTCACCCGTGATCCACGGCGTCCTGGCGATCAGTCTCACCGCCGCGCACGAGTACGAGGAGGCCCGCTCCCTGTTCGAGCGCAACATTGCCGCGGGGGGTGACCAGGCGGCCGCCCGCCAGTTCCTCTTCCTCTCGGGGCCCCTGTTCGGGCTTTCCGCCGACCAGATGGCCGGTCACGCGGTGGAGGTCGCGCGGATGATGCGCGCTGGCGACCCGGAGTCCGCCGCCGTCCTCGGGCATGCGTTCGCCGCGACGGCAGGCGGCGCGGGGCAGGCGAGTGAGCCGCTGATCGCGGAAGCTCGGAAGGTGGCGGAGGCCCTGATCGCGGACAGCGTGTTCAACGCCCGGCAGAGCGCGGTGATCTTCACCTGGCTGGGTGACGAGGAGGCGGCCGTGCGCTGGCTCGAACGGGCCTCCGAGTCGAACGATTTGTCGCTCGGGATGGCCTCCACAGATCCGTCGCTCGATCCGCTGCGCGACGATCCCCGGATTCAGGCGCTGATGGAGGCGCTGGGGCTGCCGAACGGGTACGATCCCTCAGAGGACAGCTACGTATCGAAGGGAGGCAGGTGAAACTCGGAGGGCGCACGGTCTGGTCGACACTCGGGCTCTATCTCGCGGGGGCCTGGCTCGCCCTGCAGGTGGTCGACGTCCTCGTGGACAACACGGGCCTGCCCCAGCGGGTGTTCGGGTACGCGCTCGCCCTGCTCGCGATCGGACTCCCGATCGCGCTGGTCACGGCGATCGTGCAGGGATCCGTGCGGAGCGACGCGGCGCCGGGCCGCGCGGCGTTCCCCCACGACGTCGAGGTCGGGGGCGCGGTCCGGAAGATCTTCACCTGGCGCAACCTCGGCCTGGGCGCGCTGCTCGCGTTGGCGCTGTGGGGGGTCGTCGCGGTCGGCTGGATCCTGCGGTACGGAAAGGCGAACGAGAGAGCGGCGGAGCGAGCCGTGCTCGCGGCGGAGATCGAATCTCTGACCGAGCAGCGACTGTTCGACTCGGCGTGGGCGGTGGCGCGCGCGGCCGGACTCGACTTCGTGAACGATACCTCGGCCGCGAGTCTCGTCTCATCGTTCAGCCGCCTGATCGAGCTCAGGACCGATCCGCCCGGAGCCGTGGCGTACGCCGGTCCGTACGTGGCCACCGGCGAGTGGGAGAAGATCGGGACGACGCCGATCGAGGCGGCGCGGGTTCCGAGGGGCGTCATCCGGCTCCGTTTCGAGCTCGGAGGCTACACACCGCTGGAATTCGGCACGTTCGAGTGGATGCCGACCGACTCCACCTACCGGCTGGTTCCGACGGCGGCCGACACGGCGGACATGGTCTGGGTCCCCGGGGGCGACGAGCCGCTGGTGATTCCCGGGCTCGAGCACGTGGAACCGCCCGCCCTGGGCGGCTTCTGGATCGACCGGACCGAGGTGACGAACCGGGAGTTCAAGCGCTTCATGGACGCGGGCGGCTACGAGACCCGCGATTTTTGGGTCGAACCGTTCGTCCGGGACGGGCGGCGGCTCGCTTTCGGAGAGGCGATCGCCCGGTTCAAGGACCGGACGGGACGGCAGGGCCCCGCCACCTGGGAGGCCGGAGAGTACCCGGACGGCCAGGGCGACTATCCGGTCACGGGCATCAGCTGGTACGAGGCGGCCGCGTTCGCGACCTGGGCCGGAAAGCGGCTGCCGACCGTGTTCCACTGGAATCGGGCGGCGGGGACGCTGCTGTCGTCGCACATCGTGCCCGCCAGCAACTTCTCCGGGGAAGGTCCGTCGCCGGCAGGGAAGTACGGCGGCGTCGGCCCCTACGGTGCGCTCGACATGGCCGGAAACGCGAGGGAATGGTGCTGGAACGAAGGGGTCGCCGGGCGGTTCATCCTCGGCGGAGGTTGGAACGACGCGACGTACATGTTCAACGATGCGTTCGAGCAGCCCGCGTGGGACCGCTCGGTGACCAACGGTCTGCGGCTGGCGCTGTATGGCGACGAAGACTTCGCCGCGGCGGGAATACCGATCAAGCAGCCGCTGCGTGACTTCTTCACGGAGCAGCCCGTTTCGGACGAAACGTACCAGGTGTTCCTGAGCATGTTCGCGTATGACCCGACCGCGCTCAACGCGACGGTCGAGGCGCGCGACACGACGCCCGAGCACTGGGTGCGCGAGCGGATCTCCTTCGACGCGGCATACGGCGACGAGCGCATGCTGGCACACCTGTTCGTACCGAGGAACGCCCGGCCGCCTTACCAGGCCGTCGTCTATTTTCCCGGGTCAGGCGCCATCTATCAGGACTCGCTCATCTCGTGGATCGGCGAATTCCTGGTGAAGGACGGTCGGGCCGTGATCCTCCCCGTCTACGATGGGATCTGGGAGCGGCGGGACGATCTCGATACGGATACGCCGAACGAGAGCATCGCCTACCGGGATCGCGTCATCCGCTGGTACCAGGACCTCGGACGCTCGATCGACTACCTGGAGACCCGGGAAGACATCGACGCCGGGAAGCTCGCCTATTTCGGCGTCAGCTGGGGTGGTCGACTGGGGGTGCTGATGACGGCGGTCGAGCCCCGCTTCGACGCTGCCGTGTTCTACGTTGCCGGTCTCAAGTTCCAGCGGGCCCAGCCCGAGGCGGACCCGTTCCACTTCGTGACCCGTCTCACGATACCGGTGCTGATGCTGAATGGCCGCCACGACATGTTCTTTCCGATCGAGACGTCGCAGAAACCCATGTTCCAGCTGCTGGGGACCCCGGACGAGAACAAGCGGCACGTGATCGCCGAGGGCGGGCACGACGTCCCTCGGCAGCTATTGATTCGCGAGACCCTGGACTGGCTGGACCGGTATCTCGGACCGGTGGCGCGCTGAGCGGTAGTCCGTCCGGCCGGCGCCGGTCTCGTCGGCCGCCTCGGCAATGCGGCGGAGCATCCCCCGGAACATGAAGGCGTGCACGGGCAGAAGCGCGAACCAGTAGGCCCTCCCCGCCAGTCCGTGAGGATCGAACACCGCGGTCTGCGTGATGATGGATCCCTCGACATCGGGTTCGACCTCGAACTGCAGCCACGCCCGACCGGGGACTTTCATTTCCGCGCGCAGGCGCAGCATGCGGTCCGGCTCGTAGGCCTCCACGCGCCAGAAGTCCAGCGCTTCGCCGGGGCGCAGATCGTCGGGGTCGCGGCGTCCGCGTCGAAGTCCGGGGCCTCCCGCCAGCCGGTCGAGGAATCCTCGGACCCGCCACAAGGCGTTCCCGTAGTACCAGCCCACGTTGCCCCCGATACGACGGACGGGGACGAAGGCTTCTTCCGGCGGCAGCGAGACCCGCTCCATCTTCGTATCGACGATCCTGTGCATCGGCGCGGCCGGGGGTACGTCCTCTGCCGCCCCGGTCCCTCCTCCGCCTGCCGGCTTGCTCTCCGAGGGAGGGGGATTCTGCGTGCCGGCATCCGACCAGCGGGAGGCGGCGAAGGACTGGTCCTCGTTGGCCAGGGCCCGTTCGATCGCATCGGCGATGCCGCGAGGCTCCACCCCCAGCGCGCGCGCGGACGGATCCGTGACGACCGTCGGGTTCTTCACGCCCTCGATCAGCTTGCGGCCGACCTTCGCGTACAGGGGCGTGACGAGCCCGAGCCACAGGCTGGACAGCCAGGGGGTGAGCATCGGGACGGGGATCATCCAGCGCTTCAGGCCCCGCGCCCGCGCATACTCGCGCATGATGTCGCCGTAGCTGACCACGTCGGCGCCGCCGATCTCGAACACCGGGCTGCCTTCGACTTCCGCCGTGCGGGCGGCGTCGAGGTACGCGATCACGTCTTCGATCGCGATCGGCTGCGCTTCGACGCGCACCCAGGATGGCGTAATCATGATGGGCAGCTTCTCGACCAGGGATCGGATCATCTCGAAGGACAGGCTGCCCGAGCCGATGATGATCGAGGCGCGCAGTTCGAGGGTCTGAACACCCGAGTCTCTGAGGATGCGGCCCACCTCCTGCCGGCTGCGCAGGTGCGCGGACAGCTCGTCGCCGGACCCCAGGCCGCCCAGGTAGATGATCCGTCGCACGCCGGCCGCGCGGGCCGCTTCGCCGAAGTTCCGCGCCGCTTCCGCTTCGAGTTTCTCGAAGTCGCCTTCGTCTCCCATCGAGTGGACCATGTAATAGGCGGTAGAGACGCCTTCCATGGCCGCGCGGATGCTATCCCGGTCCAGCACATCCCCGCGCACGACCTCGGTCGTCTCCGCGATCCGCGACGTCAGCGCTTCCGGCCGGCGGGCCAGGCAGCGGACGGCGACACCCTGCCGCTCGAGTTCCTGGAGCAGTCGCCCGCCGACATATCCGGTGGCCCCGGTGACCAGCGTCAGGTCAGCCACGGGGCATCGTCCGGGCGCTGCCCAGCCCCCCGTCCACGCCGAGCACCTGGCCCGTCACCCAGGCCTGCGCGGGATCCAGCAGCCACAGGATCGCGGAGGCGACCTCTGCCGGCTCCCCGAAGCGTCCCATGACGTGGAGCGCGCGGGAGGCCTCGGCGGCTCGCTCGTTGCCGGTGATCCGCTCCGTAAGCGGCGTGCGGACCAGGCCCGGGGCTACGGCGTTGAACCGGATCCCCTGCGGGCCGTAAGTGGCCGCCGCGGACCGGACGAGGCCTTCGATCCCGCCCTTCGCGGCGGCGATCGCCTCGTGGTTCGGGAGGCCGCTGCGAACGGCGGCCGTGCTGACGAGGACGACGGAACCGCCCTCGCCCAGCAGCTTTCCCCCGGTGCGAACGGCCGCGAAGGCGGTGTCGAGATTCTGCGATACGGTCTCCCGCCACGCGGCGGCGGAGGTCATGTGCGCGGGGCGCAGGAGGACGGAGCCGACGCAGTTCACCAGGCCGTCGAGGTGTCCCCAGCGGTCCTTCGCCTGCGCGGCTGCCTGCTCCACGGCATCGAAGTCCGATGCGTCGGCCGCGGCGATTTCGGCGCCGGTCTCCCGCGCCAGGTCCTCGAGTCGCTTGCCATCGCGTGCCACCGCGAGGACGCCGGCTCCGGCCCCCCGCAGGGCGCGGACGACCTCGGAGCCGATTCCGCCCGTTCCACCCAGCACGATGTATGTCCGCCCGGTTTCCATCGGTTCCTTCCCACTCGTCTCGGTTGCGACCCGCACCTTCGGAAAATCGGAGCGGGAGCGCCACCTGTCATGCGCCCCCGCCCCGGAACGGCGATCTCGGGTCAGTCGCCCGGCAGAATCACCGAATCGATCACGTGGATCACGCCGTTGCTGGCGGGCACGTCGGCCTTGATCACCTGCGCGCCATCCACGTACACCTTGCCGTCCTTGACCGCGATCTTCGCGGACTGGCCCTCCAGGGTCTTGGCGGAGGTCAGCTTGACGACCTCGTCAGCGGTGACCTTGCCCTCGACAACGTGGTACAGGAGGATCGACTTCAGCTGCTCCTTGTTCTCCGGCTTCAACAGCGTCTCCACGGTGCCCGCGGGCAGCTTGGCGAACGCCTCATCCGTCGGGGCGAAGACGGTCAGCGGGCCCTCGCCCTCGAGGGCGCCCACCAGGCCGGCGGCCTGCGCGGCGGTGAGCAGGGTGCCGAACGAGCCGGCCTTCGATGCCACCTGGACGATGTTGTCCGAGGCCATCTGGGCCTGGGCCGGGGTGGCGATCAGCAGCAGTGCGGCTGCCGCGCCGAGGAACTTCGCGAACTTTCCAGACATGGTGGACTCCCTGATTGTCAGTTGCTTGACGGTGCTGCTTCACGTTTCGTCAGGTGCGGCGGTTCCGGCGATCCGGTCGATCCGCGTCGCACCCCGGCGGTCTGTCGAGCCGTTATCCGACACAGTACCGAGGACTGGACTGATTGTCAAGTAGTTGTCCAGATGATAGTCTAGACGAAACCTGTACAAGAGATAGGACGGGAATCGAAGATGATGCAGACAGTGCCGGCGGCCCGGGTCCGCCACCTGAACGAGCGCCCGGTGAATTCCGATGGCGACTACGTGCTCTACTGGATGACGAGCTACCGCAGGACGCGGCGCAACTTCGCGCTGCAGCGCGCCGTCGAGCGCGCGGTGGAGCTGGGCGTCGGACTCGTCGTGCTCGAGGCGCTGCGCTGCGACTATCCCTGGGCGAGCGACCGATTCCATCGGTTCATCATCGACGGCATGGCGGACAACGCCGCGGCGCTGGCCGGCCGATCGGGGGTCACGTACCTGCCGTACGTCGAGCGATCGATCGGCCACGGGCGGGGCCTGCTCGGGAAGCTCGGCGACCGGGCCTGCGTCGTCGTGACTGACGACTATTCCAATTTCTTCATCCCCCGCATGCTGGAGGTGGCGGCCGGGCGGGTAGGGGTCCTGCTCGAGGCCGTGGACTCGAACGGGCTGGCGCCCGTGTACGGCACGGAGAAGGACTATCCCTCCGCGTACACCTTCCGCCGCTACCTGCAGAAGAATCTGCCCGAATTCCTGGCCACGGTGCCCGCGGACGATCCGCTGGCCGGTCTGGCCGGCCTGTCTGCGCCGGAGGTCCCTGCGGAGGTGCTGGAGCGCTGGCCGCGTGCGGAACTGAACGGAGGCGAGGCCGGCTTCGATCTCGCCGGGATTCCGATCGACCACGACATCGGTCCGACGGAATTGAGGGGCGGGCAGCGGGCAGCGGAGGCCCGGCTCGAGGCCTTCCTTCGCCACCGCCTGTCGCGCTACGCGGACGAACGCAACCAGCCGGAGGAGGAAGTGGCCAGCGGCCTGTCGCCCTGGCTGCACTTCGGTCACATCTCGACGCACACGATCGTGGACCGGCTCGTGGCGCACGAGGGAAGCGCCTCCGGTATCGATGTGTCGCGGCCGACGTCGACGCGTGGCTCGCGGCTCTCGGGGAGCGGCCTGCCAACGGGAAGCGCTCCGGCTGGTGGGGCATGCGCCCGTCCGCCGAGGCATTTCTCGACCAGCTGGTGACCTGGCGCGAGCTCGGGTTCAACATGGCCGTCCACCGGTCGGACTTCCGAGAGTACGAATCGCTGCCCGGGTGGGCGCGGAACACGCTCGCCGAGCACGTCGACGATCCTCGCCCGCACGTCTACTCGCTGGAGCAGTTCGACGGCGCCGAGACGCACGACGAGCTGTGGAACGCCGCCCAGCGACAGCTCCGGCGGGAGGGAGTGATCCACAACTACCTGCGCATGCTGTGGGGCAAGAAGATCCTCGAGTGGACGTGGACGCCGCACGAGGCGGCCGACGTGATGATCGAGCTGAACAACCGCTACGCGCTGGACGGCCGGGACCCCAACTCGTACTCGGGCATTTACTGGTGTCTCGGCCGCTACGACCGTCCGTGGGGGCCCGAGCGCCCCATCTTCGGGAAGATCCGCTACATGACCTCGAAGAACACGGCGCGGAAGGTCAGGGTGGGGGAGTACCTGGAGCGCTACGCGAGTTGAGTTCGAGTTGAGTTGAGGTCGCGATGAACCTGCCGGCCAGGTGCAGGTGACAGGCCCCTGCACGGGACCCTCCACTGAAAATGCGAAAGTACGAATTTCAGTGGAGGGTGCCGAACGGGGAACCCGACATCCGCTGCGTCCGGCTGGAGACAAGTGAGTTGCAAGAAATCGACAGGGATCTGGCCCTGGTCGCCAGGATCCGAGCCCGCGGACAGCTGACCCTTCCCATCGAGGCCCGAACGCGGCTGTCGATCGCCGAGGATGATCGGCTGGTCGTGGTGGTCCGGGCCGACAGCCTCGAACTGATCCCGATCGATCTGGCCACCCGCTCCCGACGCTGGCTCCTGACGGGAAGGGTCCGGGCCCGGATCGATGCGGCGATGGACGATGTCGCCCACGGCCGCTTCGCCCGGATCCGCTCAACCCGACAGCTGAGCGGGGCTGTCGAAACGCTGCTCGCGCTCGCGCCGGATCACGGCCTGCCGGACCCGCCCTCGCCCCCGCCGTCGGACTCGCTGTCGGACCCGCCCTCGCCCCGGGACCTGTGTCTCACGCGCAGCTTCGCCGCGGCGTACCACTCCCTGCGCGCCTCCGGGAAGCAGCACTGCATCGCGGGCCTGCATCGCCTGCTGAACCGGGGAGATCGGATCCTTCCGAACCTGCATCCCATCCCGGCAGCGCCCGGACTTCACGAATGTCGGATCGGCTACAACGATCGCGCGATTGTCAGATTGGAGGACGCGACTACGACAGTACTGGAGATCTTCTCGTTCTCGGAGGTCGCACGAGCGAATGCGCGGGCCGCGCGATGGGAATCGCGCGACCCGCGTTGAAATCCTCCGGGGGGATTGCTACTTCAGCACCCCCACCCGGATCGCCGACGGGCGGTCGGCGTCGTGATAGATCCTGTGCGTCGCCTTCTGGAAGTCCTCCGGGCCCGCCTCGTAGATGTTCACGAACTTCTGCGGGTTCCGGTCGACCAGAGGGAACCACGAATTCTGGACCTGGATCATCATCCGGTGGCCCGGCTTGAACGTGTGCAGCACCGCCGGAATCTCGAAGCGGACCCGCGTCACTTCGCCCGGCACGAACGGCTCGGGGTGCTCGAAGCTGTTCCGGTAGCGTCCGCGCAGGACCTCGCCGCGCACCAGCATCTGGTACCCGGCCATGGGGACGTCCTTGTCGTTGTCCGGGTAGTCGCGCAGCGAATCGGGAAACACGTCGATCAGCTTCACCACGTAGTCGGCGTCGGTGCCGGTCGTGCTGACCCACAGGTCGACCTCGATCGGCCCGGCGAGGGTGACCGCTTCCGTCAGGACGTCCGATTCGTACACCATGACGTCCGGCCGGCGCGAGGCGAATCGCTGGTCGTCCGTCATGTACTCGGTGGTGCGCCGCAGGTGCACGTCCTCCGTGTAGGGCACCGGCCGATCCGGATCGGACACGTATTCGTCGAAGCTGGTCGAAACGGTGGGAGCCGAGAACGCCAGGCCCCCGTCGGCGCCCAGATACAGCGCGGCCGGCTCGATCCGCTCCGGCGGCCAGGCGTCGAACGTCCGCCATTCCGCGGCGCCGGTGTCGAACATCTGCGCCTCGGGAAGGGTCAACTCGCCCTCACCCTTCAGGTGGTAGTTGAAGAACTCGAGCTCTGCGGCCCGGTAGCGATCGGAGGTGTTCGATCCCCAGTGCACGTTTCCGAGGTTGTCGCCGTCGTCGAAGGCCCACTGCCCGTGGAACCACGGGCCCATCATGATCCGGTTCGAAGCGCCGGGGTTCTGACGCTCGATCGCCGCGTAGGTGGCCAGCGGACCGTACAGGTCCTCGGCGTCGAACCAGCCGCCCACCACCATCACGGCCGGCTCGACGTCCGTCAGGTGGGGAAGCGGGTCGCGCGCCTGCCACCAGGCGTCGTAGTCGGGATGGTCCATCACCTCCGACCAGAACCGGATGCTGTCCCCGAAGATGTTCGCCTCGATGTTCCGGATCGGTCCGAGTTCCAGGTAGAAGTCGTACGCGTCCTGGTTGGGGAATTGAAAGCCGCTGAGTCCGCGCCGGGTCGGTTCGGGACGGGGGCGTCCGAACGAGGAGTAGAACGAGAAGGCGTCCATCAGGAAGAAGGCGCCGTTGTGGTGAAAGTCGTCCCCGAGGAACCAGTTCGTCACCGGGGCCTGCGGGGAGACCGCCTTCAGGGCCTCGTGCGCGTCGGGCAGCGACATGGTCGAGTAGAAGCCCGGGTACGACACGCCGAAGATGCCCACCCTGCCGTTGTTGTGCGGGACGTTGTTGACCAGCCATTCGATCGTGTCCCAGGTGTCACTGCTCTCGTCGATCTCCTCCGGCGAGTCCTTGTCGGGGTCGTACGGCCGGACGTCCACGAACTCGCCCTCGCTCATGTACCGCCCCCGCACGTCCTGGTAGGCGAGGATGTAGCCCTCCTCGACGAAGTGCGAACTCATGCCGACGAAGAAGTTGAATCCGTCCTCGCCACCGGGCTCCGAATTGTACGGGGTCCGCTGGAGCAGGATCGGGTAGGCGCGGGTGGTGTCCTTCGGAACGTAGAACGAGGTGAACAGCTTCACGCCGTCCCGCATCGGGATCATCACCTCCGTCTTCGTCAGGCGTTCGCGCGACCACTCCGCGCTGCCGACCGGCGCCGCGAGCTGTTTCCGGCCGAAATGGAGCGGGAAGCTCTGCCCGCCCTGCTTGAACGTGCCCCGGATCTGCGTGAACCCGACGTCCACGAGCCCCTCGTACTCGACGCCGGCAGGTGCGAACTTCCATACGACGGAGCCGTCGTCCACGGTGAACGGGTCGAGCGGGACGCCCTCGGCGCCCTGTTCGGGCACGTCGAGCGTTGCCGTATACCCGTCGTCAGATGCCGTGACGTGCAGGTTGAAGCGCATGGTCGCCGGCCCCGTGTCCAGAACGCCGAACCAGTCGCCGGAGGCATCCTGGGCTTGAGAGGGCGCGACCGAGAAAAGCACGGCCAGCAGACCGAGCCCGAAGGTCCGGCCCGGGCTCGACGAACGGATGAAGAACATGATAGTGGCTCCCTGGTAAGCGGGTTGGAGCACCAATGCCTGCCCGAATCATACCGCAGCCGCGCACGGATCGTTTCAGCGCAGCCGGGCGCGAGGAGTCCCGGTCCGGGGGTCGGGATCCCCTTCTGTCGGCTCCGGGCCACAGGCGCCGCCGGTTGGCCTTGTCCGCCGCCCGTCGCGCGGAGGGCGTGTTCTTTGCATCCTGCCGATGCGATCGGCCCCCGGCGCGACACATTCCAGGCCTGAGCCGAAGGAGAGGCGCATGACGGTCGAACCGCGCGAGAACGGAAGAGGGAAGGGCGCGCGCCTGTCGCTGACCCAACCCTGTCCCGCCGGCTGCGAGGAGATCCTGACCGACGAGGCCCTCGAATTCGTCGCCGGTCTGGTGCTGGCGTTCGGCGCCCGGCGCGACGAGCTGCTCGAGCGCCGCAAGTTCCGGCAGGCCGAGCTGGACCAGCGCCCGCGGCTGGACTTCCTGCCCGGCACGAAGCAGATCCGCGAAGCCGAGTGGACGGTCGCCCGGATCCCCGCCGACCTGCAGGACCGGCGGGTGGAGATCACCGGGCCGGTGGAGCGGAAGATGATCATCAACGCCCTCAACTCGGGGGCGAACTGCTTCATGGCGGACTTCGAGGACTCGAACTCTCCGACCTGGGAGAATGTCGTCCACGGGCAGCGCAATCTGCGCGACGCCGTGCGCCGCACGATCACCTTCACGAATCCGGATGGGAAGCACTACGAGCTGAACGACGAAGTCGCGACGCTGCTGGTCCGTCCGCGCGGCTGGCACCTCGACGAGAAGCACGTGCGACTGAACGGCGAGCCGATTCCGGCCAGCCTGTTCGACTTCGGTCTGTTCCTCTACCACAACGGTTTGGAGCTGCTGGAGCGGGGATCCGGCCCCTACTTCTACCTGCCGAAGCTGGAGAGCCATGCCGAGGCGCGGCTGTGGAACGACGTGTTCGTCGATGCGCAGCAGACGCTGGGGATTCCACGCGGCTCGATCCGCGCCACGGTGCTGATCGAGACGCTGCCCGCCGCGTTCGAGATGGATGAGATCCTGTGGGAGCTGCGCGAGCACTCGGCGGGCCTGAACTGCGGGCGGTGGGACTACATCTTCAGCTTCATCAAGACCTTCCGGAACCATTCCGACTTCGTGCTGCCGGACCGGGACCAGGTCACCATGACCACGCACTTCATGCGCTCGTACTCGCTGCTCGCCATCCGCACCTGCCACCGCCGCGGCATCCACGCGATGGGCGGCATGGCGGCGCAGATCCCGATCAAGGGGGATCCCGAGGCGAACCAGGCGGCGCTGGACAAGGTGCGGAAGGACAAGATCCGGGAGGCGGAGGACGGCCACGACGGGACCTGGGTCGCGCACCCGGGACTCGTGGAGATCGCCCGGCGCGCGTTCGACGAGCGCATGCCGGGCCCGAACCAGATCGAACGGCGGCGCGACGACGTCCACGTGACCTGGGCCGACCTGCTGGCGGTGCCGCAGGGCGAGATCACCGAGGCGGGGATCCGCCACAACATCGACGTCGGCATCCAGTACATGGAGGCCTGGCTCGGCGGCAACGGCTGCGTGCCGATCTACCACCTGATGGAGGATGCGGCGACGGCGGAGATCTCCCGCTCGCAGCTGTGGCAGTGGCTGCATCACCCGGATGTCACCCTGGCCGACGGCAGGCCAGTGACCGGCGAGCTGATGGCGGAGCTGTTCGACGAGGAGCTGGCGAAGCTGAGACGTTCGACGGGAGAAGAGCGATTCGAGGCCGGGCACTACAGGAAGGCGCGCGAGATCATCGAGCAGATCGTCACCGGCAGGGTGCTGGCGGACTTCATGACGCTGCGCGGATACGAGGAGCTGACATGAGCGACGGCAACGGAACGAAGGCGGGATCGCACCGCGCGGGCGCGGCGGACACGATGAGCGGGCCGGAAGCGGTCGCCGGGCTGGAACGGAGCTGGCGCGAGGACCCGCGCTGGAAGGGGATCGAGCGCGGATACGACGCGGCCGAGGTGGTCCGGCTGCGTGGATCGCTGGTCCCCGAATACACGCTGGCCCGCCGGGGCGCGGACACGCTGTGGGAGCTGCTGAGCTCAGGCGAATGCGTCCGGGCGCTGGGCGCGCTGACCGGCGCCCAGGCCGTGCAGATGGTCCAGGCGGGCCTCAAGTCCATCTACGTGAGCGGCTGGCAGGTGGCGGGCGACATGAACTCCGCCGGCCAGACCTATCCCGACCAGAGCCTGTATCCGGCCGACTCGGCGCCCAAGCTGGTGGCCCGGATCAATGCGGCGCTGCGGCGGGCCGACCAGGTGGACCACCTGAGCGACGGCCGGGCCTCGCGCGACTGGTTCGCGCCGATCGTGGCGGACGCGGAAGCGGGGTTCGGCGGCGTGCTGAACGCCTTCGAGCTGATGCGCGCGATGATCGAGGCGGGCGCCGCCGGGGTGCACTACGAAGACCAGCTGTCGTCGTTCAAGAAGTGCGGACACATGGGGGGGAAGGTGCTCGCGCCGACGGGCGAGGCGATTCACAAGCTTATCGCGGCGCGCCTGGCGGCGGACGTCGCCGGCGTTCCGACCCTGCTCGTCGCCCGCACGGACGCGAACGCCGCCGGACTGCTCGCGAACAACGTGGACGAGCGGGACCACGAGTTCGTCACCGGCGAGCGGACGGCCGAGGGCTTCTTCCGGGTGCGGGCCGGGCTCGACCAGGCGATCGCGCGCGGGCTGGCGTACGCGCCGTGGGCGGACCTGGTGTGGTGCGAGACGGCGCACCCCGACCTGGAGGAAGCGAAGCGGTTCGCCGAGGCGATTCACGCGCAGTACCCCGGCAAGCTGCTGGCCTACAACTGCTCGCCGTCGTTCAACTGGGCCGCGCACCTGGACGGCGCGACGATCGCGAAGTTCCAGCGCGAGCTGGGCGCGATGGGCTACCTGTACCAGTTCGTCACGCTGGCCGGCTTCCACTCGGTCAACGCGCACATGTTCGAGCTCGCGAGGGGCTATGCCGAGCGCGACATGTCGGCGTATTCGGAACTCCAGATGCGGGAGTTCGAGCTGGAGAAGGACCACGGCTACCGGGCGGTGAAGCACCAGTCGTTCGTCGGGGCCGGATGGTTCGACCGGGTCACCCAGGCGATCACCGGCGGTCAGCTCCGCGGCAGGCGGAGCGACTCGGGGTAGGGGTGGAAGTCGGCGATTACCCCCTCCCGGGCGCGCCGCTGCATTTCGCGCCACCAGTCGGCCGTGAACAGCTCGCCGTGGCGGGCCAGAAACTCCTCCCGCACGTCCGCGGGAATCCGGATGAACTTCGGGAATTCCTCGGGAAACACGTCGTGCTCCCCGACGAAGAACCAGGGCTCGGGCCGCAGCTCGTCTTCGTCGTGAATCGGGGCCGGGAACTCCCGGAAATTACATTCAGTAATAAGCGATAACTCGTCGTAATCATAGAAGATGACGCGTCCGTGCCGTGTCACGCCGAAGTTCTTCAGCAACAGGTCGCCGGGAAAGATGCTGGCCGAGGCGAGGTCGCGGATCGCCTGTCCGTAGTCCAGCATCGCGGCTCGTTCCGCTTCGCGATCTCCGGCCGCTTCCGCCCGGAACAGGTGGACGTCCAGGGGAACGAGCCGGCGCTCCGAATAGGCGTGATCGATCGTCACGCAGCCCTCGCTTTCCCGGACCGTGGCCCCCGCCTGCGACAGCAGCTCGTCCAGCACGTCGCGATCGAAGACCTCGGCCGGAAACTCGAGCCCCTCGAACTGCTGCGCGTCGGCCAGCCGGCCCACCCGGTCGTGCAGGAACACGAGCCGGTAGCGGTCGCGCACCCGCTCGCGGCTGGTGCGCTTCGGGGGCGCGAAGCGATCCCGGGTGATCTTGAACACCACGTCCAGCGAGGGCAGGGTGAACACCAGCATCACGAGACCCGGAACGCCCTCGGCCCGCTCGATCTTCGCCCCGGGCCGCGACAGGTGTTCGCGCAAGGAGCGGTAGAGCAGGGTCTTCCCATGGCGGTTGTAGCCGAGCGCGGTGAACAGCTCGTCCTCGCGCCGCCGCGGCATCAGGGTGCGCAGGAACTCGACGACGGCCCGGGGTCCGCCCGCGTCGGGATCGAGGTCCGCCTTGAAGTAGGAGCGCGAGAAGCCGAACACGACGCTCACCTCGGTGGTCCGGGTGAGCACCGCGTCGACGCGCACCCCGTCCTCGTCGTGG
>WOR8_10004062_pt1 | contig 16020 bp, 16 predicted proteins | sample DeeMarSeWOR38_10_FD_19890 | JGI IMG/M metagenome (IMG submission 19890) | reverse complement strand
GTTCTCGGAAGAACCACTCTACGCGCTGAACCATCACTGAAATTACCGTATGTGATTCCTTCTTCCACATCCGATACTCCGAAGAAATCCTCTAGGGGCGAAAGGTCACTTCCTAATGAAGAGAGTGCATCGAACTCTCCTGTAGCAATTAGTGTATTGGGAATATATGGCATCACAGATCTATTAAGACCGCTGCCCACGAGTACTAGCGCGTCTACATTGGTTGAGGATTCTTCTATCGCACTCCAAGCAATTCCTCCTCCCATGCTATGCCCAATAAGGCCGATTTTAGTGCTATCCACGTAGTCGCGGCTTGCAAGATAGTCCAAAGCCGCTGCACCACTTCCTGTGCCAGGTTGTGAATTTCCATGACCGTTAGCATCAATTGTCAAGACAACAAAACCCCGCCTTGAGAGCTCGATTCCAAATGCCATGAGCCACTCCTTACTCTGAATGACACCATGGATTACTACAACCCCTGGTAGCGGATCTGCGTCTGTTGCATAGGTCGGTCTTTGTAGAGTGCTGTGAATCAATGATCCATCAACAGCTTGAAAGTCGACTTCTGTCACGCTTACAGTTCCAAATCCGCTTTGGACACTGGCTGCCATTGTTATGCCTAAAAGCATGATGAGGATACTTACAATCAATACAGGATATCTTGGTCTAATCTCTGTCACGTCTCCTTTTGCCTGCTAGATTTTCCTGAGATTTATGTCATGTGATTTCCTAAGAAATCCACTAGATTTGGTCTTCTAGTCCAAATGTTGGAAAAACGAGTTCCTTGACCTTTGCAATAGTATCGTCTACTGCGCGGCGAATCTTTGGATACTGATCACTCGGCATTCGGAAGGGTCTGCTTGTCCATCCCCCACGTCTGACCTGGAAACCATGTTTCTGACATAGCTCTATCCAAGTAGCTGGTATTGTTGGGGGTAACGCTATGTCTGCAATATCAGCCAGAAGTATAGTCCATATCTTTGCAGCAGCAACAGGGTTGTATCCACCACCACCAACGACAACAAGCTTTCTTGTTCCCAGGTGAACGAGTTGTCGTACTGTCTTGGACATTCTCTGGTAGGTATCATACGTCAGCATCAGGTCTGTGAGAGGGTCATTCATGTAGCCGTCCGCACCGACTTCCCAAAACACAAAGTCCGGTTTGTATGCAAGCCATATGGGCACAACCACATCCTCGAAAGCTCGCCACCATTCAACATCATCAGTGAGTGGTGGAAGAGGTATGTTGACAGAGTAACCCTTTCCCTCTCCAATTCCGATTTCTTCCGGCCTCCCAGTTCCTGGATAGAATCCCATGCTGAGTTCATGCAACGATATGGTTAGAACATTCGGATCGGAATAGAATGCGCTCTGGGTCCCATCACCGTGGTGGGCATCAGTATCAAGGTAGAGCACTTTCTTTCCAGGATATGCCTGTTGATACTTCTTTATTGCCACAACACAGTCGTTGTAGTAGCAGAACCCTGAGGCTTGACTCTCCATCGCGTGGTGGAGTCCACCAAAGAAGGACACAGCATCCTCAAACTTTCCATCTGCTACACCCATCATTGCATCGATTGTCGCTCCTACAATGTAGCTTGCATATTGGTCTACACCTGGAAAAATAGGGCATTCATCAGTATCTAGACCAAACCTGGAGGAAAATGCAGTGCCCATATTTCCAAAGAGTTCCAGAGTTTCAATGTACGCTGGGTCATGGTAGAGGAGCAGTTCCTCGCGAGTCGCTTCAGGAAGACCCCAGGTGATTTCCAAACGTGCCCGATTCCAATAGGGATTTGGTTCTGCCCTCATTCTATCAAGCTCATCAATCCCACTAAGACTGAGAATTGCCTCGGGGTCGAATAGAGCAGTCAACTCGGACAAGTGTTATCCTCCATCTTGGAAGCGGACTTGGAAGTTTGAAGTTATTCCACTCTTATGTTTGCTGATGACATACCTTTCTTGGTTTCTTCGAAAGGCTCATTATTTGATATGGACTATCTATGGGCATTATGTCGAAGTTTGACCTGCTCAAGGAAACTCTCATTGGTAACTTAGGAGAGCAACTACCTTTCTCTCTATGGAAACATCATCCTGACGTTGATAGAAACCCAGAAGGACTTGCACAAGCCGAGATTGCCTTCCACAAGCTCATTGACCATGATATTCTGAAGATATCATTCTTTGGTCATTTTCCTTGTATCGATTTCGGGTGTACTGCAGAGTATGATGGGGCTCTTACTGGTTCTACTACTTTGACCAGTGCAGCCATCAATGACGTGAGTGACTGGGAAACATTGGAACCATTGGATGTCAATGCTGGCGAGCTTGGAAACCAGCTTCGTGCAGTTGAACTGATCCACAAGTATGCGCAGGACAAGGTACCAACAATGGCAACGGTTTTTGACCCATCTATGGTCGCTGACAAGATCTCAGATAAACAACTGACCAAGTATGCTGATGAACATCCAGAGATTCTCAAGAGTGCGCTCGATCTTATTACAGATGTCACAATAGATTTCGCTAGGGCTGCAATTGATGCAGGAGCTGATGGAGTCTTTTTAGCATCACAACACTCTACACATTCCTCAGTTTCCGATGAGCAGTACAAGGAATTCGTCTATCCATATGATGTGAAATTCATCTCACGACTCCGGGGTAAGAGTAGATTCATCATCATGCATCTCCATGCACGTGAAGACAATGAAGAAATCAGATTTGACAAGATAGCCAAGACGCCTGGAATTGATGGAATAAACTGGGAGGATCAGAGCTCTGCACTCTCGCTTATCGATGGAAAGAGGAAGTTCAAAGGTGTAACTCTTGGTGGAATTGACCATAATGGCATGTTTAGAACTGGATCGCCCGATGAAGCAACCAACCAAGTCTTGAAGGCAGTCGGTGAGGCTGGTCCAAAACGTCTGATTGTGGCCCCAGGCTGTGTTGTCACTATTGACACCCCTGAGGAGAATATGCTGGCTGTAAGAGATGCGATCAGATCATACGATCTGTTTGAAGGAAAATAGGAGGGCCTTTTTTTGACAAAGAATGCGCAAGTTGCTCGTATACTCAAGGAAATGGGTCTTCTTCTTGAGCTTGAGGGGGCCAATTCGTTCAGAGTAGGTGCATATTCCCGTGCTGTTCGAGCAATCAATGGATTGGGTGAAGACATTGAGGTCATTGCGAAGAGGGGTGAGCTCACTGACATCAAGGGCATCGGCAAAGGACTTTCTGCTTTGATTACTGAATTTCTTGAAACTGGGAATGTGGAAGAACTCGACGAACTAAGAACACGTGTTCCAATAAAAGCGCTGGAACTCGATTCGGTCCCAGGACTAGGTCCAAAGAAGATCAAGGTGCTCTATGATGAGTTAGGAGTGTCTGACTTGGGATCGCTCGAAAAGGCCGCTGAGAACGGAAAGATAGCAGTACTACCAGGTTTCAGTGAGAAGTCTCAATCTCAGATACTGGATGGAATTCAGGTCGTAAAGGCTGGAATGAAGCGAACACTCCTAGCTGAAGCAATCGAAGTGGCTGAGAAAATCGAGAAGAAACTTCGAAAAATCCCTGGAGTGAAGCAGATTGAGCTCGCAGGATCTTCAAGACGTAGGAGAGAAACAATAGGTGACCTCGATATTTTGGTAGAAGCATCAGACCCCCAGATTGTCATGGAGACCTTCGTCAATTTCAATGGTGTTTCCACGATAATCGCTCAAGGTGACACAAAGTCATCCATTCGACTTGATACAGGGCTACAGATAGACCTCCGGGTCATTCCAAGAGAGAGCTTTGGTGCTGGACTCCAGTATTTCACCGGGAGTGTCGATCACAATGTGCGACTCAGGGCAATAGCGCAGAAGAAAAGCATGCGACTAAATGAATACGGTCTCCTAATGAACGAGAAGACGGTGGCTGGAGAGGATGAAGAGGGAATCTATGAGAAATTGGGACTGAAATGGATTCCTCCAGAACTGAGGGAGGATCAGGGTGAGATTGAAGCCGCTCAGAATGACACACTTCCAGAACTAATTGAGCTCAAACACATTCGAGGCGATCTACATAGTCATACTGACCAGTCAGACGGAAAGAACACTATTGAGGAGATGCTTGAAGCAGCCCAGTCCAAGCGATACAAGTACTACTGTGTGTCCGACCACACTCAGAGCCTTACTATTGCGAATGGAATGGATGAAGCTCAGCTATTGAAGCGAATTGATGAGATTGATGATCTCAATGCATCCGGACAGTGGAAGATGAAGATCCTGAAGGGTGCAGAAGTTGACATATTGGCCAAGGGTGATTTAGACATCAAAGACGATGTTCTCTCTCAACTTGATGTTGTCACTATATCCGTTCACAGTAGAATGAAGGACAGCAAGGATGTGATGACAGAACGTGTCTGCCATGCCTTAGAAAACAAGTATGTTCACATCCTCGGACATCCATCTGGTCGGTTGATTGGTAAACGTGCTGAGTTTGAAATCGACCTAACGAGAGTCTTTGAGGTGGCTAAGGAATACAAGGTCATAATGGAACTAAACGCACATCCTCAGAGATTGGACCTAAACGCCGGAAATCTACGTGCTGCTGTCAAGGAGGGGCTTAAGGTTGCAATCTGCACTGACGCACACAAGATTGCAGAACTGGACAACATGCGATACGGTGTCTTTCAAGCACGACGTGGATGGCTCACCCAAAAGGATGTAGTCAACACATACACATTGAAGAAACTGATGAGCATACTAAGCAAGTAGAGCGCCTCTCTGACCACTTCCTGATAGTCACAATATGTGACTTCGTCCTGTGACCCTAACAAGTGGCTCCGCTATATATACTAAAACTGAGCAGTATTTCTTGTGAAACATCATGGCTCTAAGTAAGAACTCACGAAACACATCTGTGCTGAAGAACGAGAGAAGCAAGGTTTCGACCTTTGCTCTGACTCATGCTTACTCCTATCGGAGGTAATCGAATGGCTCTAGCTAAGACCACTCGTAGAATAACGACCAGCAAGGTCCGAGTATCCACCGAGGCAGTCGCTCGTGCCTACTTTGCGAGGTAGATTCAGATGAACAGGTCTGAGTCCACTACAAAGACTACCTCCTCTGAGGTTCAGAATCCCCATTCCAAGAAGGGTAGCGCCCTTACTCTGGCTGAAGTACTCGCGTTAGAAGCAACGTGAGTACTATCTTCTTTTTATCACTTTTAAGGAACCAATTCATCAAAGGCAAGACCGACTCTTTGTCTGTGCGACTCTATATCTCCTATGATCTCTATTCTATCAATGTTGGTCTCCCCCAACCCCCTCTTCTTGGCCTCCTGTAGGACAGGCATCTCGGAAGGCTCAAATCCGACCATGTAACCTCCCACTGCTTCGACTGCGAATGCATCTGTTCCAACAATAAGGATGTTCGGTGAAATTGTGATCCGTCTTTTCTTGTAACCCCTGTAGACATGGGTCGCATCTATTACTGCTAGATCTATACCTCCAACTGCCTCATAGATGTCAAGCAGAGCAATCGGGAGTTGATTATGGAACCTGTGTTTCTTGGTGTCAGGTATCATTCCAAGTAGATTCTTGATGATGAATCCCAGATTCATGAGATCCTCCAGACCAGCCTCCTCATACCTTCTGGGAACATGGGTGCTGATGAACGTGTTTGACTCTGAGAAGATGAGTGGAAAGAGAACTGTTTCCCCAGCAATAACGACCTCTCTTGTTTCTTTGTCATCTGACAGGTTGTACGGTACAACGCGGTCATTGAAACACTCTCTCCATATCTGCAGTCGCTCCAAGCCAGGTCCTGCTCCACTGTCAGATTCAGTCACTAGTATCTCAGATGACCTGTCGAAAACCTCTACTATCGATTGAAGTGTCTTCGGAGTGGTGCAGATTCCTGTGTTGGTATTGTAGATACCCACCTTGACAATCACACGTTTCTCAGGTGAATTCAGTTCATTCATACCTTCGATATGTTTGATAGAATCTGAGAAAGAATCGTTGTTCACGACAACAACAGTTGGTTTCATGGGAAACACCGTCTGTTCGAACCACTGTTGAATAATAAGAATCACGCACTACGCATATGCCATACAAAAAGAGTGGTGGTGCCGAGGATGGGATTCGAACCCATGTACTCCTGCGAGAGTGGATCTCTCATCGGAGTCAAGCATCAGGCTTTAAGATCTTGAGTCCACCGCCGTTGGCCGCTTGGCTACCTCGGCTGTTATGGTCGCCTATCTCTCTTCACTATAAAGCCATTTCCGTTCCTCTCAATTACTTTCGAGTTCACTGGTACCTATAGTGTCAGTATGCAGGTATCACAAACAGTAGCTTGACTTGTATGGAGATGATAGACACTCAGCTTGTTTCCAGATGTGGTTTTATTTGAGAATAGAACTCTGAGATAATCTTGGAACGCTCGTTCTCTGTTTCAAGAATGAATAGTCGAATCTGCTGTCCTGCCTTTATCTCCTTGACAAGACCCATGTCAACAAGAGGTTGCATCACTCTGTGGATTGTCGAATGAGCAAGTCCAGTTTCCTTTGCCAATCTACTAAGATTGAAGAACTCCTTAGGACGGTCCAAGAAGTGTTGAACCACCCGGGTCTGAGCCCGCGATGCGAATATTTTCTCTAGCAGCCTCTTCAATATGCTTTCGCCTCTTGTTGTTTCATTTGTTCGTATCATGCACAATTGTTGTTCCAATCTTCTCCTTGTTGAACGCTTTCGTCAGATTCTCAGGATTGTTCCCATTGAAGATTACAGTGGGAATCTTAGAACGTTCTACGATTCCGATTGCTACAGGGTCAAAGAGGTTGTATTCACCAGCTCTTGTGCCTTCGGATGATAGGATGCCTCTCAATTGTGGAATGGACACAGTGTCTAGTTTCTTCGCTCCCTTTTCTTCAGGGTTGCGATCATACACTCCATCGACATTGGTTGCATTGAACAGAATGTCCGCATCTATCAGTTCTGCAGAGGCGGCTGCAACCGCATTTGTAGACTGGCCTGGTATCATTCCTCCTAGCAACACAACCTTGCCACCAAGGTTGATAGCAACTTCCAATTCATCAAAGTCATCGATGATCTTTGGATATGCGAGGTCTCCTAGCGCAGCTGAGAGAAGCTCTGCATTGTTCCGAGCAAGCTTGATACCCAACCAGTCACACTGAGCCTCACTCGCTCCTAACTCTCGAGCTGCTGAGATGAAGACTCGTGCTGGTTTTCCACCACCAACCACTACAACCAATGAGTGTCCTGCTTCTACCAGGGTCTTTATCGACTCAGCGTACTCTCTGAGACGGTCAATTCGTATCTGACCATCCTTATCATAGAGGAGTGAACCTCCAATCTTGAGTACTGCTTTCATAGTCTGTCCCCTGAAGCACTTACGAACAAGTACATCTATCGAACGGCATTTATGAAGCTTTTTTGAATAGACCAGTCTGACGATATTTCGACTGGTCGAAAATGGCTCTAAACATGCTCTAACATGCATATCTGCCCATTTCCGCTATTTTAGACATCCCAAAATCGATTCTGAAAGTGTCATGACATTGGTCAGTTTCGCTTGTCCATAACTCTTAAAGGCCAACCTCTTTCTCCGAACCTGAGCAGCATCTGCTGACCCTTGCTGACATCAAGGAGGATAATCCTTTTGTCAAAACTAGAACCAAAAATAAAATCTAAACGATGGAAACCCAAAGCAGAGGAAGAGGTCCTAGCACTCTGGACGGATGAAGACACATATGAGTTCAACATCGACTCCGGAAAGAAACTTTACACCATTGACACACCCCCTCCCTACTTGTCTGGGCCGATGCATGTTGGTCAATTTATTCATTACACACAGATTGACACTATTGCTCGTTACAGACGGATGCAGGGTCTTGAAGTCAACTTCCCTCTGGGTATCGACCGAAACGGTCTTCCAATAGAGGTCCGGGTCGAGAAAGATCTCGGAATCAGTATGCATGAAACCCCAAGAGAGGAGTTTCTCCGACTATGCAAAGCACGACTGGATGATGACGAGAAGATTACACTTGATGGGTTCAAGAGACTTGGGATCGCTTTCAATACCTATGAGGATGAGGGAAGCTATAGGACCGATAGTCCCAGATACAGAGCAGTCACACAAGCAACGTTCATCGATATCTGGAACAAGGGTCTAGTATACAGTGATTATCGACCCAATAACTGGTGTTTTGATTGTGGGACAACAATTGCAGATGCTGAAGTTGAATACGCTGAGCGTCCTACAACTCTCCACTATCTCTATTTCGAAGTAGATGGACTTGACCCTCTTGAGATTGCCACAACACGACCTGAACTACTTTGTGCATGTGGTGCTGTGTTTGTACATCCAGATGATGAGCGATACAAGTCATATCATGGAAAGACTGCAAAGGTTCCTCTGTTCGGATTGAATGTATCCATCATACCTAGTCCTACAGCACAGATGGAGTTTGGGTCTGGAGCCCTAATGGTGTGCAGTTATGGAGATCAAGGAGATGTCATGGCTTTTCGGGACCATGCACTCACTCCCATCGCAGCAGTATCAACAAATGGTACTATGACAGAAGCAGCAGGTGAATATGCAGGGATGAAGATTGCAGATGCTCGTAAGAAGATAGTATCTGCTCTAAAGGAAAAGAAGATAATCTTCAAGCAGGAGGACTCGGTTCAGAGAGTACCCCAGTGCTGGCGCAGTCGTACACCTATTGAGTTCATTGCAATGGATGAGTATTATGTCAAACAAGTAGATTTCCTTGAAGAACTTCATAAGATCGCAGCTGAAACTCCTTTCTATCCCAATTTTCACAGACAGATACTCATAGATTGGTTAAACCGAGTTACTGTGGATTGGCCAGTAAGCCGACGACGATTCTATGGTACTGAAATTCCAATCTGGTATTGTAACTCCTGTAAGGAAGCAGTGGTTCCTGAACTGACAGATGAACCTAGATACTACCAACCATGGCGAGAAGACCCACCATTCACAAAATGTCCCAAATGCGGAGTTGAGGAGGGCTTCATAGGAGAGGAACGAACATTTGACACCTGGATGGACTCTTCAATAAGTGGAATGCAAGCCGTAGGATACATGTATAATGACAAACTCTTCAAGAAAGGGTTCAGTAATGTCATGCGTCCTCACGCAAAGGATATTGTCAGGACTTGGCTCTACTATTCACTTCTACGTACATTCCAACTAACTGGAAAACCAGCTTTCAGCGAGATATGGGTGTCTGGTCACGTAGTCGACGACAAGGGTGAAACCATGAGTAAGTCCAAGGGCAACTCGCCACCACCAATGCCATTCGTGGAAAAGTATGGTGCAGATGCCATGCGAATCTACGGTGCGTTGGAAGCAGGCTTGGGCAGTGATGTCAGGTTCTCGGAAGACAGGCTTGCTGGTATATCGAAGTTCATGACCAAGCTCTACAACATTGCTAGGTTCATCTCAATGTTCCCCATTCCAGAGTCAATACCATTCAAGAAACTTACACCTGTGGACCAATGGATACTCGCTCAAGCAAACTCCATGGTGGAACGAATCATACCAGAATGCAATATTCTCGACTTCCATAAGCCCGCAATCGAGATACGTGGATTCACCTGGAATTTCTTCGCGGACCATGTGCTTGAGATGATCAAGGGCCGATCGTTCAACACAGGTGGGACATTCTCAGAGGAGGAACAGAAGTCTGCATGGTTCACTCTGCACGAAGTACTGAAGATAATCACAAAGGCTCTGGCTCCTATGACTCCCTTTATCACTGACAGGATATACAGAGACCTATACGATGAGAAGGGCATTCATCGACAGAGCTATCCATCTTATGAGAAGACATGGAAGTCTGAACTCTCTGAACACACCGAGCTGCTCATGCGCACTAATTCCGGATTCTGGAAGTTCAAACGAGAAGCCGGGCTTTCACTCAGACAGGGTCTCTCAGAAGCGTACATCGCTAAAGAACTGAAACCGTGGGAAAAAGACCTTCAAGCAATGCATGGAGTAGAGAAGATCAGTTTCGGCAAGCCAATAGATGACAACTTCATGGAAGTGTCCCTTCCTGAATCCGAAGATGTGATCTACATTCTTCCACCTTCAGAAGAGAAAGAGTGATTGGACGACACAGTCGTTCCAATCCTTCATTTTTCAACAAAAACCTCGTTCTCATGTTCAGTGGGACATTTCATTGAGTTTGAAACCAGACAGTACTTCCCAGCCAGCTCAAGTGCCCTCTCAGTCTTTGGTATCAAGTCCTCAGACTCAACTCCCACTTTTGCCTTGAGAAGTAGTTTTGTGAACTGAAATCCCTTGTCAACCCGTTCAAGTGTACCATGACCCTCGCATGAGAATGATTTGAATTCAATACGCATCTTCTTGTTGAAGGTCACGAAGGTAGTCATGAAACAAGAGGTCGCCGCTGCAACAAAGAGGTCTTCGGGAGAGATTATCCCCTCGGGTCCGTCAAATTCTGGTGGTGAAGAAACCTCAACACTTGGTTTTCCTACAATACCAAGGGTTCCAACTCTATCATGTTTCCAATCAACTGTAACCATATACTCATGAGTTTCATCAGACACTTCTATCACTGAAACCCGAAGGTCCAAATCCACCGAAAAAGGATTTGGTAATGTCACTCAACAACAATAGTCGTTTCATGTGAAACGTCGCTCTTCATAGAATTTGCAATGAAACAGTACCTTGCAGCCAAATCAAGCGCTCGTTCAATCTTCTTTCGAATGTCCTCAGAGCCAATACCTACCTTTGCTTTCATCACGATCTTCGTGACCTCGAAGCTTCGACCTACTTTTTCTAGAGTCCCCACTGAATCACACTCGAATGAGTTGAACTCGATACGCATCTTCTTTGTGAATTCAACAAATCCGTTCATGTAACACATTGTCGCTGAAGATACGAAGAGGTCTTCAGGTGAGTGTAAGACCGCCTCTTCAGGACCACCTGATGGCACACCAGTCCGTATTGTTGCCTTTCCTTCGACGATTAGGTTTCCACTCTTTCCACCAGTCCAAACAAGTTTCACTGGATAATACTTTGGTGGCGCCTCTTCTTTCACATTCATTGAATCACCAATCTTGTGCCTTTCATATGCCTCTATATCTTCTGTGCTTTGAACACTGCGAAGAACGGTATTCTCCTCTCTCTTTCAAAGAATTCGTCACCATCAATTGGCAATGGTTCTTCAAACTCCAACAGACAGAATCCTGCCCTAGAGAGCGAGTTGAAGTATGTCGAAAGCGTACGATGGAAGAAACTGATTGGCTCTGGAAACTTCTCTCCCTCCCTGGTCTTCCAATACCGTTCATACTCTTCCTCGTCAAAGTACCGATCAACCTTGAAGAACAGACCCCTTCGTCTGTTCGTTTCTAGGTCTTTCTCTCCCATCTCCCATGACCCTGGACCATAGAAGTTGAAAGCCGGATGAACAATCGAGAAGACCAAGATGCCACGCTCTTTCAGAACTCGATGGAACTCATTTATGGCCTCATCCAAGCATGGAATGTTCAACAGGACTAGATTAGAGAGCACAATATCAAACTCATCATCAGGAACGGACTCCATGTTGCATACATTGTCCACTCTATAGTCTACAATCCCCTCATCAGTCAACTTTTCTGAGGTTTCTATGAGACTCTGTGATAAATCGATACCAGTCACGCTGGCTCCTTTCTTGGCATAGTATCTCGCTAGGTATCCCTCTCCACACCCCGCATCGAGTAGTCTCTTATCTTTTACATTTCCCAGAAGTTTCTCAACACAAGGGTTGAGTATCTTCCTATGGTGTGGAGTTCCTTTTCCTCCGACGAGGTCCGAGAAAGCCTGAGCATTGCTCTCCCATTGCTCTTGAATCCGTTGATTCATACTACCAAAAGAGAGCCCAGCTCTTCTGAAGTTTTCGACTCAATCTAGATTTTGTCCCAGATCTTCTTGACACGTTGTCCTGTTTCCTCGATCAAATCTTTCATTGCTTCCTTGTCTGCAAGACCGGTTTCAGCACCAATCTTCATTATTGAAGAATGAGCAACCTTGACCTTCCCATCCTCTTCATAGACTGTGAAGCTGCAGGGAAATATCGTGCCAATGTCCTTTGAAATCTCAATAGCCTTTTTCGCTAGATGGGGATTGCAGACAAGAATCGCTGTAAATTTTGGATAGTCCTCAATTCCAAGTTTCTGTGTCAAGATGTCATGCAATCCTTTTGTGAGTTGAATGCCAAACCCCTCACTCTCACATGCATCCTCAACCTTCTTCACTGTTTCATCGAACCCGTACGGGACCTCTTTACGCAAAACGTCGACCATAATGCAACCAAGATGTCTTCAGTAAAATGGGTTTGGATAGGGGAGAGTTCCAATCAAGATAATAGAAGGAAGGTCCCAGCCCATCTTGGCGAGGGACTGTGACAATCGACGAAGACCAAACCACTGAAGAAGTGATGAAACATAATCCTGCTCATGTTTTCGGAGCAGCCTCATTCCTAAATGACACTGGCTCCGATATGATTGCACCAATCTGGCCAACGTTCTTGACCTCCCAGCTTGGTCTCACACAGGGTCAGGTTCAGATAGTCGATGGTCTTGCTCTAATGATCACATCACTGTCGAAACTGGGAGCGGGATATGCATCAGATCGGACAGGAAAGAGGAAGGGGTTCATCACCCTTGGATACTCTCTCTCAATGTTTGCTCGAATTGGATTCATTCTTGCAACATATGCCTACCAGTTCCTACAGATAGTGCTTTGGAAATCAATGGACCGTCTTGGCAAAATGCGAGGCCCTCCTCGGGATGCCATTGTGGCTGGACATGTCACTGAGAAGGAGAGGGGACGTGCATTTGGCATCCTCCGGGGACTTGACACGGCTGGTGCTGTTTTGGGCACGATCATCACTTTCCTTCTTTTCCAGTATCTTGGTTACACTGGAATAATCCTTCTTGCTGTAATACCAACTGCAGGATCTATCATTGTAGTTTCAGTCCTGGTTAAGGAAAAACGGGGGAAGGACATTTTCAAAGGAGTCAACTTCCGAGGGCTTGACAGTAATCTGAAAATCTTCCTCTTGGCATCAATCATCTTCGCACTCGCAACATTCAGCTACTCACTACTCATACTGTTCTCTGCAAACTATGGATACTCCGTTCCAGAACAGACACTACTCTACCTCTTGTTCACCGCTGTCTATGCTGCCTCTGCATATCCCTTTGGTAGGTTCTCTGACAGGTTTGGGCGTAAACCTATTCTCGCCATTGCGTTTGTCTTTCTGATAATCACAGCCGCATGGATCTATCTGGTCTTTGACCCCTTGATGATAATCCCCATGTTCGTTTTCTTTGGCCTGATGAATGGAGCTCTCGATCCAGTCCAGACCAGCTTTGTTGCAGACTTGGTTGAGGAGGAACGTAGGGCAAGCATAATCGGCGCTTTCCAGATGGCTGTGGGTATCAGTGCATTTCCTGCAGGACTTGCGATTGGATACCTCTGGGATAACTTTGCACCTGTGGTAGCTTTCCAGTACTCAATCATCCTCACGCTGATTGCATTGTTGCTGTTGTCACTGGTGAAGACAAAAAGTGATGGTGGACCGGGCGAGATTTGAACTCGCGACCTTCTGAATGCGAATCAGACGATCTACCAGTCTGATCTACCGGCCCATTCTGAAAAATCACCTTAGTAGATTTCTTAAAACCTTGTCTACAAACGACTTGGGAACCATTTAGATCTCAATACCAAATGCCTGTGAAAATCGTTCTATTCTGACAAACTCTCTGAGGAACTCCCTTCCCTTCTCAGTGAGGTAGTATATCCTGTTCTCACTCCCAGGGTTTGCTTCTCTGATGAGCTCCTTCTCTACTAGTTCTTCCAAATACTGGGTCAATCTGTCATGAGACAGGTTTGCAGTGTAGAGTATCTTTGTCGGACCTGCACCTTCCTCACCCTCACTCTGTATGGCACGCATCATATCAGCTAGGATGCGCATCTTTGAGCGATAGGCCCGTTTTCTACTCATTCTACTCTGCCTGCCCTGATTAGCATGACCAGTAATGACAAGAATCCTAACAGTTGAGTCAGCTGACTCGAAAGATACATGCCGGGATTCTGTAGAGTCTGAGCAACTAGAATGTGACTCAACAGGAGGAGAAAGAATCCCAAAAGTACAAAGAAAGCGAACTCACTGCGTGTAGACATGTAATTGATGATGGCCTGAATGACAACCACAACGAGAACTAGAATTGCAATGACCTCTAGGTTCGGATCTACAAGGATTGTAGCCGCAAGTAGAAGACTGATGCCATTACCATTCAGAATCCCATTGTCCATTGTTTCTCTGTGACGTGCTGGTCTTGTTGCTACTACGAAGAGAATGTACGCCATAATTCTAGATGCACCATATGCAATCGTGACAATCGAAAAGAGCAATTCGCCAGAGGGGTCTGTCAATCCGAATTGAACAATGAAGTACCATGTTCCAATGACTCTCCCAAACATCCCTGCTGAAAGAACAAGAAATCCGGTCGAGAGGTCTGATAGCTTCTTCTGTCCAGTGAGATTGTACGCCTTTGTGGCATAGATAGTCACAATCAGTGCTATGATGCCACTGAAGACCTCGAAGATCAGGTCCAATCTGATAAGTTGCAGTAGTTCGTTTTGCATTTGGTGACGCCTACCTTCTTCTTGTCAGGTCTGGTCATATTCTCAATGGATGAATCATCTATGACTTTTGGATGATTCTGCGACATAATCCCGCGGAGAGTCTTACTATATGATTCGTACATACAATTCGTTCATCATTACTTTATATCCAAACTTCCCCACATTATCTTGGATGGAAGTTACCGATAACTGCAGGAAGCGGTACCAACCGCTGTGAGAGGCGGGGCACTCCCCCGCCCTTCCATCACCTTATTTTCTATGCGCTGAGGCGAAGAATGATATCCTATTCCATAGACTTCACCTTTCATCTGAGGTTGTTAGAATGCTTGTTGATGTTCACAATCATTTTACTTACTACAATGAGGATATAGACCGTGCTTTAGTCGACATGCGCGAGAATGGTGTGTTATTGGTTTCAGTGTCAATTGACTTGCCTTCCTATGAAGACACACTCGAAATGGCAAAGCGTTCTGAACTAATCCTCCCAGTTTTTGGAGTCCATCCTATCAATGCACACCAGCACATGGACAAGCTCACTGAGATTGGAAGAATTGCTGACGAAGCACTCATGCTTGGAGAGATTGGACTCGATCGGATGTGGAGCGAGGACCCTTCTCACTTTCCTGACCAGGAGAAACTCCTTGAAACCTTCCTGGAATCAGCACAACGTCATGACAAGATTGTGATACTTCATGTTGCGGGAGCAGAAGAAGAGGTCCTTCCCATGTTGGACAGTTTCTCTGTCAGAAAGGCCATCATTCATGACTATTATGGTCCAGTAAAAATGGTTGAGAGGATAATTGACAGCAACCTCCACTTTGCATTTGATAGAAGCTACTTAGAAGAGTACAAACCTGAAATCAAGGGCTGGCAAGAAAGACTGGAGATTGTTTCCATTATCCCGGATGATTTGTTTCTGATCGAAACTGATGGGCCCAACAAACCACCTCGGAGGATGCCCTTTGAAGCATTACAGATTGTTGCAGAAAGAATAGCAGAACTACGAGGCTCAACTCCTGAGGAGATTATAGCATGTTCAGGTGAGAACTTCACGAAACTGATTTCCGGTGATGAAAAATTGTCCCAATTTGTGGACATTATGAGAAGAAGCTAGGAATAAACAAAATCGCTCCACGCACGCTCTAGATTTGTCGCCCCTTGGAAAGCTTTTTATTAGAACTCCTCGCGGGGGTGTTTGCTTTCGCATCATACGGTGTCAGGCCGGATGCTGTCGGCGAATGCCAAGCGATGATGGCTGGTGATTTCCAGATGCGAGTACAAGATGCGGACGTGAGATAGACTGGCACGAGGAGTGTCAGAATGCCCTCAGGTC
>WOR8_10003194_pt1 | contig 16022 bp, 17 predicted proteins | sample DeeMarSeWOR38_10_FD_19890 | JGI IMG/M metagenome (IMG submission 19890) | reverse complement strand
CACCTACGTGGGAATGGATGCTGCTGGCACTGGCGATCAGCCAAGTTCCGTATGCTCTGGTTGGACCAAGTTTCGGCGCATTTATTGCCGAGCAATCTACTGAGGAAAATAGAGGCCGTGTCTACGGCCTGACAGATACGATCTACCAGATCACTGGTGTAATAGGTCCTCCATTAGGTGGATTCTTAGCTGGTAATTTTGGGTTTAAGGTTATGCTGCTCGTCTCGGGGATATTATATACGATTGCAGCTGGATTACGGATTTGGATGGCAGTTGCAGTTCGGTTAACGTCGGAAGCCCAGGTAGAACGTTTGACGGTGAAGTCGTTCATGATGAACTTGAAAACCATGGCAATTATGATCCTTGGTGGTGGTGTGCTCACATGGATATTTATCACTGACGGTGTGCGCGATATCGGATTCCGCTTATCATGGGAACTACAACCTCTGTACCTCGATCAAATTGGTGGTTTGACCATTCAACAAATCGGTCTATTGGGATCGTTCTTCTCGATCGCCATGATGTTCACTCCGATGTTATCTGGCAGATTGTCCGATCGTCATGGGGAACGTGTTCCGATTGCATCAGGTTTCATGATGATATTTATTGCATTGGTAATCTTTCTACAAGTGGGTAATTTTCTTGGTTTTGCAATGGTGTGGGCTGTTTTCGGCATTGGGGTGGGTTTATTAAGTCCGGCCTATCAATCCCTGATTTCTAAAGTCGTTCCGCAAAAAATGCTGGGTACATTTACTGGTCTATTCCGAAGCAGCCTGGGATTAATCTCATTGCCAGCCCCTTTTATTGGAGCAAAATTATGGGAGGGTTTCAGTCCACAGTTACCATTTATGATCACTGCAATAGCTGCACTGCTCTCCGTTATTCCTGCTTGGTTTAAATTTAAAGTTCCCGATAAGACCATAGAGTTAATAGATGTTGATGACCAAGGTCCTGAGAAAGTGTTTTAACGCAATTAATATCAGGATAGCAAGATTGGCTTGACACTCCTGGTTCTGTGTGTTATAAAAATTATAACGCACCGCGTCGTAAAATAAAATCATGAATGGGTATAAGATTTATTAAGATAATTGATAGGAGATTTCCCAATGGCAACTAAGGCAAAATCAGAAGAAACCGTCGAAGAACAAGAAGTGAGTCCAATGTATGAAGGAATGCGTAAGCTCATTTTAGCCAGTATTGGTGCTGTCGCGATTGCTCAAGAGGAGCTTGAGAATTTAGTCGATAAGCTCGTTGAACGTGGAGAACTGGCTGAGAAAGAAGGAAAAAAGCTGCTCGACGAGATGAAAGAACGACGTAGGAGAAAGGGTGCCAAAGCAGAAACAGAGATCAACAAGCGTGTTGAGGAGCTGATGAGGTCTATGAACGTCCCAACCAAGGACGATATTAATGCGCTCAATAAAAAGATCAATGATTTAGACAAGAAGGTCGATGGATTAAAGAAAGCACAAGAGTAAAGTAGAATTGATTAGATAATGGGAGAGAGGCGCGAGTCTTCTCTCCCCTTTTTACTTAAATTATGATCGAAATCAAACGTTATTCCAATCGTAAATTGTATAGTACTGATACAAAACGTTACATCACTCTAGATAAAATTGCTGATCTAATCCGCAACGGATATGAGGTAACCGTTATCGACAATGATACTGAAAAGGATATAACCGCAGTAACCTTGACGCAAATCATCTTCGAACAAGAGAAAAAACATGATGGATTTCTGCCAAGATCAGTGCTAGCTGGATTGGTGCAGGCAGGCGGGAATACTTTGGGCGCTCTTCGAAAGAGCCTGGCGATGCCGCTAGATATGTTAATGCAGGTTGATGAAGAGATAGATCGGCGTATCCAACTTCTAGCTGCCCGTGGAGAGCTGGCTGAGGAAGAAGCTATGCGATTACGAGATCAGTTGTTAGCTTATGGTCGCCAACCGTCGGGCGAGGTAGACGAAGCTTATATTGAAAGGATTTTAGCCGAGAAGGGTGTCCCAACAAAAGATGATCTCCAGTCATTAATCGACCAGCTGAATGCATTATCCGATAAACTGGATGAGATCAGAGATTAAAATGCGAGATAATTTGAAACTTTTTCATACAGGCTGCATCTAATGGATAAAAGCGAACAAACGAAATCGATATCATTGGAGGCATTGCAAGCTGGTGACAAAGCCGAGTTTGCCCTGATGGTTGATAAATATTCAGCAATGATCTATCGTCTGGGGTTGAAGATGCTCAACAATCCTCAGGATGCAGAAGACATCCTGCAGGAGACATTTATCAAAGCGTTCCATAATATCGATCGATTTGATGGACGTGCGAGTGTATCAACCTGGCTCTATCGGATCGCCACGAATGAAGCGCTGATGCTTCTACGTAAGAAACGTCCCGATCCGATCTCAGTTGAAACACCATGGCAGGAAAATGATCAAGAGCAAGAGCCACTACAGATTATAGACTGGTGTTGTCTACCAGAAAGTGAGCTCATGTCGAACGAAGTCTGGGAGTATCTGGATAAAGCAGTAGACATGTTACCAAATAGCCTTAAAGTAGTATTTATATTACGGGATATTGAAGGATTATCCACTAGAGAAACAGCAAAGGTTCTCGACATCAGTGAAGCCGCAACAAAAACGCGTTTATCCCGTGCTCGTTTAAGATTGCGTGAAGAACTAACCAAATATTTTAGTGAACGGATAGAAGGGCAACCGGATGGAACATAGTGATAGTTGTCGAAAATTTCTAAACTCGTTATCGGATTATGTTGACGGCGTCTTGCAAGAAAAGCTCTGTGAAGAAATCGAGCGACATATGAGCGATTGTGAAGATTGTAGGATAGTGGTCGATACTTTGCGTAAAACGGTTTACCTGTATCGTAATTCACCGGTACCTTCCGCTGTCCCCGATGATGTTCGCCGGCGATTGTTCCATCGCCTTGATTTGGATGATTTCTTAAATCGATAGTACAAAACTCACAAATCCTTCCAGGGGAATATTGCCGGACAAAAGCTTAGGCTTTCATTGTTATCACCTTTCTGCATCATCTAAAAATTAAACCCACGATGACTAGCAAATTAGTAACCTTTTTCTGGAACCTGCATCTAAATAACGAATGTTAGATGAAAACAATCGATCCTGTTTCACAACCATTTGTGGTGAGTCTGATGTCCCAAAAGGATGACAACAATAATCCTTGGGAGGCAGAACAACATGAAGAACTTCGTTCTGGTGACCAATGCCCTTCATGTCAGAGCGGTTACATGGATTATGATGGCATGTTGAATTTAACCTGCTCAAATTGTGACTACACTCAGGGCGGTTGTTTTACTTGATAAATTATTAAGATGCCCCGGTGGGGCAACACGGAGTAAATGTAATGTCCAGTTTATTGAATGATGAAATCAGAACACAAGTACGTGAAGTTTTTTCCGAACTAGAGGAACCAATCCATGTGCTTTTCTTTGGGAAGGATGAGGAATGTGATTATTGCAGTGACACCCAACAGCTATTAGAGGAAGTCACGAACCTATCTGACAAGATCGAATTGAGCATCTTCAACCTGGAAGCAGATGAAGCTGTCGCAAAACAATACAAAATAGATAAGGCGCCGGGATTTGTGATCGCAGGTAAGAACGGTGATCAAATTCTCGATTACGGTATTCGCTATGCGGGTATCCCCTCAGGTCACGAGTTCAGTTCATTGATCAACAGTTTCCTGCTAGTGTCTGGGAGAGATTCAAAATTAGGCGATGACATTAGAAAGATGCTCAAAGACCTTGACAAACCCGTAAACATGTATGTTTTCGTGACCCCAACCTGTCCTTATTGCCCACAAGCAGTGATATTGGCTCACCAAATGGCGCTTGAAAGCCCGATGGTTGAATCGGAAATGATCGAAGCCACCGAATTCCCAGAGTTATCGATGCGATTTAACGTCAGTGGAGTCCCCCAAACAACGATTAATGAGGGCGCAGGAACTGTAGTTGGTGCTGTTCCAGAGGGGAATCTGATGGCTGAGATCCTGAGAGCGGTGAATTAAATTGTCCTCGGCTATCGATGAATATAAGTTGGAGAGACGAGCATTCTAGCTGCATATCTTGAATAATCTAAAGAATTCAGAGGAGTTGGTTTGAAAGGAACAGTAATAAACCAACTCCTTGTTTGAATAATTGAATTACAGATCGAGTAAGAGAACTAACTCCGATTGGCGTTAAGCTGTGGTTGAACCAATCGCTGGTAAAATAATTCAAATTTGATTTGAACTGCGGTTTAATGAAAATGTAGATTGAGTAATTGGGATGTCACAGAAATCGAGCCGGCAAAAAAACGAACAAGCGAGGCTAAAAATTTTATCCTTGGTGCTCGTGGGTGTAGGTTTATTGGTATTTGGCGCTGTTGCGTTAGTGATGTTGCCAAAGCCAAATTCAATACCTGAGTCCGAAGTCGAAGACTCTGGTCAGGGTATTACTCCTGCGAGATTGAATGAACCTGCACCAGACCTGAAATTGATTGACCTCAAAGGGAGGCAGGTCTCACTCGAAGATTATCGCGGTAAAGTTGTGCTGGTAAACAATTGGGCTACCTGGTGCCCTCCCTGTCGGGCAGAGATGCCAATTTTGGAAACTTATTATCAAGAGCATAAAGATGAGGGATTCGTCCTGATTGGAATTGAAGCTGGCGAACCTGCTGATGAAGTGGAAGAATTTGTAGAAAATTATGGTATTTCCTTCCCAATCTGGCTCGATCCTGAAAATAAAGCCATTACAGGATTCAGAAACATGGCTCTACCAAGTTCGTATGGTATCAACCCTGATGGTAAGATCGTTCTTGCCTGGACTGGGGCAGTTACGCTGGGCTCATTGGAAGAATATTTAACCCCACTGCTTGAGGAGTGATCATGGAAGCTAAAATAAATTGGAAGAGAAAACTCTCATTTACCGGAACGGCAGATTCTGGATTCGAAGTTCCATTAGGAACAAAATCAAGTGTAGGAGGAGATGAGGATGGATTCTTACCTATGGAATTGATCGCTCTCGGTTTAGCAGGTTGTACCGGAATGGATGTGATCTCAATCCTGCAAAAGAAACGACAGGAGATCACTTCGTTTGAGGTGAATGTCCATATGGAACGGGCTGAAGAGCACCCCAAAGTTTTCACAGCGGCAGCGATTGAATATTTTGTTACAGGTAAGGGTGTTCAGGAAAAAGCCCTCCGACGAGCAATTGAACTGTCTGCGAACCGGTACTGTCCCGCACAAGCCATGTTTAGTCAGATTATACCAATTGCAATTAAGTATCACATATTCGAAGAAAAGGGTGATGAGAAAAAGGAAATGGTTGTCAGTGGAACGTTTGACAGCCAAGAGGAACAATAAATACAGATCAAACAAATTATAAGCACGACGCAAGGTTTTTCATACGTCGTGCTTCTTTTATTTAAGATTTGTAGTTTTAGGGAATGCTGCGGCGACGACCGAGCTCACGAATTTCGTGGGAGATATGCCTTAATGCGCGTTCACGACCCTCAGAGGGTCTTGTGGTCATAAGGCGTTGCCGGGTTTTTAGCAAATCCTGAAGCTGGGAGTTAAGATCTTCTGCTTCAGGAACTGGTTGGTCATGGTCCGGTAGGATGTCTTCTACATTTCGAATGATCGGTATCATATAACTACCAATCGATGTCGTGAAAGCTAGAGTACCGAAGATGATCCACATTAGAGACATACCAGACCCGGGATCCATCCCGACTACCTTACCAGCAGTGCTTGCCATGAGTGTGTTCGATTGCATGCCCGGTTCAAAAACAAAGTCTGCCAGGGGACCAGCAATCAATTGTGCGGCTGGGTTTACAAACCATGCTATCAGCCTGCGAATAGAAAAGACACGCCCTTGCAGGTCTGGGGCCACTTTGGCCTGCCAGATAGATTGGTTGGAACCGTTGATGATGGGTATAAAGAATGTACCAAAGAAGCTGGCAATAGACCAACCGATTAAGCCATCTGAGAATCCAAACAGAACCACTCCAAGCAGGCTTGAGATAGCCCAGCCGCCCAGTACACCATGAATCCGTCGTTTTGGACCACCCCAAGCGCTCATTGCCAAACCACCAACTAATCCTCCAACAGCGCCTACTGAGTTGACTGTTCCGAAAATCATCTCGTTATTGTTCGTGCTGGCCAGGATGGTCGGTGCTATGATGGCAAAAGGGATACCGACAAAGAAATTGCCGAGCATGAAGACCATCTGGAGACCTAGCAGAGGGGGACGTTTAAGAATATAACGAAAACCGTATCCAGCTTCTTTCCAGATACTGCCGCGGCTTTCGAGACCAGCCTGGGTGACTTTTGGTTGAGGGATTGCTACAAACAGCAATGCACCGATGGCCACTATGAAGGTGATGATGTCGATGGTGAGGATACCACCAAAGCCGATAAAAGCCATCATAGCGCCTGCAAGCACTGGGGCAAAGATCCCGGATGCCGATTCGGCTAATGACATCATACCATTGGCACGACCGTATTGCTCTTTTGGTATCATGGTCGTGATAGCAGCTGAATATGCCGGCCATTGGAATGTTTGGAAAAAACCCTGGAAAGCAGCGGTGATATATAGGTGCCATATTTCCAGAATCCCACTTGTGTAAAGGATAAGGATGATGATGGTTGCAAGTCCAGATGCCAGATCGCTAACCATCATCATCATTTTTCGATTGTATCGATCAACAATGGCGCCGGCGATTGGGCTGAATATTAAGAGCGGTGTAACAAAGAAAAATCCCACCAGGGCTAATGCGGTTGCTGAACCAGTTATTTCGTATGCCCAAATCGTTTGGGCAAAACCCGTCATGTTTGTCCCTACCAGGGATATGATTTGACCGATCCAGACGATCGTGAAGCCAAACATTCCAGTTGGGCGTTTCGTTTTTGTAGTCATGTTGGGATGCTTTTTTTGGATTACTGTATTTGATTTTTTTAATAATATATTTGTCGGTAGCCTGAAAATTTTATCACGTTACGTTCATCTTCACAGGACAGCGCGCCAGTTGTATTCTGGCGCGCTTTGGAGAAGCAAGATGACGCTTGAAAGTCCCAATTCAATGCATCCTAGTTACTGCTCAGTTTATTAGGACAAATCTCCTGGTTTTTTAGGTATTCTCCGATCGATTGGGTGGATTCTACGTGCAGTGACCCGCCGACAGGTACACCTTGGTTCTGACCAAAAATTGTGTTGAATTTTGCATGGCGTCCATCGATCGGGATGATCAGATTATCAACACTAGAGAAAAACTTGTAATTCGAGTGAACACGAATTGGTTCAGAATAAAACATCTCGACCGTCATCATAGTTGGATTGACCTGATATTCCTGGTAAGTTTGTTCTGAAAGTGAGAGTGAATCCCATCTCTTTCTACCAGAAAGACTGTTATTCACTACCTCGGTCAGTGCTCCAAAGTGGTAGTTGCCCGGATTAATATTGATGGTTTCCCCATAACAGTGCACCACAAGTGCTGCGGGTTTCTCTGAAAATCTCGAGTTCCACCAAAGAAAATCGCCTGTGGCAAATGAAATCATCAAATAAGCGACAACGATTATTGAGATGATAACGATTAGGAGCAGGCTCATGATGGAAGGGGTCTTGCGAGTGCCTATGTGCTGCATTTTGTCCTCCATTGTGAATTTAAAAGTTGGTAAATAATCATGGTTACCAGCCCCGATCAAATTTGACTACAAGAGTTCCATTATCTATACCTGACTTATGCCCTTTTGGTTCAATCTAGAAGTGACTAAGGATTTCAAGGTTACTATCAGGATAATATTTCTATTGCTTCATCAACCGATAGTTCGCCTTTATTGATGCGTTCTAATACTCCCATATAGTTATCCGTTGAAGGAGTATTGGAGATATTTGGGATAGTTGAGCGTGCCCCAGACTGGGATAAGGTCGGTATGCTTCGCTCTTTGGGAAAAGTATCCTTGAAAGGTTTCAAATACAGATTGCCAGAAACACTCTTCAATTTTACTTCAATGCCACCCCCTTGTATCTCAAGTCGTTGGTATCCACCGTTAGCTTGATGGTTAGTGGCAGGGAGTGCTGCACTGAGACGACCGCTGAGGCTATTTAAGATCGCCGTACAGGATGTATCAACTGGTACGAGCAGTTCCACATCTCCAGAAACTGAATCGAATTGATAGGGACCTTTAATGAGGGGAGTTTGTAGGATCACATTTCCACTGATGGTTTGACCTGAAACTGAGCTGAGTTGGGACTCCTCAAATCGTACTTTCCCAGAGACAGTGTTGATATCGAGGGATCCGACAACCCGGCATCCAAAGACATTACCACTCACAGAATTAATCTTGATGAGCCCTGAAACATCTTGTAGGGTGACCTGACCGCTGACAGATTTCAATTGCATGTCACTTTCGTTACCCTGTATAGCGGTTGAGCTGCTGACACCAGAAACGCTCAGCGAACACCCCTTAGGTACCTGGATGGTGAATTGTACTTTACAGGGCTTATGTGTATGAAAGCCGAGCCAACCAACATGGTAAACCGTTCGGACCGAGACGTGGTTAGCATCCAGCTGTGTCATTTCGATCTTCGTCAATTCGGAGTCGCCACTTCTTTGGTGGATTAATGCGCTCACCGAAATAGTGTGGTCCACTCCTGTATGGATCTCCACTGAACCACGGATATTGGAAAGTGTTAGCTTGGGTTGTGTGGCAACATCAAATGTTTTTTCTACAATTTCTTGCGACATGTTAATTTCAATTAGTCGATAAAGATTTCGACGTGTTCGCCATCCTCCTCATCGATCACATCTACTATTTTTCCTTCTATGCCAGATTGAAGCGCATCCATTATTTCTTCCGAATTAATGGTGCCTACTTCAGGAGCAAACGCTGCCCCGATCTGTAAGCCCCATTCCATCAATCCCATCGGAATATTGACGCTGGTCTTAGTTTTCCCAGATGCCATATCGGTTACCCGTACACGGAACCAGCGAGTTCCTTCCGATGAGCGTGATAAAGTTTTTGGAGGTGCTTTCTTCACGTCTGTCAAAGCAGAAAGAAGTTTTGCGCCTTCTTCAGCTGTAATCTTTCCTTCGCGGATCATCTGAAGGATTTTCATTCTCTCTTCCGTTGTTGCCATCATTGTTTTGCTCCTTTTCTGATCACGCCACTCTGCGTTATCATTACCAAAATTTGAAAGCGATGTACTTAATATTTTTATAATAGCTAACCAATATATATCTCTACCCTCTCCCCATTTTCACCTTCTTCGACCTCCACATAGAAAGGTGTCTGTGGGGAAGTTTTATCCCCTAATGCTAGGATGATCTCATCTAAGCCAGTATGTTCCATATTGGGGATGTAATGACCGAAATGGCGCAGGATCCAGGCTGTCAGGCGGATAGGAATGGGGAAGCTGAGGGCAATCTTTTGGGGACGTTCGCCAGGTCTTTGTCGAACACGAATGTGGATCCATCTGGCATTGCGGCTACCCCAGGCAATCACAATAACGGCAATGCCCATGAAGAAAGGCAACCAGGCGCAGGCGAACCAAAAGCTGCCTGCTCCAAAGGATTGCATGGCAGCATACATCAAACCACCGCCAATGACCGTTATGCCAACACCAATCCACAAAGGAATAGTCCACCAACGACGCCATTTATCTACATCGGATGGTACAGGAGGGCTGTCCAGCACTTCGGGTTCAGTTCCTATATCCGTGGTCCCGTTATCTGCTGACACCTCAGGTGTAAAAGCAGAGCTGGTTTGTTCAAAAGTGGGATCCTGTTCAAATCCATTGGGTTCACCATCTGGTATGTAGGAAGTTGGTTCCTCCTGAGTTGTATCACTCAGAGCATTGAGTAAACGGGTTCCTTCCGCGGGTGTAATCGTTCCGTTGTCGATCATCTCTAAAATTTGTAATCTTTCATTTTTTTCGGACATAAGGACCTCAATCGGTTGTGCTCTCCAAGGCTTTCAAGAGCTGTTCTGCTTCATCAATGGATATCGAGCCCTGTTCCAACATCTCAAGTATCAATAATCTTTCATCATCAGTTACTGGTTCCTGAACCGGTTCAGGCTTTGGTGGTGACCATTTATAGGTTTCAGGACGTCTGCGCCGGTCGCGAGCTGCACGTTCCGCGGCCTTCGCTTTCCGCTCTGCCCGGCGGCGAGCTGCCTCCAGCTTGCGCTGCATTTTATCTTGCGCGCGCTTCATCTTCTCTTGAGCTTTTTTGTTGGCACGCTCACTTGCCCGGCGTGTTTTCTCAACTATTTTCTCCGCCTTTTCTGGAGAAATACCACTGATTTCAATATTTCTGGTGATGTTCGCCATTTGCAGATCTAGCTCTGCTTCCAAATTATCCATCTGGGCTTCCATTTGTTGGAGAACCTGTTCCTCAATAGCGAGAGAGAGATCTTCAAAATCTTCATCAATGTCGAATTCAAACTCACCAAAGTTTAAATCTTCGAATTGTCCACTAAGATAAACATTCCCACCAGCGGAGAGATTCAAAATTGCATCCCCTTCACCAAGTAAAAAATTATATGGGGCTTTCGGCTGTGAGGGGAGGTCGGTTTCAGGTATTTTTATGAAGATGTTTGAAGCTTCGGGTATTTCAACATTCGTGCTCGCGTCTGTAGGGATGTAACAGGCAATATTTCCTTTTGCCTTAAAGGTATAGGTATGACCAGGGGATGGATCTAAATGAATGGTAGCATTCCCATTTGCGGATGCAGAGGCGTTATTATCGACATCGGATAATTTCAGGTTGCCGGTAATGGTGTCTTCTACTTTGAAATCTCCCTGCACATCTTTTGCATTCACATTTCCTTTTACTGCCTGCAAAACGAGGCTGCCAGATATGTTCTTTACAATCAAATTGCCATGGATGACGCTAATTTTGGATGAACCAACACTTCGTAAAGTTAAATTTCCATTCACATTCTCCACTTTAACTGCACCTTCAACGGATTTTATGCTGCCATTTCCGCTCACCTGCACATCAATGAGGGAAGATCCATAGGGTACCTTTATCGTGCAATCGCTGTCGCATCGTATCGTAATTAAATCAGCGTCTTCTTCTACCTGTAAATTATCTTTGGTAGGGCATGAGGCGATAACCTCAGAATTCGTCCATCCATTTACCTTCAGATTGCCTTTAATATCCAGTCTTATATTGGGTGTGTCAGTGGTTTTAAGCGATACCTTTTCCATGGTCAACCCTCGCCTTCCTGTAGCATTTGCATAGCATCCTGATAAGTGATCTCACCTTTTTCCAATCGCTCCAGGATTTCCCGTCTTTGTTGATCAGACATTGCGGTATCGGGTTCTTCACCGCCGGGTTCGTAACCCAAGGCACGGATCACCTCGTGAAGCCGGTTTCGTATAGTGGGATAAGATAAACCTAATTCCGCTTCCATACGGGTGATTTTGCCTTCACACCGAACGAAAGTTTCAATAAAGCTCAATTGTTCCGGGGAAAGGTTTTCAAAGTGACCGGTTAAAAAGCGGCCTTCAATAGTGCTGTCGCAATCCCGGCAGTAGAGCCGGGTTACAATGATTTCACCATCACAGATGGGGCAGTTGCTTGGCAATGAGTGCATTTGGTGCTCCTGGTAGAACTATGAATATTCGTAGAAAATGGATATGCCGTTTTGTGTGACCGGATTTTTGGATATTCTTTTCAGGTAAAGACCAATGAAAACGAATCCCTCACCGAATGTATATACTATCCTGCACAGGAAGGAGGTTTGATTTATATTGGCAACCTTACAAAGATGGATCAGCTGGGATTGTCTGTGCATTCTTTGATGATAGCTGGCTACGATTTCAGGGTATAAGTACCACATCGGATCCTCCTTTTGAAAACTGTAGATCGATTTAAAACTTTAATCAATATTGTACATAAATATTGAAGTTTGTCAAGGGTTAAATATTAATATTATTAAATATAATGTTGAATATATTTAAGTTGTCATCCAATAACATGAAGGTGAAATAAAATTGCAGTGTTATCGGGATTTATAATTAACCGGTAACACTGCACGATTTGATTTTTGGTTTTCAGTTAATCTTCGGATGATTCTGCTGGGACGTCAGATTGGATGTGGCTGTACATATTGGAGCACAGACAGGCTGTTACCGTACGTGAATGGCGGGTCAGGGTCCCTAAATACGGTTCATTTCCGTTGTGCGCAATCCACCCTTCAAGGTTGAAGGCCAGCGTACCTTCGGCTGGGATCCATTCTCCATTGTATTTTCTAGCAATATGGATATGAGTCCCAGTACTCCTTCCACCTTCACAGGAGGGTTGCCCGACACGATCTCCCTTATCTAGCCTGGCACCCAAAGGTGCCCGTCCTTCTGTTCCTATATGTAAGTAAAATACCACCCATCCGGTGCGTTCATCACCGTCTTCATCAAGATCAAGTACGACTACTCCGGTTTCAGAACGAACCACAACTCCAGTGGCGACTGCCGTAGCCCATTCCTCAGTAGGGACACAGCCTCCGACAACGGATGGTGGAGCGAAATCAAGTGCAGCGTAGGGGTAACCGGTTCCCCAACCAGTATGAGGTCCACCGGTTAGTGCCCAAATACGTTCAGGTTCGAATGGCAAAAAAAACTCCGGTTGCGTCAAGCTGCCGGGGAGATGAGGCTGGTCAGAATCCCAGGGATCACCGAAGAGGTCCTGGTATGTCTGAGCGAAACCGTCTGGGCTGACAGCATGATAGTAGTCCTCGGTTGGGAAGAAGTGCGAGAAATAATATTGCAGTGCGACTGTGGCAGTATTCTGCCATGGATCAGGGCGTTCAATGGTGCCATCATCGTGTTCTATAGTCTGGATCAACCCGGTACGGAAACCATAATAACCGTGGTTCAATGTATTTGCAGCCAGTACAAGTTGCAGATAAGGACCTTTATGCCTCCAATCATCGAGACCCAAGGTATACACTTCATCTGAAGGTTCAAGCTGGCTCAAGGCGCCCGCATGATATTCGAGCAGCGCCAGTAACAGACGAGGGCTAACGCTGAAATTTTGTGCAGCCAAGTCCACCAACTCAGCCCCGCTCCGGTTTGCACCCGCTGCAAATCCGACGTAATCCTTAAACCAGCCAGGGCGAGATTCAACGAATGCGCTTGTGTCAAAGTCGATTTGGGAGGGACCGTTGACAAATAAACTGTCAGGCAGAATCTTATAGGGTGAACCCCACAAAGGTGCATAATATATCGGGATCTTCATCGGCATGCCTGGGGGCATGGTGGTGGCGTTTTCTGGAATGATGGGATTTGCAGCCCGGATTTCGTCCACACTAGTGTTGAATCGGATTGCAAGGAACGGCAAAGTGTCGCCGGTTTGGGCGGTGTAATCGACCAATTCGCCAGGAGCAAAGGGTGGACGTGTTGGTAAGGGGGTGATGAGTTGGTCCTGAATTTGTGGTTCGGATACTTCTTGCGTTGTTTCCTGGTATTCTTCCGGCCTGGCCAGCGCAATAGAAGAAGGCTGCGGCTGGCACGCAGACAGCAGGAGCCCGACCAAAATCAACATAATTATCCAATGGTTCAGTAAAATCTTACTCATCATTTGAAACTCTAGTCGCACTTCCAACGATGTTGTTGATTCTGCCGGAAAAATCTATTTAACCGGGAGATTTCTGCAACCTCTCTTGAGATAAAGGAATATCCTGGACTGAAAAAGTTAGCCGTGATAGTTATATCATCTTTTACGAGAGTGCCTTCAAAAGGTTTATACCCGGATTTAGCAACCCAGCCGTCCATTACAAAAGGTACCGGACCGTCAGCCGCGATCCATTCTCCGTTATATTTCCGAGCGATATGCACATGAGTTCCTGAAGCGGGTCCTCCCTCACAGGAAGGGTGTCCGATAGGGTCTCCTGCTCGAAGGTGAGTACCTTCCGGGACACGATCTTTCTGAGCAACATGCATATACAATATAGCCCAGCCTGTATGCTCATTTCCATCACTGGATGTAGAAATCGGCTTTTTATTGTTCTCAGAAGCGTCAAGATCCAAGACCACAGCGCCGTACTCGGAGCGAACAACTACTCCATCGGCTACTGCGACAATCCATTCATCAGAGGGCATACATCCGCTCTCAACACTGGGCGGCGCAAAATCAAGAGCTGCCAGGGCTCCGTCCGTCTCCCAAGCTTTGTGCGGCCCACTAGTATAACTCCAAATCTCTCCGGGATGGAAGGGTAAAATCATTTCTGGCTGAGTCAGGTTGCCTGGCAGTAAAGGGGCAATTTGTACATCGCGCTGCCATGGATCTCCAAACATACGGCTGTATAGAGCGGAGAAACCTTCCTCTGGATCAACTGCCTGCTGCCAGGCATCGCTGTCGTACAGCTGCGCGAATAGGTACAGCAAGGCAACACTGCCAGCGTTCAAGTTAGGTGGGATACGGGTAACTGTCCCGTTTGGAAAGTAGAACTCCGAAATAAGCCCATCACGCCAACCATAATAACCAAGTGATAGCTGGTTCACCGCCCAGCCAAGCTGCCGGTATAGACCTCTTTTAACTGGATTCTGGACCCCCATCAGATAATTCGTGTCAAAATATTTATCAGGGTATCCGAGTACACAACCACATTGATATTCCAATAAAGCAAGAAACAAACGCGGGTTGAAAGAATTCTCCAAAGCAATTCGTTCAATGATCTCAGCTACACTCGTCATCCCGGAGCTGCGCATAAATTCCTGTTGTTCACTTAGGAAACCACCCGCACTTTCAATAAATGCTGTGACATCGAAATCAGCCGCAGAATCAGTGAAGATTATTTCGCTATCAGGTAGTAAATGTGGGCTATTCGGGAATTCATCGGACAAACGGTGGATATTCAGTATCTGACCAGGTTTGAGGAGTACATTCGCAAGAATTGGATCTTTGCTAGATATCTCCTGGGGGCGTACACGGAAGTGTGCAGCAACAGACTCAATCGTATCACCTGATTGGGCGATATACTTATAAGTTGTATCCGAAGACGATTGAAATGCAGTGTGGTTTATTGGGATTTTCCCAGCATCAAATGGGGTGGAGTGTAAAATTATGCCAGCTGTAGGAATTAGGTCCGCACGGTTTATTCCTGATTCGATTCGGTCGCTCTTAGTTTGAAAAATCTGCCCCCATGATATTCTTTCTCCTTTCTGGTGGCTGTAAAAGATGAGGATCACTAAGGGGAATAGACATGCGTATGCCCACTGAATATTAAGTGCGCGACCATTCCATTCAGGCTCAATACGTTTAGATTTTAACATAGCACGATAAAACAGCGCTTGAACCAGCGGAAAACTCAGATAGACCAGATTTTACCGCATTTATCACTAATAAGATGAGGATAACCGTTTCTCCTCTGCGTGAAAGGGGGGGTGAATTCTTGGTTAGGTTGATTTTCCCAATATTATTCTGGAACGTTGATGTTCCGTCCTAATAAAACTAGTTGCCGCTATTGGATATCCGGGGTACGTACGATGCGACTGGCAAAAATACCAAGTTGGCTGGCTGGAATTGTTTGGCCATCTTTGATAAGTGCTCCCTCATACGCGTTTTCACCGGCAACGACAGCCCAACCACTCAATACAAAAGGAAGAGGTCCATCCGCGACGATCCATTCACCGTTGTATTTGCGTGCAAAGTGCAAGTGTGTACCGGTCGAAAAACCGCCTTCACAAGATGGGTGACCGATGCGATCTCCGGCTTCGACCCATGTGTCAACTGGAATACGTCCATCCGTTCCGATGTGTAAGTAAAACAAAACCCAGCCAGTTTGTTCTCGTCCATCACCATCCATATCAATAACGACTATTCCGTTCCAGGACCGGACTATCAATCCAGATGCGGATGCAACCACCCAGGAATCCGATTTTTCACAATTTTCTTGCAAGCTTCCCGGGATATCGCTGCCGGGTCCGAAATCAATGGCTGCCCAAGCTCCATCTCGCTCCCACGCTCCATGAGGTCCGCCTGTGAAACCCCAAATGA
>WOR8_10004212_pt1 | contig 16023 bp, 13 predicted proteins | sample DeeMarSeWOR38_10_FD_19890 | JGI IMG/M metagenome (IMG submission 19890) | reverse complement strand
GCCCGCAGCGTGCATGGTATTCGACTGGAAGATCAAAAGCGTAATTCAACATTTATCCACTGGCTGGAAATTTACGATAAAAAGCAATGGGTATCCTATGATCCGATTATCGGAAAGCGGGGCGTGCCCGTGGACTACCTGGTCTGGTGGCGGGGAATAGAGCCGCTGTTTGAGTCTCAGGGAACAAAAAATCTTGCCGTAACAGTTTCGGTTTCTCGCAGCGAGGAACCGGCCATACAGGCGGCGCTTGAAACCGGAGAAATAAAGAAACCGGTTTTGCTGGATTTTTCATTGTTCAGCCTGCCGATCGAAACCCAGTCGGTCTATCATGTCATTCTGTTGCTACCGGTCGGTGTTCTGTTGCTGGTGATTCTGCGAAACGTAATCGGCATCCGAACCTTTGGGACCTTCATGCCGGTCCTGATTGCTCTGGCATTTCGAGAAACCCAGCTGGTCTGGGGTCTCTTTCTGTTTACAACCTTAATCGCGATGGGATTGGGTATCCGGTTATATCTTGCGCATCTGAAATTGCTGGTCGTGCCGCGCCTGGCGGCTATTCTCATCATTGTTATTTTTTTAATGGCGATCTTTAGCATTCTGACCCATAAACTCGGTCTGGAGCGGGGACTATCGGTAGCCCTTTTCCCCATGGTGATTTTAACCATGACCATTGAGAGGATGTCCATTGTGTGGGAAGAGCTGGGTGCCTTAGCCACTCTCCAGCAGGGCGTCTGGTCCCTGATTGCGGCAGTGCTGGCCTATGCTGTAATGACAGTAAGCTATATTGAACATCTGGTATTTGTGTTTCCGGAGCTGCTGCTCATTTTGCTGGCCGGAATGTTACTGCTGGGTCGATATTCCGGGTTCAGATTGCTGGAATTACCGCGCTTCAAAACGCTGGCGAAAATAGGATCAGATGATTAAGCTAAAAAAACAGCTTGTTCAAAATGGTGTGCTGGGAATCAACCGACGCAATGCCGAATACACGATGAAATACAATTCGCGCGGTCGATATCCATTGGTGGATGACAAACTGCGCACTAAAAAACTTGCCCTGAAAGCCGGTATCGCCGTGCCTGAGCTTTATGGCGTGGTTGAGGCGGAATCCGAAGTCCGTCATCTAACACACCTGATTAAATCCCACCCGGATTTTGTCATAAAGCCCTCCAGAGGCTCCGGCGGCAGCGGTATTCTGGTCATCAGCGGGCGTTCAAAAGACTTGTTTCGCAAAGCAGACGGGGAGCTGATCGACCGGGACGAGATAGAATATCACCTTTTTAATGTCATCAGCGGTCTTCACAGCCTCGGGGGACAACCGGATAAGGCCCTGGTCGAATATCGGGTGCAGTTTGATCCTGTATTTGAACCCATCAGTTATCAGGGAGTGCCCGATATTCGGGTCATTGTATTTCTCGGAGTGCCGGTCATGTCCATGGTCCGGTTACCCACTCGGATGTCCGTCGGCAAAGCCAACCTGCACCAGGGGGCCATTGGCGCTGGAATCGATATTGCCACCGGTACGACCCTTGCGGCGGTCTGGCGCAACGATATTATCAGCGAGCATCCGGATACCGGCAACCCGGTCAGCGGTATCAAAATTCCTAACTGGGAACAGCTGCTAAAAATTGCCGCCCAGTGCAACACACTTACCGGGTTGGGGTACATCGGCGTTGACCTGGTTTTAGATAAAGACAAAGGGCCTTTGATTCTGGAGATGAATGCCCGCCCGGGCCTGAACATCCAGATTGCGAACCAAGCCGGATTGTTGTCGCGTTTGCGGCTTGTCGAACGGCATCAACGTAACTTACGAGATATTGAAGACCGCATCGCTTTTTCCAGACAGCACTTCAGCGCACGATTTTCCCCCTGAGTGAACGGAAACAAAATAAAAAATAGGAACAATTTCGCTCAGTTTGGGATTTAATACATATATCGGGGAGGCTTTTATGATTCGCAACATTGTTTTTATCTGCCTGATAGGCCTGGTAGGCCTGGTCATCATCTTTGTGCTGCAAAACACGCAGGTGGTTGAAGTCCGGTTTTTGTTCTGGACCATTTCGATGTCACGGGCATTAATATTAATCTCCACGCTGGCAATCGGTTTAATCGGAGGGTGGCTGCTCTCGCTTCCGAAACGAAGGAAGACTCATTCCGAAAGTCAAAATATTAGAAGCGCCGGACAATAAAATTTAAGTTGAATAACGTTTTGTGCAAAGAAATATGCATCGATATTGCACCGCATTTAATAAACACCAAAGCAATTATGTAAAAAAATCTATCCGCCAGCGGTGTTTGATTAGATCGCGATAAGGGAGGTTTAATATGCGTGAGCTTACCATTTGGAAACAACAAGAAATTAATAAACTCAGAAAGGACATGGATCAGCTTTTCCGCCGATTTCGAAAAGAATTTGGCATACCACGCTCTTTGATGGAAGTTGCCGAATCGTTTTCGATGGATTTGTCTGAAACCGAAAATACACTCACCGTAAAGACCAAGCTTCCGGGTATCAAACCTGATGATATAGAAATTTCTGTGACCGAGGATACCCTGACGCTCAAAGGGCAAACGGGCGAAGACACCATTGAAACCGGTGAAGGTTATCGCCGGGTCGAAAAACGATCCCGAACTTTTTCCAGAACCATTTTACTTCCCTGCCGGGTGCTTACCGATGATGTCAAGGCTACTTTTGAAAATGACGTTTTACAAATCGATTTGCCGAAATGTGAGCCGAAGGAGGCCCGCGGCGTTAAAATTGACATAAAATGAATATAATGCCTTTGTGTTTCGATAGATAGCCGTTGCTTACCTAATTTACAGTTCCTTGCGATGCTTGCTTTAGAGAAACAATTCATAGGCGACTTCCTGAAAAACCAGATTTAGAAAATTTTGGCACCAAGGAGGAAAAAATGCCCCAGGAATCCCAAAATTATACAGTACCGTTAGAAAAACTCAGATGGCGGCTGGATCCCACCACGCTGTCTTTTGAAACGACAGATGATCTTCAGCCGTTGAAGGATATCATTGGTCAGAAAAGAGGTGTCGAGGCCTTCCGGTTTGGTATCAACATCGACAAACCCGGATACAACGTGTTTGTCACCGGAACACCCGGATCCGGCAGAATGGCGACTGTTAAAAAACTCCTCGAAGAAATGTCGAAGCAGGACCGCGTTCCCGATGATCTTTGCTATGTTAATTGCTTTGAAAATCCGGAATTGCCCGTTCTGATCCGTCTGCAAAGAGGTCAAGGGGCGGTTTTTAAAAAAGATGTTAAAAATCTGGTGGAGACGCTCAAAAAGGAAATTCCGCAGCTGTTCGAAAGCCAGGAATACATCAACATGAAAAAGCAAATCACCGAAACTTATGAAAAACAAGCCAGCAGTTTTTTTAAGGCGCTCGATCAGAAAGTAAAGGAAGAAGGCTTTACCATTGTTGATGTGCAGATGGGCATGTTCAAACGGCCGGAAGTGATGCCTTTGGTTGATGGAAATCCGGTGCCGATTGAACAACTGGAGGCGCTGGTTGAAAAGGAACGATTTCCGAAAGCAGAATATGAGCAACTCCGGGAAAAGCAGGCAACTTTGACAAAGGAAATTGAGCAGATTTTTTTGGAAATCAAAGAGCTTCAAAAAGATGTGCACGATAAGCTGGAAAAAATGGATCGAGCAACCTTTATCAAAACAGCCTCAGAACTCACAGCCCAAATCAATGAACGCTATAAAAATGATAAGGTTAGCCGTTATCTGCAGGATATGCTTGAAGATATGGCGGACAATATCAGTATTTTTATGCCGCAATCGCAACAACCCCAAATACCGGGGCTTCCGCCGATGGTAAAGGAGATCGACCTGTTCCAGCCATATGAGGTCAATCTCATCGTTGATAACAGCCAGCGAACCAGTCCTCCGGTGATTGTTGAGGATTATCCGACTTACCGCAATATTTTTGGCAGCATCGAACGCATTGTCGACCGCAGCGGCGTATGGCGAACAGATTACAGCAAGATCAAAACAGGTTCTTTGGTAAAAGCAAACGGAGGATTCCTCGTCATCAATTTGCGGGATGCCATCACCGAACCGGGAGTTTGGCAGGCACTTAAACGCGCGCTGAAAAGTAAAAAACTTGAAATCCAGACCTTTGATCCATTTTATTTTTTTACCACAACCGGCTTAAAACCCGAGCCAATTGAACTTGATGTGAAAGTCGTGGTAATTGCCGACACGTACATATACCAATTGTTGCTTTACTACGATGACGATCTGAGAAAAGTTTTTAAAATCAGAGCTGACTTCGATACCGCCATGGATAAAACCGATCAAAACATCCAGCAATTTGCTGAGTTTGCCAAGATGGTAACCAACGAAGAAAAATTACGGCCCCTGGACCGAACAGCCTTCGCCGCATTGGTTGAACAGGCGGTTAGAATGACGGGTCGACAGGAGAAAATTTCGACCAGCTTTCCGGCGGTTACCGATCTGATCCGGGAAGCTGATTTTTGGGCTAATCAGGAAGACGAGCCGGTTGTAAGAGAAAAGCACGTCGACAAAGCGATTGCGGCCAAAATTTATCGATCGAATTTAGTTGAAGAGCACATCCAGGAGCTGATCAACCGCGGTACCTTGATGATCGATGTGGATGGAGCGGTTGTCGGACAGGTCAACGGCCTGGCCGTATACTCGCTGGGTGATTACATGTTCGGCAAACCCTCTCGAATAACAGCGTCTACTTCGATGGGCCGTGCCGGTGTGATCAACATCGAACGGGAAGCCGATATGTCCGGCAATACCCACAACAAAGGTGTTTTGATTTTAAGCGGGTATTTGCGTAAAAAGTATGCCCAGGACAAACCGTTGACCATGAGCGCCAGCATTGCTTTTGAGCAGTCTTACAGCGGCGTGGACGGAGATAGTGCTTCCTCGACTGAAATTTATGCTTTGCTGTCCAGCCTTTCCAGCGTTCCGATTAAACAGAGCATTGCCGTCACTGGATCCGTCAACCAAAAGGGAGAAATACAGGCGATTGGCGGCGTAAACCAAAAAATTGAAGGTTTCTTCGATTGTTGCTCTCATGCACAATTAAACGGCAACCAGGGGGTAATGATACCCGAAAGTAACATAAAGGATTTGATGCTGCGCAAAGACGTGGTTAAAAACGTAAAAGATGGTCGTTTTCATATATATGCCGTAAAGACAATTGATGAGGGCATTGAGATTTTGACGGGTAAAAAAGCAGGAATCAGGCAGCCTGACGGAGGTTATCCCGAAGATTCCATTAATTTTTTGGTTGATAAGAAGCTGAAAGCGCTTGCTGAAGAAATTAAAAAATTCGGTGGGGCTGAAGAAGAAAAAAAAAGAAAATAAACGGTACTCATAAACGCGGATTAATCCACCAAAAATATCGTTTGATCCCTCAATCCCCGCACAACACCGGCGGATATGCTTCCGAGCAGCCAGCGTTTAATTCCGGACAGGCCTCGTTTGCCCATAATCACCGTGCCATAATTTCCCGCTTCGATTGATTTGAGAAGATCAGACACAACATTACCCGTTGAGGCAAGGAGCTCAAGGGGTAATTCCTTGTTGAAACCCGCAATTTTTATAAATTCTTTCCACAGCTTCCCAACCGGTCTTTCCCGATCATCAAGAACATGCAGAAAAGTGATTTCACTGCCGGAAAGCTCCATATAGCTTTTGTGCAGAAACACCAACACGAGCAAGGTGGCTGGTGAAAAGTCGACCGGCACCAAAATCTTTGTTCGATGGACATTCGATCCGATAAGGACGACCACCTTTTGCCGTAATTTATACAACAATCGTTGCCGCCAGCGCTGACGCTGATCACGGCATAAAAAAATCGCTCCATAGCGGCCCTGCTTTATCTCATTGAGTACTTCTGCATCCCTGGAATCTTTAACAACACGCACGGTCTGCCGCAGCTGCTCATCGAAAAGACCGGCGCAATGGGTCGCCTTTTTGCTCCACTCAAGAAAACGGTGCCTGTCATTTTCCATTAATTCATCACGGGTTCCGGATTTAAGGAAGAGAATTGTCGGACACCCGGGGAACTGTTTAGGTTGCCCATGCGGTAAAAGAAGCGGCAATGCAGCTGTAAATAACTGCATATCCGTGCGGTTGGCGATGACCCAGAGCCGCTTGGTATTTCGGCTAATGAGCTTATGGTTGAGATCCGTCCTCTGCTGGATCAATTTGGGCCATCGCGGGCAGCTAAATCCCTGCTCTAAAATGACGCGTTTGACGCACCCATAGCAGTTTATACATGTCTTTACGTTGTTTTTGCCTGCGGCTGCTTTCGCCACCCATTTGATATCAACTCTGAGCGATCGTCCCAGCCCAATGAGGTCTGCTACGCCTCTCTGGATGATTTCATTGGCCAGAGACGGCCTGATCACTCTACCCGAAATGATCACTGGAACATTGACCTTAACTGTAAGTTGTGCCGTTTCCTTTTGCAGATAGCCCGGAGATGCCATTTTTTTCAATGTTTCCGGAGAGAAAATCGAGTAATATGAGCCGGCAGCGGCTGAAAGATAAGCAATGCCTTCTTGTTCCAATATCTTGGCAAAAGCGAGCGCCTCGGGTAATTCAATCCCGCCCGGTACGCCCTCTCTGACAAGGAGTCGAAATCCTATCGGAAAATGGATTGGCAACCGCTGACGGATCTCTTTTACGACCATCAGCGGGAATTTTATCCTTTTGTGAAAAGTGCCACCCCAATCCGTGTGGATACCATTGGTAAAAGGAGACAGGAACTGACATAATAAATAACCGTTGGCACCGTGTAGCTCGATCATGTCAAATCCGGCCCGATAGGCCCGCTCAGCTGCGTTTGCGAAACTGACGATGATTCTTTGCCGATCCTCTGGCGACATGGGACGTCGCCAGCTATTGGCCTGTTTCAGGAAATAGCGTGTCAGCGCAAAGCGTTTTTCCAGAGGGAAAAAGTTCATAAAATCTTTCAAAGCCGTTACATTAAACGCCAGGTTGTTGCTGTCTAAAGGGCATGGCAGCAACGGCCGATCCGTTTTGGCAAATCGCCCGGCATGGTTCAATTGCAGGCAAGCCAGGGCGCCCTGTTTTTTGATGGCCTCCGCTAGCCGGGATAAACCGCTTGTGAACTCATCACGGTCCACTCTGAGGGCGTGGGTTGATGTTACCCCATCCGGGGAGACGGCCGCATTTGCCACAACGACCATCGTAACACCGGACCGACCTAACTGCCCATAATGTTCGATCAATTCGGGACTCACGCGGCCGTCCGGATAAGCGTAACCCGTATAGACCGGCAACGCCACCAGCCTATTTTTTAGTTGGTGTTCACCGATCCGAAAGGGGCTGAAAATGTTAACCGTATTCATAATCGATAAATGAGGTGATGGTCCGTTCGACTACGGATTTTTTTAGGCTTTAATCTTTGAAAATTTAACAGAGCAACCTTCGTGCCAACCTTGGATCAAGTGTAAGGACCTATAATAGGAATTCCCGCATGCTATTGTAATCGTCGCTGAATCTCGTGGCTGCAGATTGTGCAGCCGTCAAAAGAAGAACTGGGAGTTCGATTTGTTCAAGATTGAAGAACAGAAACGATGATTAAAAACAATTTGTTTAATATCATACACTTATACATAAGAGAGAATAATATGGGGTTGCGTTCACACTGAAAGGCGAACAAAACCGGAACAAGAAGTTCCTGCATTAATTGTCTTTTTATTAATTACTTAATTAACTCAGTACGTTATTTAATTGGCATGGTTTCTGCTCTCCAGTTTAAATATACCCGGTCTCTTTACTATTGGTGTTTTAACTATAAAAGGAGGATTGAAATGCTGGTCAAAAACTGGATGAGCAAAGAGGTTATTACAGCGGATGGAAACGATTCGATGCAGGATGCGCTAAAGCTGTTAAAAGAGAATAACATCCGTATGTTACCGGTGCTAAAAAAGGGTAAGCTTGTTGGAATTTTAACGGATAGAGACCTAAAGCGGGCATCTGCATCCGATGCCACCACACTGGATGTGCATGAACTCCTCTATCTGTTGACACGCATTAAGGTAAAAGACCTCATGACCAAAAACCCGATCACGGTGCCGCCTGAGTTTACGGTCGAAGAAACTGCCCGGGTGCTCTTAGAAAACAAAATTTCCGGTGTGCCGGTGGTTGATAGCAAAGGAAACGTTGTTGGCGTAATCACCCAGACAGATATTTTCAAAGTAATGATCTCACTTACCGGAATTGGCGACGAAGGTATTCAGTTCGGGTTTCAACTTGAAGACCGATCCGGTTCCATTAAAAAAGTGGCTGATATTATCCGCGAATTCGGGGGCCGTATGGTCAGCATTCTGACTACATATGACGGCGTGCCGGACGGATATCGCAAGGTCTACATCCGGATGCGCAGCATCGAGCGATCCCAGCTCCAAAAACTCAAAGCCAAGCTTCGAGAAAAAGCTGCCCTGCTATACATGGTCGATCACAGGGAAAACAACCGCGAGTTTTATACAGACAAGATCACCTAATGAGGAGATAAAGCAATGAATAAGAGGAAAAAGATATTAGTGCCGCTGGATGGATCGGATCGGGCGATGAACACCGTAAAGTACATCACCAAAATAGAGCCGTTTCTAAACGGCCATATTGTTTTGTTTCACGTGTTCAGCTCCGTACCCGAGGGTTTCTGGGATATGGAGACCGATCCCCGCAGTAGTGCGACGGTTAAGCAGGTTCGCGCATGGGAAGTTCAGCACAGAAGAACGATGCAGGAATATATGGAGAGCGCCCGGCAGGTCCTGCTGAAAGCCGGTGTTTCTGCCCCTGCTGTGGAGGTGAAAATACAGAATCGAAAAACCGGTTTTGCCAGGGATATTATTCGCGAGGCGCAAAAAGGTTACTACGCGGTCGTTACCCGGCGACGCGGCATGACGGGGTTGAGAGGCCTTGTGCTCGGCAGTGTGGCCACCAAGCTGGTCGAAAGACTTTCTTTTTTGCCCCTTATACTGGCCGGCAGGAAGCCGGCAGGCAACAGGATTCTGCTGACCGTTGACGGTTCCGAAGGGTCCTGGCGCGCCGTTGATTTTGTGGGCAATACACTGGGGGGATTTGAATTTGAGGTTAGGATCATTCACGTGATCCGGGGAAAAGAAAACAGCCGCCCCGAAATGCCGCGGTTATATTCCCCCGCGAAACATACCGAATTTACCCGAAAGCAGATGGCCGCCGAACTGGCTTCGGTCGAAAAAAAACTCGTCGATATGGGTTTTAAGAAACACCAGATTTCGACGGCGCTGGTCAGCGGGGTTATCAGTCGCGCAGCAGCCATCGCAGCAGAGGCCGAACAGCAAAATTGCGGCACCATTGTGATGGGAAGAAGAGGGCATTCACGGGTTCGGGATTTTTTCATCGGGCGCGTGACCAACAAGGTCATTCACCTGGCGCGCGAACGAACCGTTTGGGTGGTACGATAACCAATGAGCATTTTAAATTTGGATAAAATTTTTCATCCCAATTCAATTGCCGTTGTCGGTGCCAGTGAAAGACAGGGCAGCGTTGGCAATGCGGTGATGCGTAATTTAGTCGGAAGCGGCTTCGGTGGCAAAATCTATCCGATCAACCCAAATCACCCCAGAATTTGGAATCTGCCGGCCAGTCCCACGATAGCTGAACTGAAAATACCGCTGGATCTGGCCGTTATCAGTACACCCATTGCACGGGTGCCCGACATCGTCAAGGAATGTGCTGATGCCGGAATCAGCGGTGCCATCATTATCTCGGCCGGCGGCAAAGAAATCGGTGAAGAAGGTCAAAAATTGGAGGCTGCCATCCTCAAAGAGGCAGGACAATCGGGTTTGCGAATCGTCGGCCCCAATTGCGTGGGCATCATATCCAACCGCTCGCGGTTGAATGCGAGTTTTGCCAATCAGATGCCCTTGGATGGAAAAATGGCCTTTATTTCCCAGAGCGGTGCCATCTGTACGGCGATTCTTGACCTTGCCGTCAAGGAAAACATCGGATTCAGTTATTTTGTAAGCCTCGGAGATATGCTGGATGTCGATTTCGGAGATATGATTGATTATTTAGGCGGCCTGTCGGAAGTCAGCAGCATTGTCATGTATGTGGAAAGCCTGACCCACCTTAGGAAATTTATGAGTGCAGCACGCGCCGTATCGCGTGTAAAGCCGATCATTGCTCTCAAAGCCGGCAGAACCCGGGCAGGTGCTATTGCGGCTGCATCTCATACCGGTGCCCTGGCCGGCGAAGATTCTGTTTATGACGCGGCTTTCCAGCGCGCCGGAATTTTGCGAGTAAAGACTTTTGAGGAACTTTTTGACTGCGCTGAACTGCTGGCCAAGCAACCCAAGCCGAAAGGGCCCGGCCTGGCCATTATCACCAATGCCGGTGGGCCTGGCGTAATGGCCGCGGACACCTTGTCCGATTACGGGTATGAGCCGGTTACCCTCAGCAAGGACACGCTCCAAAAATTGAATGAGATTTTGCCTCCATATTGGAGCAAGCGCAACCCCATCGATATGCTGGGCGATGCCTCTGCGGAACTTTATCGTCAGGTTGTTCAAATTTGCATGCAGGCAAAAGAAGTTGACGGCCTTTTAATTATGTCGGCCCCCCAGGCGCTTACGGATTCATCCGAAACGGCCTTGGGCCTTGTGGATCTCATTCGGACCCAGCCGATTCCGATTGTCACCGCATGGGTTGGCGGGGCGGATATGCAAAAAGGAAGGGATTTATTTAATCAGGCCGGGATTGCGACGTTTGATACGCCTGAACGAGCGGTCCGCGCATTTATGGACATTTATCGATTTTCTAAAAATATCGAAATGCTGCAGCAAATTCCCTCCCGATTTTCCCGGCGATTGGAATTCGACCGCAAATCAGCAAAAGCGCTCATTCAAACAGGACTTAAAAGCGAAAATCATCTTTTCACAGAGATTGAATCAAAGGCGTTGTTATCTGCTTATGGGATTCCTGTTAACAGAATGGAAACAGCCGTCACCCGGGGAGCGGCGGCAAAAGCAGCAAAAGATATGGGATTTCCGGTCGTTTTAAAAATCAATTCCCGTGACATCACGCATAAATCCGATGCCAAAGGGGTATTGCTTGATTTAAAAAATGAACAGGAAGTCTCAGGTGCGTTTGATCTGATTATGCAGAATGCGAAATGCTACAATCCAAACGCCAGCCTGGAAGGCGTCAGCATTCAGCCGATGATTCGACCCAAAAGTTTGGAATTGATCGTGGGCGCAAAAAAAGATCGGGATTTCGGACCGGTGATCCTTTTTGGAATGGGCGGGATCTTCACCGAGGTATTCAGAGATCAGGCAATCGCGCTGCCACCCTTAAACCGGCTGCTAGCGAAAAGACTGATGGAGCAAACCCGAGTTTATCAAGTGCTGCAGGGATATCGGAATATCCTACCGGCCAATCTGGAATTGCTGGAAGAAATCCTCATTCGTCTGGCCCAGCTGGTAACCGACTTTTCACAGATACAGGAATTGGATATCAATCCGTTGGTCGTAACAGAAAACGGATTCAGCGCTGTTGATGCCCGCATACTTCTAAAACCCTCTGAGACCTCGGCACCCCTGCACCTGGTCATCAGCCCCTATCCGGATCAATACGAAGAACGTACCAGCACCAACACAGGGGTTGATATTTTTATCCGGCCCATTCGGCCTGAGGATGCCACCCTTCTGGTTGAACTTTTTGAATCACTTTCACCGCGTAGTGTATATCTAAGATTCTTTACGCCCATGAAAAGTTTGCCGCCCAGTATGTTGGCCCGGTTTACCCAGATTGATTATGACCGTCATATTGCACTCGTTGCCATAGCAGAATCGCAGCCGGAAGAAAAAATGCTTGGCGTTGCCCGAGTCATTTTAGGTCGAAATTACAATGAAGCTGAATTTTCGGTTGTCGTGGGCGATGCTTGGCAGGGAAGAGGAATCGGCGCGGCCCTGCTGCAGCGCTGTCTTCGAATTGCCAAAGAACGTGGAATTCAAAAAGTGAAAGGGACTGTCCTGGCTGAAAATACCCAGATGCTGGTTTTAGGGCGAAAATTAGGTTTCACGATTAAAAAGGAACAGGATGTTCCCGAGTATGAATTGAGCATTGATTTCGGGAAAAATTGAATGATCGACCCCTTTATTTATGTTGGAGAAAAAATGAAGACTCATATTAAACTTGAGGAATTTCTATTAAGTGCAGCCGGTTCACAACCACAGGATGGTTTCCGCTCTTCAACCCTCGGCGAAGTAAAATGGTGCAAGGATTTGTCCACTGAAGAATCCGTTAAATATGGTATGGGTGTAAAATATTACGAACCCTATTAACCTCTTCATTTTTCAAATTTTTGTCTCCTCAAACCGATTGCCCAAATAAGAAATAAAAATTCCGATTTATCATCAAAACCAGTCACACCAGTTCAGGCCTCAGCCCCCCCCTCCCTATCTCTATTCTAATTTATTTCAGTGACTTATAGTTTGGCACGTCAATTGCTAAATTATTTATTACGGCTTACTATTTTTTTACTGAAAGGAGCGTGAAATGAAAGGACGGGCCAACCATCAACAAAAAAATAGGGCGGCTAATTTCGCTACAACCGGAACCATCACTAACCTATACGATTTGATTAGTGCATTAAATAAAGAAATTGAACCCAACCATGACAATTTGATCTCGGCGATTGTGGCGGATTTAATTGGAGCAGGGCAAATGAAATGGATAAGGCCCGGAAACAAATTTAAAAGGGTTGACTGTTAGGTATGATCTTCATTTGAAGTATGATCTAACAACGAAGAGAGTAAAAGATTGAAAAAATAGTCAGCAACAAAAAAGAGGACTTAATAATTTTTATTATGATTGTCCTTTCATGGATAACCTACATATTTGGATTGGCATATCTTGCCTGGATCAAAACCTATTTTTAAAACACATTTTAATCAACAATTGCATTACGAATGTAAAAGAGGAAAATAAGAATATGTTTGATTTAGTTCCATGGAGAAAAAGACCAAAAGGGGAAGTTTCGCATCTTCACCGCGAATTTGACGATTTGTTCAACCGTTTCTTCAGGCGGGATTTTGGAGTGCCCGGTGATCCGCTCGCAAAAGGGCTCTGGTTTCCGACGACTGATATTTTAGAAGATAAAAAGAAAATAACGCTGAAAGTCGAAATCCCCGGCGTCGAAGCCAGGGATATCAATGTATCGTTGGAGGGAAGGCGGCTGACCATTAAAGGCGAAAAAAAGCAGGAGAAAGAAGAGAAGGATGAAAATATTCACCGCACCGAAAGGGCTTACGGCCGGTTTCGGCGAACGATTGAGCTTCCTGCTGAAGTAGATGCATCAAGGGTTGACGCATCCTATAAACGCGGCGTGCTGAAGATTGAACTAAAGAAAATCAAAGAATCGCATCCCAAAAAAATAAATGTAAAAACACATGGCTGAATATGTGATCTTTGAGAAAGGAGAATGCTACCATGATTTTGAGACGAATTCATTACCCAACATTTAATTTGAGAAGCACATTCGAAGAGCTTGAAAGAATGCGTTCAGAAATGGATCGGCTGTTCGGCCAGGCAACCGGAAGTATTTTATCCCGGCCGGCTGCCGGCGTTTTTCCGTTAATCAACCTGACAGAGGATAAAGAAAAATTCTATGTCCGGGCTGAGCTTCCCGGAGTCAAAGCCGATGAGTTGAACATCTCGGCAACCGGCAAAAACCTGACCATCTCCGGGGAGCGCAAGATTGCTTCCAGAGGCAATGACGTCAGGTACCACCGCAGGGAAAGAGAGGCCGGTAAGTTCAGCCGTGCTATTGCGCTGCCGGGCGACGTGGAAGTGGATAATGTCGAGGCCAGCCTGGTGAACGGCGTATTGACCGTCAGCGTTCCCAAGGCCGAGGCGGTGAAACCCAAACAAATCAACGTTAAATAATTTGAATAATATTAGAATATCCTTTTACAGGAGGAATTCATCATGACCGATACCGAAACCAAAGAACTGCAGGCCAAAGAAAAAACGCAGGTTGCGACTCCGGCCGAGCAAACCATGCCGGGAATCGTTTTTACACCGGCGGTCGATATATTTGAAACCGACAAGGAAATTACCTTACTGGCCGATATTCCCGGAGTCGAGGCCAAGAATTTGAACATCGATCTGCGCGATGATACCTTGACCTTTACAGGTGTAATCGAACCTTTTGAAGGTCCTGATGAGGAAGACATCTTAATCGAATATGAGGTTGGTTCTTATTACCGGCAGTTTACGCTGTCTGAAGTCATCGATCAGAGCAAGATTGATGCGCAATTAAACGACGGGGTATTGCGATTGCATCTGCCAAAAGTGGAAAAAGCCACGCCGAGACAAATTACGGTTAAAACCGGATAAAAAGGAACTTTCGATTCCGGTTGGACTCTATGTAATTAAAAACATGATAAATTTCTATAGGTTATGATATTTGCACTTTTTTTGCATATTAAAACGGTGAAGATTTGACACCTCGCGCAAAACCATTTTCTTTGGTAATGGGTTTAGAGAAAATCTATGAAGATAGAGATGTAGGGCTTTTTTTTAAAACAAGAAGGTAAACATATATGGTCAGTTTTATGCAGCCCCATGAGAGTCCGACGCGGTTGTCTGAGATTCCAAAGGATTTGCCGATTTTGCCTTTGCGCAACATGGTTGCCTTCCCATTTATGATGTGGCCGCTGTCGGTGGGGGTCCCCAGGTCGGTTAGATTGATCGAAGATGCATTAAAAGGCGATCACCTGATCGGACTTCTAGCCAGCAAGGATGCATCAATGGATGAGCCTGTGCCGGGCCAAATACACGAAACCGGCACAGTCGCCAAAGTCCACCATGTCGTGCGAAGTCACGAAGAACAAATGCATGTCGTCGTAGAAGGTCTTGAGCGCTTCCGGGTGAAGCACTGGTTGGGTACGGATCCTTATCTGCGTGCCCATATTGACCTTACTCCGGATATCGTTGATGAGGGGGTAAACCTGGATGCCTTGATGCGCAGCGTGCGCGATTTGGCAAAACAGATCATTGCTCTTTTACCGAACGTACCCGAAGAAGTGGGCGGTTTCCTGGATCACGTCGACGAACCCAGATACCTTTTTTATATGGTAGCCGGCAATGCTCGCCTGAAAATGAGAACCAACCAGGAAATATTAGAAATAGATCATTTAAAGAAAAAATATGAGGTCTTGATTTCACATCTCATGCGGGAAAAAGAAGTTTTAAGCCTCGGCCGCAAGATTCAATCCGAAGCAAAAGATAAAATCGACAAAGCCCAGCGTGACTACTATTTGCGCGAACAACTCAAGGCGATAAAAAAGGAGCTGGGGGAAACAGATGAGACGGAGTCTGAAGCCCTCGAATATAAAGACAAAATCGAAAAAGCGGATCTGTCCGAAGAAGCCAGAGAAGAAGCCCAGCGGGAATTAAAGCGAATGAAAGCAATGGCACCGCAGGCAGCCGAGTATTCGGTCATTAAAACTTACCTGGACTGGCTGTTGGAGCTTCCATGGAATAAGCTCAGCCAGGATCAGCTGGACGTCAATAATGCCCGCGGCGTGTTGGATAAAGACCATTATAATTTGCAGGAAGTCAAGGATCGTATTATTGAGTATCTTGCCGTGCGCAAGCTGGTTCATGAACGCAAAGAAGAGTTCAAACATGAAAAAGAAGATGACACCGAACAGGCGATGGGCGCCATACTGTGTTTTGTTGGACCGCCCGGCGTCGGCAAAACCAGCCTGGGGCAGAGCATTGCCCGGGCCCTGGGGCGCAAATTTACCCGCATGAGCCTGGGCGGCATGCGCGATGAGGCTGAAATTCGCGGACATCGCCGTACCTACATCGGTGCGATGCCGGGTCGCATCATTCAGGCCATCAAGCGGGCCGGCACGCGCAACCCGGTTTTCATGCTGGATGAGGTGGATAAAATCGGAATGGACTGGCGCGGTGATCCCAGCAGTGCTTTGCTGGAAGT
>WOR8_10003193_pt1 | contig 16027 bp, 8 predicted proteins | sample DeeMarSeWOR38_10_FD_19890 | JGI IMG/M metagenome (IMG submission 19890) | reverse complement strand
GAGACGATTGGATAGATTCATTCTCCGTCATCCATCAGGGCCGGGGCGAAGAAGCCGGCGGCAGTCCGGATACCATCTGGTCGCACTTCTCGGCAATTGATCCGGTCAAAGTTGATGGAATCTGGATCGGTCGATATCATACAGAACCGGAAATCTACGGAAGTGAAATCTCTACAATAGGCGTTATCTGTCATGAGTTCGGTCACAACCTGGGACTGCCGGACCTTTACGACACTGACCAATCCTCATCAGGTATCGGCAAGTGGGGAATCATGGCCACCGGATGTTGGAACAATAGCGGCAGAAGACCGGCGCATTTTTGCTCATGGTCAAAAATTAAACTCGGCTGGTTATCTCCCACCGTCTTGTACAGCTCTCGCGACAAAATTAATATTATCAAGCTATCCAGCAACGCTCAAGCATATAAGATAAACAGCGGTATGGCAAGCAATGAATATTTACTCGTGGAAAATCGCCAGAGGACCGGAAACACCTTTGACGACAGCCTGCCCTATGCCGGACTGTTAGTTTATCATATTGATAATAACAGGACCAACAACAATGACGAAACAAATTACATGGTTGGACTGCTCCAGGCAGACGGCCGTTGGGACCTTGAGAACGGGGCAAACCGTGGGGATTCAGGAGATCCCTTCCCCGGTTCTACCAACAAACGTCAGTTGGGCCCGAACACAATTCCAAATACAAACAGCTACTATAATGGCCGGACGGAAATAGAAATCACCAATATAAGTTTGCCGACGGATATGATGAGTTTTGGTCTGAGCCTCAGTAACGGTTACGTCATCTACGTCGATGCCAATGCCATAGCGGGCGAAAAAAACGGCACCAGTTGGACAGACGCCTTTCTCTACCTGCAGGATGCCTTGGACTTTGCGCAGTCGTTAAATGACGATAAATGCGAGATTCGGGTAGCTGGCGGTATATACACCCCGGATACAAACTCTAACCAACCCTATGGAAATAATGACCGCATGGCCACGTTCCAGATCATAAACGCTGTTGTTATTAAAGGCGGATATGCAGGTCTGGCGGCGGAAAATCCAGGCGAGCGGGATCCAAACAAATATCTGACAATTCTAAGTGGCGACCTGGCCGGTAACGATATAGCAGTAAGCGATGTTACTGACCTCTTAGATGATCCAACCCGCGCCGAGAACAGCATCCACGTAGTAACAGGAAGCAATACTAATGAAACTGCCGTATTAGATGGAATCACTATCACCGGCGGAAGGGCCGATGGCCCATACCCCCAAAACTCCGGTTCTGCAATGTACAATAATTCCGGCAGCCCAAAACTCATAAGCTGCACCTTCATACACAACTCAGCCCCTCAGGGCAACACCATGTTCAACTTATCCGGTAGCAATCCCACGCTAATAAACTGTACATTCACCAGAAACTACGGTGGAGGAATACGCAACTCCGAAGGCAGCAGCCCGATGCTGGCCGAATCTCGCTTCATCGAAGAATATAACGGAGGATTGCGCAACTATGAGAACAGCAATCCCATACTCACAGATTGCAAATTCACGGATAACTTTGCTAACTCTTTTGGAGGCGGGATGTACAACCTTCACAGCAATCCAAAGCTTACGAACTGTACATTCATTAACAATGGAGCAAACGGTGGTGGCGCCATGTTCAATACCGCCCAAAGCAATGTCAAAGTCAATAACTGCACTTTCGCTGCCAACTCAGCCCAGAACTCGGGCGGCGCGATTTGGAACGTCATGGATAGTAATACTATCTTGACCAACTGCATATTATATGGAAATTCTGCTGGCTCAAAGGGAGGAGGGCTATACAATGTTTCCGACGGCGGTTTGACTCTGTCAAATTGCATTCTCTGGAACAATATAAACGGCCAGATTGAAGGTACTGCTGACGTCTCATACAGCGTTGTGCAGGGTGGCTGGCCGGGGCTGGGAAATATTAACGCTGACCCGTTCTTTGCTGATGCAGAAAATGGTGATTATCATTTGAAATCCCAGGTCGGAAGATGGGATGCCGGCAGTCAAAGCTGGGTGAAGGATAACATAACCAGTCCGTGCATCGACGCCGGAAATCCCGGTTGTCCAATTGGCTATGAGCCTGAGCCGAGCGGAAGTCGAAGAAATATGGGGGCATACGGAGGAACGACACAGGCCAGTAAGTCCCCGGAAAACTGGCGAAGTCTTGCAGACCTGACAAATGACTGGATAGTGGATGTTAACGACCTAAAAGCTTTCGTAGGCTTCTGGCTCAAAAAGGGCCAGTGTATTCCAAGCGACCTTAACCGAGACCAGTCGGTTGATTTCAAAGACTCTACAATCTTTAGCACAGAGTGGACGGAGAAAAGACCCGGCCCCACAATATATTATCATATAGCCCCATGTATCCCTCCCTCACCTCCTACACAGCCCAGGTTCTCCGTTACCGTCGACTCACCCCACATCCTTTTTTATGACCTCATGAGAGCCAACTGCTGCCCCGATGAAATCGAATTACAAATGACCGTGGATAATCACATAATCACTATATACGAAATCGAGCATACCTCAACGCCATGCCCCTGTACATGCGATTACCCAATCACGGCAACACTTGGCCCATTTAAGCCGGGAACTTATACAATCTATGTCTATCAGGGTGCAAACTACATAGGAATGACATCAGTCTATATAAGCCCCACTGACTAAAAACAACCCCCGCATCATTCTGAACGCAGCGAAGAATCTCCAAAAATTAATCATTAATCACTCATCCTTAATCATTTACAGGGGGTGGGGGCTATTTGGGCGGGAACCGTTCAAATTAACCTATTATTCGAGATATACGCGTGTAAAGCCCTGGAGTAAACCCAAGATTTAAAATCAGTCTTCAATGGAAGAGTCACCTCCCTTGCATTCCGATGAAAAAGAAGGTAAATCTGGTTAAGAAAAGTGGCCTCAAGAAAAGAATCCTCCAAATCCCGAGCAGCAAAGTATTTAGCACAAGTAAGTATACTGTTGACTAATATTATAGCAGATCGTTTATTTCGAGAACTCTAATCGCATCTGCGGGTTGTTCTTATACCATTTCGTGAGAATGTAGTGGAGACGACTCTCTAATTCGACGCGATGGTTAGTATTCCAGTAAAAGTGCCGACCAATGACTGAAGGATCGCACAGATATTCAGCTGAGAAGCCGTAGAGTGGTTCGTCTCTATCATCGCAAACGATATACGTTGGTGCTCCCAAGAGGTCGCGATATGGCAGGAGCGTTAGAGATCCCTCTAAATGGATGCATTTAGATTTGCAGTCTTTGATAGTGTTGATGAACCGCCTAAGGTCTGATAAGAATTTCTCTGTTCCGTAGGTACTCGCAAGCTCCGCTGCCCGATTGCGGGCGTTTTGGCAATTCGGGTCCAATGCTAACATCCGAATGCGCACGCCCCGTCCGACTGCGCGGATAAGGTCTGGAATCCAGTTTTCGAAACCCGGGCAAAACGTGTCCAACCAGTAAAGCGTTTGGCCCTGCTGCAGGTATTCGAAGAGCTTGGCAAAGTCCATTTTAGGGATTATGCGGACGTATTCTTCGGGATTCAGACTTACCATCGGACTCGGAACTTCAACAACCTCGGTCTGAAGGGCATAAGTCGCGATTCGATCTGCCATTGCCTTGAGGTGTTCGACGTGAATCGGATGGACGATCCCTTTGCGATCGACTGTGATCATGAGCATCCCCAAAAGACGTTTCGGCTTGTCGCCGGAGGCTGGACCATTTATTGGCACCACCACGATGCTCTTCACGTATCTAAGATTCTCCAAGCCGATCCGCATCCAATCACCATCTTCCAGTGCATCTCTGATGCTGTTGATTATGAAGACACCTGTTTGTCTCATTCTTGTCTTGATTAGCCGAATTATCCCTGAATTCGCATCGTCAGGGATCCTATCAAACTTGTCGACGTCCGCTGCGATCTGTCCGCCTCGACCGACAACGCAAAAATTCCCATCTATCTTGAGCCATATCAAGCAACCAGTGTGGCCTTTTGTGTTGTTGAACTGCACACTGAAGCACCCTGCGACTTTGTCAGCCAAGGTACTCCAGAAGTGCCGATTGGAATCGTCCGAACGATCTCGATACTTGGCATTCCGCGTGATCGTTGAGAGGGCATTGCGGACGGCGTGGCTCAAATCATGCCGGCGGTAGCCAAGTTCACGGTTCTTGATTTTATACCAGCGATTCGTTACGGCGAAACCTATAGCAATGAGTATCCCCAAACCCATGACGATAATGGTGGTCCAAGTGCTCACGTGTTCTATGAAAAACAATATTATCCCGGGCACCACACTGACGAACAAACAGCATAATAGGCTTTTAACAAAAGCAAACAATCCGCTCATACAATATTGACAATCATCCCTCTTGACCTCGTAGTTGGATTTTGTATTCTTCATTGTCCTAGACCCCCTGACAAATGCGGATTATGCGACTGTTTGTAAAATTTATTTTACATACACTACACAATTAAGATTTCACATTTATCTTCTAGAGCTGCGTATCCTCACGTTTTCACACTTTCCCTAAGACCCTCCGATAATATTCAATTCCTATAATACCAAAACAAAGCCCTCATTTCAACGAATTTCTTAGAAAATCCAGCACGATTGGTCCTGTTGAACAAATTCTGGAAGAAAATGACAAACCGGCCCGGCCAGGGGGCTATCCGGGCCAGTTTTTTAAAAATTTCTTCAAATCCCGCCTGTTTTTTCCCCCGAAATAAAAAAAGTATGCTATATATAGCACACTCTTTTTCAAATCCCGGTTTTTTACTTATTTTATGCCTAATTTTTCGCCTTTTTCCGTTTGCCCAGTTCTACTGCTCAACTGTTCTAATTTTCAAATCCTCTAATCCCCCTTGACCGCATTTCTACCTGCGGTTCGCATTGTTTTTACTCACTCCGGCCCTAACGGGCCTACGTGATACCGTCCGATGCTCATCGCGGCCTACGGTAGAAATGCTAAATTATTACGGCCTTGGCTCATTTTTCACGTCTCTTATCTCTTACCCCAATTATCCACCCCAGAAACCTAAAACACAACAAAAAAACGCCGGTCGTCCCGGCCTCGTTTACAATTATCCTTAATCAATAATCCTTAATCATTTATTGGGCCTACGGTAGAAATGCCGCATTAAACGCCATTCCACCCCCCGGTGTCATTTCGACCGGAGCGAAGCGGAGTGGAGAAATCTGGCCCCGATTTGAATCTATCTCATATCTGTCATTCTACACTGTTCGGGACCTGGATATTTAATTTTTGATTTGTATTTTTGCTCTTTGATTTTTGATATTTGATTTCCTGCCTATCGACGCATTTCTACCTTCGGTTCGCATTTTCTCTATTCACTCCGGCCCCGCCAGTCCGAATCCCTGTAGTCCGTAGACAGGGCTCCAGACGTCTTTTTTAACCAGTTATCACTCATCCTTAATCCTTAGTCATATATATAAAATGCCAGTCGTTTCGGCCTCGTTTACAATTATCCTTAATCAATAATCCTTAATCATTTATAGGGCCTCCGGTAGAAATGCTACATTATAAGCAAACGCCAAAGCGTTTGCCTACTTTCTAACCGGACTCAACAACAACTCTTTCACTACGCTGCGCTAAAACCGTCTCACTGGCCGAATACCTGCAGTACTAAGGCCGTCACGATAGGACCGGCTGTATCTATTACACGTGCCGAATAGATCCATCCCCCGCCGTCATGGCCCTGAATTGCAATTACACTTCCTTCGTATTCGGTCAGGTCGAGTTTCCCTGTCTCAGGCGGTACAGCCTCCTGCATGCCGATACTTGTGAATTTGATAATACCTGATGGAGCACCCTTTGGTGATAGAACTTTGAATTCTCCATTTTCTACTTTGCCTATAAATGTCTGATTCATAATGCGCTCCTTTCCAACATTTATTGATCTGTGAACCACGCGTCTACTCATTCACTTCTCACCTTATAGCCGTCCCCGGCCACCAAAATGTTGATTAAAAAACACCAACAAAAAAACCTTCTCGTAGAGCCTCCACAATTTTTAATTTTGAGTTGTGGTTTTACACTTTCCACTTTAAATTTTTACTTTTCCCTCTCGCCTTCTTCTTTACTGCCCCAAAATACACCAAATCCTTTTATCCATCAAGAAAAATTCGTATCCATTCGCGCCTATTCTTCTCTGTGTCCTCTGCGTTCTCTGCGGCTGAGTAAATACCCCCTATTCTGCGCAGTTTAACATAATGTTAAAATACAAAAATGTCAAATTTCTGCATACTTTTTGCAAAGAAGTGCGCGCTTTTGCTTAACTTTGTCAAACTTGTGCAAATAAGTGCGCGCTTTTGCACCCCTTTTTCGACGTTTTTTTCTTGCCCCTTTTTCCCATATCACCCATGCTGCCAGTCGACATCTATTTACAGACCAAAATCGAATACCCCTGCGAGAAGAAACAAAAAAATTCGCAATTTCTCCCCATTTTTTAAATTTTAAAAAATTTCATCTCTCTTTCATGTTAATCTGCGCAACCCTCATCACTGTCATTTCAGCCGACAAAACGAAACCAATTCAAACCCAATTTATCCTGTCGTAGCCTCTGGCGAAGCAGGAACAAACCCAATTTCAGAAGCAATTTTGGAGGCAAAACATGGCGAATTTGACGATTAATACCCGGCCTAACTCTCTCGGATACTACGCAAACCGGCGTCTGTTACCCACCGGACAAAGTCTTAATCTGCCCTGTTTGGCAGCCCTGATTTGTGCAAAAGCCCTCATTTTCAGTAAAAAAAAAGCTGCTAAGAAAAATACCAGATAAAGCCGGGGCCGCTCTTTGTCGATTTGTATATATAAGAAAATCCTTGTATTTATGTAAAAAACAAGGCATAATAAAAGCCGATTTGCGATTGAAAATCGAAAATAAATACGGGTAAATGACCGAAGGAGGTTCAGAAATGAACGATAGTCAGGCCACAGAAAGTAGTATCGTTGATACTACGGATTGCCTCGAAGCCATTGGGGTATTCAGGGCAATGAAAAATGCCTTTTTTATAATTGCACTTGTGTCCCTTTTGATACTGCAGGCATCCTTTTTGATGGTAAAATTCGACTGGGTAAAAGCCGGTGACGCACAGGCTATTGGTGGACAGGACGAAATTAAAAAGGCTACCGAGAAAATTATCGTCGACCCAAACAAGCCGCTCGTGACAACAGAAAAGACAAAAACTTCGATCTTTGCAATAACATTTAAAAGGTTGTCCGGCCTGATTCGATTTTTTAACTTTCTGCTTATTCTATCGGCCGTTCTATACTGTCTGACGATGCTCTTTATCTTAAAGGTCTCGCTCCTGGGCCGCCTCGGGGGGATAAACCATATATGCAGGGCCTTTTTCCTGGCTCTTATTTTTGCTGTTCTAATCATGCCGTGGCAGAAGTTATTTCCCGGAGTATTCATCGGAGCAATATTCACCCCTGCCGAATTACAAAGAGCTTGTATCAAAGCCGTCGATTACAATATATTCGCCACAATCATTCACTACTTGCGATTCACCGGCTACTGGCTGGCGGTATTACTGTTCCTTATCTTCGCGCAGTTGCGCAGCGGCCGCTGGTCAAAGGCCACCCTTCGTCGCCTGGAGGTAATATAAAAATAACAGCCTAAGCCGGATTCGATGTGCCGTGATGCATGACTCAGTGTGACTGGGCGTAATCCGTTAGCACACGCAGGTTTTCGCCCGGCGTATTACGAGTGACCTCGCAACCGGCACCGACAATAAAATTGCCGCCCGCCTCCTTATGGCACTGCCCTATCGCCTGACGTATTTGCTCCGGAGTACTATCCTGCAGAACCGACACGGGATCGATATTGCCGCAGATAATCTGATCCTGCCCCATTTTCTCCCGACCTTCTAAAACCGGGACCATATAGTCCAGATCAACGATTTCACAGCCCAGACGCCCGATACCTTCCAGAATGTCCCGGGTGTTTCCGCAAATGTGCAGCCGAACCGCCGCCCCCAGCTCGTGGACTCCGTCGATGAGTTTCTTTTCATAAGGCCAGACAAATACCTCATACAGTCCAGGCCCAATAAGAGAAGCCGCGGCATCGCCCATTCCCATTACATCCACACCGGCCTCAATCTGGAATTTCGCAAAGTTCAATTCCATTTCAATTACAAATTCAAACAGGTCACGAACAAATCCGGGATCATCGTAGAAATCCATCATCAGAGCATTTATTCCTCGCAGGTCGGCACCCTCGGCACAAGGACCTTCAATCCAGCCTTCGATGATCTTATCGCTGCCTATTTTTTCCTTAAAAAGCGCAACTCCCTCGACCCTGTCCTGCATTCTGCCGCCGCCAAGGACATCGGGTATTTTTAGAGATGTAAGTTTTGTTTTATCAGCCAGCAGATTGTTTTGATTATCGATAGCGGGCGGTGAATCCTCTGTATAAAGGATTGAGGCCCCGCAGTCCGCCGCCTCACGAGTTGGGTCGGATATGACTGAAACGTGGTCGAAATCGAAACCCTCCGCAATTTTTAACTGGCCCTCAACCAATATCCTGTGGTCGGTTGCGTACTTCCTATATTTTTTGCCGATACCGCCAGATGCTAATTGCATGGTGATGGGCATAAGAGGCAAACGGTCTACCTGCCCCCCTTTGAAGAGATTAAAGATACGTTCGCGGCTTTTCATGTTGTTCCTCATTCATTGTTTTCAGACTTTGCGTTACAATCGTACAATACTTAGCCTTTATTTACCAGGTCTTTCTGTTCGTCGCCGCTTCGGTCCAGATCGACACCATCCGCTCTCAGGGCATCCTGCAAATCGGCAACCTTCAACTCGCGGGGCATACATCCTTTCCCTGCCGACATCGCTGCCGCCAGGCCAGCCGCATGACCGGTTGCGACACAATTTCCCATGCTCTTGCCCGCAGAAGCTGCAACATGTGTCGCGGAAATACACCGACCCGCCATCAGCAGACCTTCAAGCTTTACAGGCAGGATTGAACGGTACGGTACATCATGGATTTTCATCTTTGAAAGCCGGACAAAACCTATATCGAGAAAGCCACTTCGCCATGCGATGGTATCGTCGAACTTTCTACCAGTCAATGCATCTTCTTCAGTCAGAACGTATGAGCCCTTCACGCGGCGTGTCTCACGAACGCCCATTTGAGTACCCGTGCCAATCAACTCAATGTCTTTGAGTTCTTCGCCCCCAAATTCTCGCATAGCCAAGGCCATCTGGAGGACCTGACGGCGACTTTGACATTCGGCCTGAGTGCGCTGTACAGGGTCTGTGGTGTCAAACCGGCCGAGGTCTCTTGTGCCGGCGTGATTAATGTAGAAACTACTGCCGTTTGAAACCCTGCCCAGGCCCCAACCGTTTGGAATGAGATGGTATTTCTTTTTTGCTTTGCGAGCAATCTGCCCTATATTGGCCTTGCGGACCTGTTCTCTTGTGACGTTTGTCAAGTTGAGGCACAACGTAATCGGAGAGAGGTTGCCCAGTTCCTTCATGGTTTCTGCACCGACGTAGTAGGCCACATCGGCATCTCCGGTACAATCGACTATTGCCTTTGCATTAATGACAGCCGGGCCTCGCTTCGTTGCCACTACTACGCCGGTAATGCGGTCACCGGTCACTACGGCGTCAATCGCCCGCGTGTGAACGAGGTATTTGCAGCCGACCTGATCCAAGGCATCAAGCAGGGCAACTTTCAGGTAGTCAACGTTGCACCACAACTGGTGCCGACCAACCCTGACAGCCTGGTCACCGTAGGCCCGGAGCTTTTCCAGAACTAGTTCATGGACTTCGGAGCGAGGTTTGCCGCCGGGGCGCATCTGGTTGATTGGCATTCCCAGGCACCAGGCAGCAACACCACCGAAAAAGGCATGGTGTTCGATGAGAAGTGTGTTTGCGCCTCTTGCGGCGGCGCCGAGCGATGCGCCGATTCCCGCCGGGCCGCCGCCGACAACCAGTACATCCGGCTTGTAAGATATGGCGGCTTGTTTACGGATCGTTAGGTGACTTTGGGCACAAGCTGAAGGCGTTAGAGTACTCACAGCACCTGTACCAGCGACGGCCGCACCGGCTGCTTTCAGAAAACTTCTGCGATTAATTGTGTTCTCTTTTGCCATTGTCCCTTTTCTCCTTTTCATTTAACGCCTACGTTTTTTATTCCCGTCATTCAATTTACGCAAGCCTTATAACCAAATCCTTCCTATTACTTTGAAAAGCGGGCGATGAAACCGCCGCCATTTACCATTTCGATTGTGAACGTATCTGTTCTCCGCAAGGTTCTTTCTTCCAGAACCACTGCGGCGTCATTAACTTTATCGTCACGGACAAGCGAGGCCTTATACCGACCATCGCCCAAAAATGACAGCGGCATCTTAATTGTCTTAGCCTGCGGGCCGCACATCACGGCTAAGAACCATACATCACCTGTGCGCCTCGCAAACACAGCAAGCTGGCCAATCTCTGAGCCGGGAAGGACTATAGTTTCATCCCATACCGCCGGTATGCTCTTAATCACATCCACGGCAGGATGGTCAAGAATTATTTGCGGATGCGCGACTACCGTCAGGAGCGGACTTGCGAAGACGGCCATGCTGGCAATCTGGTGTGTCCAGGTTGTATCCCGACGGCGCTCGCCAAAGTGCATGCTGGTGTAGTCGGCATGGCCGGCCAGATAGCGGGTAAACGGAAGGATTGTCTCGTGACGCGCTCGCTCTCTCAGCGAGCTGCTTTCCATTCCCCGGACCGCTTCGCGGACCAGCTCGTTGGGCCAGGTCCGCGCACGACCCGTTGGCTTGTTGGCACCATGAAAATTGACCAACACCTGATGTTCGGCAGACTTGGCGAGCAGTGCCTCATAAAGGTCTATGACTTCCCTGGCCTCGTGGTCGAGGAAGTCCAGCTTGGCCCCGGCGACGCCGAAGTCATGCAATTTTTTGAAGAACGCCTCCCTCGCCTGCGGTGTAGTCAGTTGGTTGGTATGCCGCCAGAACCACAGTCCGACACCCTGCTTTTTTGAGTACTCCACAATCTCCTTAATCTGCTCGTCACTCCACCTGCTCCAGAAACCCTCAATCACATGATATTCAAAACCCAACTGTCCGGCCAGTCTTGAGAATTCCTTCATACCTTCGAACGAGCGGTCTCCGCCATCAAGATAACGCCACACCGCCCGTCCGGGGCTGATCCAAGAGGTCCTGATGCCATCGGGAAAATTTTTGGAATCGGCCGGCGGACAGAGATTAGGAACAATTGTGCTGTTGACCAGCGTGTTCAAATCGCGACCGACCATTACGACGCGCCAGGGAGTCGTAATCGTGCCTGTAATTGATGCCGGCTTACCCAAGCGCTTCGCTTCATCTCTGCCATATCGAAGTTCATAAGGATAGTTCAAAGGCTGTCGATGCCCCAGGGCCGTGATCCAGCCGCGTCGACCATCGGCCTCCAATGCCATCCCGCTGTAGTTCACGAGGTCGGCTTCCGTTATGGAGCCGTAACCGGTGCCGCCGGGCAGCTTGAACGTCAAAGGAGGCCCAGCCCATTGCCCGGGACGAACATCGGATATATTGTTCCTGTCGTAGTCCGCCTCGTAATGGCCCCCGAGGTCGTGATACCAGACCGTAGAACCAACGGGTATAACAAAGGTCGTGTACTCGTCCGGCACGCGAATGGTATCTTTGCCGGCCGGGATAACATGTCGAAAGGCCGCGCCATCTTTGAAAACCCGGACTTCTAAAATGTAGTCAATGAACGACAAGTCATTTTGCAGAGATATCCTCGCACCATTACAGCAATTGACCGCCAAACTCTTCACGCCGTACCAGGGATAGGTCTCGTCAACCTCGTAACGCTCTACCTTACCGAAGACGACACCCGCGGACAGATCGTAGCCGTCCAGCTTCATGACAATAGTGGATGTATCGAGCACGGTTGTATTACCTAACGTAACCGTGAAGCTCAGACGTTCCTTGTTGGGCAGGATTGTCAGTTTGACGTTACCATCCGGGCCGGCAACCTGCACATGTTCCATCCTTACCCTTTGCGAACGTCTTGTTCTCGACCTCTGCCCGGCAAAGCTCGTCTCTGTGAGAAACAATACAAAGACAATTCCAATGATAGCATACATGGTGATCTCTTTTCGCATCGTTATTTTCTCCACTTACAGAATTACTTCCTTAAATAAATTACCTAATAGGGATTCGAGGGCATCATCTCCCACGCCTTGACGCTGGAGAACTTTGCCTTACCATCGTTGGCAAACAGGATTACTGCGAGGCTGTCACTGCGACCCGGACATACCCGGCGGCAAATCGCCTGACGTGTAAGGGCTGTCACGCCGGGTTTGTCCGTTCCGAGTTGCCTGATATTCCAGTTGTCGCTTAGAGTAACGGTAGTTCGTTCCTGAGCGCAGACATTCGCTGTAAGTATAACTGGTATCGTCGCAGTCATTAAACATCCGGCACGAAAGTAACTTCGAACGGTCTCAGGCCGATTAGTCCTCATCATAAGTTCCATAATTCACCCCTTGTCATATCACGTCTACTATTTAACTACTTTTGCATCTCGAAGAATATTCGCCTCCTCGGTAATCCCGAGACCCGGGGCGGTTGGCACGTTTATGGCTCCGTTTTTGAGCCGGAGCGGCGGGTCGTACCAGGGGCCTGTTCTTTCAAGGCCGCCCTTATACTCGTGGAATTCACCGATGTTGGGCGTGCAGGAGGCGAAGTGGAGGACATCAACGTAGCCAACGCCGTCACCGGACATGTGGGGGATGACGGTCATGCCAGCCTTGGCGGCCATACGAGCCACGCGTATGGCGCGAATGAATCCCCCGTTATAATGGAGGTCGGGCTGGACGATTTGGACGGCGTTGTTGTGGACAATCCATCGGAAACGGCGAAGGCTGGTTTCCTGCTCCCCGCCTGCAACCGGAATGGTGAGGGCATCGGCAACGCATTTGGTTTGCTCCAGATGGTCGAAGGGACATGGCTCTTCGAACATATCAATCCCATTATCCTGCATGAGCTTTCCTATTTCGACGGCTTTGCGGCAATCGTAGGAACCATTTGCATCGGCGTATATTTTGACCTTGTCACCAAGGGCCTTTCGAACGATATGAATCAATCCCTCGCTTCGGCCCGGCATGGAGTCGGCATTATTACTCATACGGCCACCGACCTTGAACTTGACGGCGCGGGCACCGTTTCGCTCGATGTGTTTTGCAAGCACATCGACTTCCTGCTGCGGCGTGGTGTTTCGGTTGCCGCTGGCTACGTAGATTGGTATTTGGCGGCGAATCACACCTCCAAGCAACTCACCGACAGGCTTATTAATAACCCTGCCGAGAAGGTCCAGGATACTGAATTCCACCCATGCAACACAGCACCAAAGTGCCAGGCCGGAGAGCTTATAATTGCTTCGATAGACATATACGCCGTCGATAAGAGACTCAAGATCACGGGCGTCTTTGCCAACGAAATACGGTATTACCAACTGCTTTAGAATCGGGTACAGATACGCAGCGCGACCATTTGTGACGGCAACGCCGACGGCACCATCTGCAGATGTGGTGCGAACAAAAAAGTTGCTCCGATTTCGCAGCAGCTCAATAGAGGCGATTTTTACAGGCGAAGTAACGGAGGCAATCTTCAGCACAGGAGCGGCGGCGACCCTGTCCAGTTGGGCGATGGTTGTTTTGCGAGGGGCGGCGGAGACACGGCCGTGCGTGATTGCACACACACCGGCGCCGAAACACGACTTTATAAAGAGACGACGATTAACTTTCATTCTGAACCTCCTGATATGTTACAAGTTTGCGCCTGTTGTTCGGGCTATTCCAAGAAGGCGAAACCGCCGACGAGACGCTTTCGACATAAAGCAATCGTCGAGATATACCACAATTTACCGGAAATAACAAGGCCGGTTTTGCCGGTGCTTTCATCTATCCAACAGGATAAACGGGCTAAATTTCATTGGAAAAACCGCAGAATCCTGTTATACTGCGGCAGTAATATGTATTCGCCCCGCACCAATTAAATGTGGGCCTAAGTTCAATGATAACAGGATGAGGGCATAAAGATTAAGATGGTGACACGGCAAGTCAGGTTGACAGGCATTTTTCTCGTCGTTATTTACGGCGTGACCGCCGGAGCAGGCTCCTTATTATATGCAACAGATTGGGGCGGTAAGCCGTCTACTGAAAAACCACCTGAGTATGCTCCACGGCCGACAGACCGATTCGGCCGTGCGCTGGCAGACCTTGAAATGGTGAACTTTTCCGCTCTTGGCCGGGCCATCGAAGATCTTTCGAAAACATATCCCACCAAATATACCAAAGGCAAAGATTATCTTAAAGCGCTGGACATCTACGAGGGACGTCTGCCAAGAATCAAAAAGGCCCTGAAGCAAAAAGACAGAGCGGGGCTGAAACAGTTTCAAGAAATTGTAACTTTTGAGCGTGAGGTTTTGCTTTCTAACCCGCTGCTGGACTTCGATCGACTGTTGTTAATCAAGCGCAAGCCTATCGGTGATCCCCGGCGGGCGAAAGAACCGGACAGGGGGATAGGCAAGTTCGTGGGCATGCCCCAACAAAGCTCCTGGCAGCTTCATACAATGCCCAACACCGACGGCTGGGACAATGAAATATGCGTTCTTTCACAAGCTCGACGACAAGGCGGGCTCACCACTGTCTACAGACCTCCCGGAGGAAGATTAGTCTCCGAGATGGATTTGCATTTCGACGGCGAAAAGGTTATGTTCTCCATGCCTGACAGCCGGAAGCACTGGCAGATATTCGAGATAAACGTCGATGGCAACGGCCTGCGGCAGGTTTCGGATAGCGAACAGGACGATGTGCACAACTTCGATTCCTGTTATCTTCCCAACGGGAAAATCGCCTATATTTCAACCGCTCCTTTCCAGGGTGTTCCCTGTAACGCATCGGTCAATGTGGGGATGATGTACCTGATGGATGGCAACGGTCAAAACATACGTCAGTTATGTTTCGAACAGGACCATAATTTCTGTCCCACGGTAATGAACGACGGCCGGATTCTTTACCTTCGCTGGGAGTATACAGACATTCCTCACGTCTGGGCGCGGTTTCTTTTTACCATGAATCCCGACGGCACCTGCCAGAGGGAACACTACGGGAGCGGGGGCTACTGGCCGAACGCCATTTTCTTTGCGCGTCCCGTACCCGACCATCCAACCAAGGTTGTGGGTATCGCGACGGGTCACCACGTAGGGCGCGTCGGCGAGCTGGTTATCTTTGATCCTGCCCTCGGCCGCATGTCAACGGATGGCGTGGTCCAGCGAATCCCCGGTTACGGCAAAAAGGTCGAACCTCTTATTCAGGATAAGCTGGCAATGGAGTGTTGGCCCAAATATCTTCATCCATGGCCGCTGAGTGACAAATACTTTATCGTCTCGTGCAAGCCCAGGCCCTACGATCTTTGGGGCATTTATCTTGTAGACGTTTTCGATAACATTCTTTTACTGAAGGAGGCGGAAGATTACGCCCTTCTTGAGCCTGTTCCCGTGCGAAAAATTAAAAGGCCGCCGGTGATTGCGGACAGGACGGAGCTTAACCGCAAGGATGCCCTGGTATATCTCGAGGACATTTACCAAGGACCGGGTTTGAAGGGAGTTCCTCGCGGTTCGGTGCACAAACTGCGGTTATTCACGTACCATTTTGCGTATCATAGAATCGCGGGAATCAATCATCGGGTGGGCACCGATGGGCCATGGGAACCGAAACGCATCCTTGGAACAGTGCCTGTGGAGAGGGACGGCTCGGCAATGTTCCGTGTCCCGGCCAACACCCCAATATCCATCCAGCCGATTGACGCGAAAGGCAAAGCACTGCAGTTGATGAGGAGCTGGATGACAGCCATGCCCGGAGAGATAGTCTCGTGTGTCGGCTGTCATGAGAAGCAAAACGGCGGGCCTCCAAATCTCAAGACAATTGCATCAC
>WOR8_10004443_pt1 | contig 16032 bp, 13 predicted proteins | sample DeeMarSeWOR38_10_FD_19890 | JGI IMG/M metagenome (IMG submission 19890) | reverse complement strand
CTAGTTGGTCAACTATATTTGTGCGCGAAATGGCAACTTGCTCACTTCCATTTCTACTCAATAAAGTTAAGCTGTCAAACGCGTCTGTAAAAGACAGCAATTCTGACAACAGATTGGTTTGCTGGTCGCGATTCAATCCACTAAGGCCGCGCACCTGAATTAGCTCCTTGAGTGAACTCTCCTGTATTTGCATATAAGATGCCACCTGCGTTGAGATGCGAAATGCCAGTTCGCTTTGCAGATCGACTGCCCGCTGTTGGTCCGTTTTAAAGCTTTGCCAGGCCAGCACCGCGCCCACCACGAATAACAAGCTCGCTGCTAGGGCAACGAAGGTGACCGCTAGTCTGGTACGGATACTATTTGTCATAGTTCTAATTCTCCTTGGCAGGCGTGTAGCTGTTCAGCATTTTTAGTTGTTTAGCGGACAACAATATTAGCTTGACGGATATTAAGGTTTATGGATACAAACAGGTCAGCTGATTCAACCGGCAGATCAGCTGGTTTGACGCCGCGCAGAATCTGGTCTGCCAATCGGGAGGCTTGTTGCCCTAGAGGAATATTGTCGTGGCCAAAACTTATAATTGCACCATCTCTAACATTCGCAGTGGCTGGGGCTGCAAGGGGCAATTTCTGTGCATTGGCAAACTCTACAAACTGAGCATTATTTTTTTCAAAGAATGCAGATGCAGGCAGGAAAATGGCATCGATATCCTCAGGCATCTCATTTAGCGCATCCGTGATTTCTTCCGGTGTGCTCACATCACGGATCACCAATTCAACACTAAATGTTGGGGCAGTTTCCGTTAGGGCAGCTAGGGCCTGAACGGAACTGTTGTCGTCAGGATTGTTGAAAGTATACAGGCGCTTGATCGCTGGATCAATTTTGAGTAGCCACTCCAATCTTTTTGGGGTTGGATTGCCTGTCTGGATGCCAGTAATATTGCCACCCGGGCTTAAAACACTGTTCACAATCCCTGATGCCACCGGATCTGTTACGGGTCCAAAAATAATTGGAATATCCGTTCCTGCCAGGCTTTCTTTGGCTGTTAAGGTGGCCAATGTACCAAACGTCAGTACCAGATCCACATTTTCATTTTTTAGGTTGTCTAAGACTCCATCAAGGGCACCAGGATTAGCTGCGGGGCCATCGTAGATGTAGGTCACATTCTGGCCTTCTACATACCCTGCTTCTTTCATTCCAATCTGAAATCCCTCGAGAATCGGCTCGAGAGGCGGGGCAAGATTGACGACACCGATTTTATATATTTTTTTCTGACTCGATTCTCCACAAGCGCTAAGCAATATTGAGGATAAGAGGACGATCACCAAAATGAGAAATAAAGTTTTGAAAGCGGTTTTCATCTAATGTTCTCCTTGCAGTATTAGCTTTATGACTGCAATTTTTACTTATTCATTCTCAGTTTCCAAATCGGATCCTAGCTCTAGAAAAACCTCTGCGCCGCCCATTCTACGCCCCAATTGCTGTACAGCTGTGCGCAGGATGCCCTCCATGTCGCTGAAAGTGCTGATACTGGATGAAATATCACCTATAACGCGCTCCCTGGTAGCACGGCGTTGGGCCTCTTCTAATAATCGGGCAGATTCAAGAGTTAGGGCTGTTCGTTCGGCAGCAGCTTGTGCCATAGCAAGTTCATCCTCTGTCCATTTGCGATCTGATTCGAGGGCGCTAAGTTTTAGTTTCCCAATTGTTTGGCCACGCAACATTAAGGGAATACTTAGTGAAGATTCATCTTTTGATGCATCAGTGATTGGCTTTGATGTTGCGCCATCATATTCATATCCCAGCACTTTCTTTTGAGCTGTAACCTGTTGCCAGGTCTGACCGGTCATCTGGCGGTAGGCGACTTCCGCATCTTCGATAGCCTGGCGGCTCTGTTCAAATGAGCGCGCATTCTGGATGGCGATGGCAACCTGGTCAGCAAGAATGGACAGTGTTTGAATATCTTCATCTCCAAAGGCGTTTGGTTGTGTAGATTGCAAATCCAATGCACCAAACGTCTGCCCGGCAACTTTTAGTGGCAGGGCCATTTCAGAACGAGTATCTGGCAAATCAGGATTGTCAAAGTAGACCGCGTCCTCACCAACATCCAGAGCGATGCGGGCTTGTCCTGTAGAGGTTACATTTCCAACAATGCCCTGCGCACCGACTCTAAGGCGGTGTCCGCGTGCCAGCATGTTTTGACCTCCTGCGCTATTTGCGGCCTGTAAAACTGCATACTCATTTTGGTTGTCAACAAGAAAAATTCCGGTGTGATAAATTTCAAAACGCTGGCTGATCAATTCGGCAATGCGAGGAAGTAATTCATCCAGGTTTTGAATACCCGCGATAATTTGTGAAACCTGTGAAATTGTTTGTAGCTGTGTAACTCTGTTTTGAAGTTCAGCCGTACGTTGATCGACGCGCTGCTCCAAACCTATTTGCAGTTCTTGCAACTCTAGGTTGGCTTCTTCTTGCATCTTTGCAATAGACTCTGCTTCGTGCAGACTGTCCGTAAGGCGTTGGATGATCACGCGCAGCACACTAGCGGTCATAAACAGAAGAACTGCGGCAACCACGATATCGTCATAGCCTGTCTGGCTGCTGGATGAGATTGGATTGATGCCATTTATATCGGCGTATCCAAGTCCTGCTGCAGCAATGGAGCCAAGCAGAGCATAAGTGAACGCACCTCGAATGCCCAGAAGTAGACTTGCCAGTACGACAATCACTGGAAAGCCTGAAACTGAAATGTGATACAACCCATATCGATTATAGGCAATAAATGTAACCACAAATGTCAGCAGACTGGGGACCAAGATTCTTCCCGGGGCTGTAATCCCACGTCTGGCAAGAAGAGTAGCACCTGCGGTGATAAGAGCGGAAACTGCCAAACTCCATACCGCAATTGGGTTATCGCCCTCAACAGAGACAACACCCGCGATAATGAACAATCCGATAGTGGTTAGTAAAAGGATGTTAAAAACCATCCGGTCGGTTGTCAACAGGACTCCTGTTTTCCGCGATGACTTGAACAGGGGGGTATCATTCATAATGTGACTCCTGAGATATTTCCTGTTCTATTTCGGTGTTAAGTTCAATAGCAATTTTCGCCCCGCTGATTTGTCGGCCCAACTCCGATACTGTGGTGCGCAAGATGACATCCATGTCGGTACTTGCGCCGATGCTGGTTGTTATTTCACCGATCATGTGTTCTCGCGCAGCACGCTTTTGAGCATTTTCTAATAAGCGGGCGCTTTCCAGTGCCAGGGCAGCGCGCTCAATGGCGGCTTCTGCTATGGCGATCTCTGACTCCGTCCAGGTACGTTCTTCGCTACCAGCTTTGAGTTTTAGCTTGCCAATGGTTTGTCCGCGCAATCGAATGGGCAGTGTCAGTCCAGCATTAAATTTAGATTTTCCATTGGATGTCAATGGCTTTGGTTCTGTGCCATCATAGTGATAGCCGGAGATAGTTTGCGCTTTCATGAAGTTTTGCCACGATTGTCCGGTCTGTTCGGCATAGGCTTCTTCCGCTTCGTGCAATGCAGATTGAGACTGTAATAGCAAGCGAGCGTTTTGAATAGCAATTGCAATTTGGTCTGCCAATGTTGTGAATACTGACATATCTTCTGTGGAAAAAGCATTCGCTTCAGTAGATTGAATGTCCAATGCGCCGATATACTCTGATCCCAGGCGCAGGGGTAGAGCCATTTCAGAACGGGTATCTGGAAGATCTGGGTTATCGAAATAGACGGAATCAGCTCCAACGTCCAGTGCGATGCGAGGTTTTCCGGTCTTGATCGCATAGCCGACGATACCTTCTTCACCGATGCGTAAGCGGTGACCGCGTGCCAACATTTTTTGTCCACCTTCGCTATTTGCAGCGCGTAATACGGCGTAGGTTTGCTTGTCATCGTTCAGGAAGATGCCTACGTGATAATAGTCCAGGCGCTGACTTACAAAGGTTGTGATAGCGGGTAGCAGACTTTCTAGGTTTTGAATGTCTGTCAAAGAGCGGGCTAGCTCTGCAATGGCGGTTAATTGTTCGGTCCGGCGTGCGCTTTGTTGATTGGCGCTCACCAGTTCTTGCGTGCGTGTTTCAACGCGTTGTTCCAGTTCACTGCTCAACCTTTCGAGTGCTCGGTTGGTTTCTCGAATTTCCGTTAGTCTGATATTCTCAGTATTGTTACGGAAACTGGTGAGCAACATAAGCACCACACCAATGACAGTGATGATGCCTGCCTGCGCACCAATATTTTCGGGTGGGCTTATACCAAAAGATTCGATGGATAGATATGCTCCGATGTTAAGTCCTACCAACAGGAATACTGCAGGCGCAGAAACAAATGAACTGGCTACGATCAAGCTCAGCGGAACATAGATCAAGATCAGGGCGCCATAATCTGCTTGATTTCCCTGATCGAGGATGCTGACATAAGCCAAGGCGCTAAAGGATAGAGAAAACAGGAATACTGCGGCGCGATACCACTTCGTTCTGGATAGCAAGTAAGCCACTAAAATCGCAATAAGAGAGTAGCCAATTGGACCTGCAAAGGCTTCCACAATGCCCATGCGCAGCATTCGGGCTATGCCACCGATAAAGTCAAGCGCAGCGATAGAGAAAAGAAAGGATGAAGCCAGACGGGCAGAACGCTGCTCCCCGACATCTTTAAGAGCAGTTGATGGGGATGTCAGCCGATCCCAAATGCGCTGGAATACCGATCTGTTCGGTTGCTGTGCATCCGGTTCTGGCTGAGGCATGATTTCAGTCTTCACGTTTATCTCCTGACCACTCATGGTTGGCCACCAGTTCAAGAACAATCTCAGTATCATCGAGTTGGCGGCCCAGTTCCTGTACCGTAGAACGCATAATCGCGTCTATTTTTGTTTTAGCGCCAATCTTTGAGGATATTTCACCAACGGCCTGTTCGAGGGCAGCTCTGCGCTGCACATCATTGTACAAACGTGCACTGTCGAGCGTGTTACTGATTTGACTGGATAACAGCTCAACATCTGCGATTTCGTCAGGTGTCCAGGAATCTGAGTCAGATGGCTTAACTAGACGCATCATGGCAACGGTTTGTCCGCGAACACTAATTGGCGCGGTTAGCGTTTTTTGATCCTCACTAAGAGTGCTTTCTCCTTGAAAAAGGGCGCGGTTAATGCTTGCATCCAAATCTTTGGTTGTCTGCGTTACCTCGCCATCCGCTGAACTGACAAACCCTAGCCTGTCTGCGCTTTGGAGTAAAGATTGCCAACCCTGCTGGCTAACCTCACCTGTGGCTTTGCGGGCCAGCATGAGCGCTTCGTTCGTGTTGCGGAGCAAGCGTGCATTTTGCACTGCGATGGCCAATTGATCTGCCAGCAATTGCAGGGTAGGAACATCCTCATCCGAAAAGGCGTTGGGTTCAACGCTTTGGATGTCAAGAACTCCCAGGGCCTCGCCACCAGCGAGTAAAGGGAGAGCCATCTCGGACCGTGTATCGGGGAGGTCTGGATTATCGAAGAAGGCCGCATCCTCGCCTACATCCAGTGCGATGCGCGCCTCGCCTGTGCCTGCTACCGTACCAACGATTCCCTCTTTACCAACCCTTAATCTGTGTCTGCGCTCTAACATTATTGCGCCCCCGCTGCTGTTTGAAGCGCGTAAAATTGCATACTCACCTCGTTGGTCTAGCAAAAAAATGCCAACATGATAGTAATTGAACCGGGCGCTGACGAGATGCGAGGTTCTAGTGAGGAGTTCTTCCAGGTCGCGTTGCGCGGCAACCGATTTGCCAACCTCGGCAACTGCCTGCGTTTGAGACGCGCGTACTTCAATAATTTTTGTTCGTTCTTCAACGCGTTCTTCCAGGGTTTCGATCAGTCCTTGCGCTGTGGATGTTACGCTATTAAGCGTACTGGCTAATAAGCCGATCTCATCATTTGTGGTTACATCTGCGCGAACATCCAAATTGCCGCTTGCCACCTCCTCGGCTGCTTTTGTAAGTTTTCCTAAGGGGGCAGTGATTGAGTTGCCTATCCCATAGGCAGCCAATCCTGCTAATGCCAAAAGAAATAGGCTGGCACCAACAGCGCTGAGGAGCGTATTGCGAGTTTTTTCTTCCACGGTCTTGGTTGTGTCAATAAAATCTTGGAGCACCTCGTCTTCAGAAATGATAATGCCAAGGCTATACCCAATCACTGGTATGGGTTGATAAGCGATATATCGGTTGACACCACTGATTGCTATTCGTGTAACACCAGTCTGCCCGCTCGTCATTTTTGTCAGTACTTGAAATACATCCAGGGGAACGCGATTGAGCAGGGAAAGATTATCGATATCATTGCTTTGCATCTCTTCTTCAGTCAGGTTGAAATCCGCATATCCTTTATCGGGCATGGCAATTACACGACCATTATTGTCAATAAGAAATCCATAGCCAGTCTTTCCAATAGCAATGCTTGAAACTTGTTGGGTGACGGTGGTTAGTAAAATATCGATGGCGGTCACACCGCGAAAAACATTGTAGTTATCGTACACAGGGATGCTACTGGTAATAACCAATCCATTTAACGCGGCATCCTGATATGGAGTTGACCAGACAGCTTTCATATTCAAGTCTGGCGTTTCAACAGCGCCGGTGTACCATGTTCTAGAGGTCACATCAAAATCTGGAGGCACGATGGCGGCCAGGTCAATATTCGGGTAATAGACTGTGTCACCTTGCTTACCGCCAAAATAAATTGCAACAAAATCCGGGTTTTTCTCGAGTAATGACAATGCAAGGTCATCCAGTCCCTTTAGCGCCACAAGTTCCCTTGCAACATCATCTTGAATGACAGGGCGTGCTGGAATGAAAATTGAAGATGGTTCATTGTTTGCATTATCCCAACTCCCGCTGGGAAGTTGAGATAACTTGTCAAATGGGTTCCAGTCACTCACAGCAATAATGGTTGTTCTATCTTTGGAGATGAGTGTGCCTGCCATGTTTCCAAATAACTCAATAGCATTTCTTGTAGTTGCAAAGAAAAGGTGGATCGTGTTTGCCTCTCGCGATGCGGTAGTGGCTAATCTATTTTCAATCTCCTGGTTAACACTGGCACTAACCTGACCCACAAGAAATTCATTTGTTGATTGAGATCGATTGAACACAAAATATCCCATGGCAGCCACTGTCAGGAGAACGATTAAGAAGATACCTAGCAGAATCTTTACCCTCAAGGAAAATGCATTACGTTCCTTGATACTTTGTTTTTGTAGGAGTGAATTGGTAGATCTATTCATCATCATTATCCACAGGGCTATTGGGATGTTTCTTGTTGAGATTCTTTTTTGTTGTCTGGCTTTTCTTGGGACACCAGGCGCACTTCAGCTTCTTGCAGGTTTAATGCGCCTTGAATCTCCCGCGCGGCTGTACGCAATACCATATCCAGATCAAGGGTTTCACGTATGCGGTTTGCAACACCTGCTATGGCTTGCTCGCGTTCAGCGCGTTGCCGAGTGTGTTCCACAAGCCGGATATTTTCCAGAGCTAATGCAGTTTGAGTAGCAACCTCGGTGGCCACGGTTTCTTCTTGGGATGTCCAACCTTGGAATTCATCTTTGCGTTGCAGCGCGATCATTCCAATTTTTTGGCCGCGTAACACCAAAGGAACTTCTAAAACGTTTTTCCCTTTTGCTGAAATGGGTTTCAGAGTAGAGCGTAGGCCAGTTGCTGAGTAATGGTAGGCAGGTTTTCGGGTGGTCGATTCGGTTTGCCAATTTTGGCGGACTTCAACACCAGACGCGATTTCAAGCTGCGAGATAAGCAATTGACTTTCACTCAGCAAACGGGCGTTCTCAATTGCCACAGCAATCTGGTCAGCCAGCGCCTGGAATATTTCTATGTCGTCGTGTTGAAAAGTTTGTGCATCCGAAGATTGCAAGTCTAATACGCCGATTACTTTGTTGCGCACAATCAACGGGAGGGAGATTTCAGAACGTGTTTCGGGAAGCTCCAGGGCTTTGAGGTAGGTGCTATCTTCATTTACATTAAAGGCAACACGAGGTTTTTTCTCTGCAGCCGCAAAGCCTATCATGCCTTGCGTGCCAATCCTGAGCCTGTACCCTTTTTCTAGCAATTGTTTTCCACCCTCTGATGAGGATGCCTGTAAAACGATATAGTCACCTCGCTCATTGATGAGGTATATGCCTGCATGGTAAAGGTCAAATTGTCTTGCAATTAAGTTGACGGTGCTGTTAAGCAATCTGTCCAATTCTTGGATTTCAGATGCTTGGCGCGAAACAAATGCAGAGGCATTGAGTTGATCTGTTTTCCGGGCAAGCTCTTTGGTCCGTTCCGCGACGCGGTTCTCTAACTCAGCTTGAGATTCGCGCAAAGCATCAAACATAGTTTCACCCTGAGCTTGTGCTCGTTTAAAACCATCTTGCAACATGCGTAATCCAGCTAGTATCACTAGTGAAATTAGAAGATGTAATACGCTGTCAGTTATCCAATTTGCCAGGGTGCTTGTGCCGGACAAAGGATCCAATGGTGTATAGTGTCCATTAAGCGTAAGATAACCCATCGTGATTATGACGGCCTCGCTAAAGACAATCGTTACCATGCCGCTACGTGGTCCAATTAATAGCGCTGAAAAGGTTACACACGCCAAAAAGAAGAACATACTGTCACCACGGAGACCGGCGTTCGTTAAACTACTGATCCCCAGAATAAAAGGTAGCGCGGTAAATACACCGGCTCTGATGAGATATGGAGGGCGCATCACGATAATGGCTACAAGCGTTATAAATACCCCTATATAAATTCCCCGTAAGATTGGGGTGCCAGTGGTAAGAACCCCTGCGGTTACCGCAAAGGCGCCAAGGACGGCAGCAATAATTAGAATTCTTTGCAGGAACTGATCGCGCCAGTCGTCTTGCACGAAGTTGTTGTTGGGAACCGGAGCAGGGGTAGAATAATTCATGTGGCGCCTCTATTCGCCCTCGATATTTATTTCGATCGTTGCTTCTGTTGCATCTAAAATTTGACCTAACTCACGGACAGCAGTTTGCAGAACGCCATCAATAGTTGTGGATGACCAGATTTTGTTAGTGATTTCGGTTACAAATTTCTCGCGCACGGCGGCGCTCTGGCTTTCATCAAGCAATCGGGCATTTTCGAGCGCAAGTGCAGCTTGTGTGGCAATTGCTTGAAGCCAGTTTTGTTCATCGAGGGATAAAGTTTCTTCTCCCTCGAGACTGAGTCGTCCGATAATCTGATCTCGGAGCGTGATAGGCACTTCAACAAGATTTTCTTCATTGCCATCGCTGCTACCGCCTATGGCAAGTGAAAGTTCGCCGCCTGCAGGTAGGCTGGCATCAATCCAGGCTTCGCGCAAATATTGTTTTTGGATACTACGCATTTCTTGCAGGTTTTGGTTGGTTTCTTGAAATAAGCGCGCATTGTCCAATGAAATAGCAACTTGATTCGCCATATTTTGTAGCGTTTCCGTGTTCTCTCCACTAAAGGCAGCCTCTTGAGATGAGTGCACGCTAAGTGCGCCTAAAACACGGTCGCCTACATATAGGGGAAGAGAGATTTCTGAACGGGTGTAAGGCAACAAGGGGTAATTGAAGCGCACTTCCTTTTCACCAGTATCCAGTGCTATTTGTGCCTGTTTACTGCGTATGGCTCGCCCAACGATATTTGTCCTGTCGATTGCTAATCGATGTTCACTTTCTTTTAGCAACCGGCCTGCTTCGCCCGTCGCGTCTTTGAGGTTCGCCCATGTATTGTTTTGGTCTATCAAATAGATTGCAGAATAGTAATATCCAAACTCTTCTGTAATCAGATTTATCACGCGATTGATAAGTTCATCAGGGTTTAGGGTAGATGTAGCAACACGCCCAACTTCATTAATAGCTTTAAGTTGCGATGTTCGCTCATCGACCTTCTTTTCTAGATCGCTTTGCAGTTCTTGTAGGCGTGTAACCATGCGATTGAAATAAATTGCTAGCCTACCGACTTCGTCTGATGAAATTACGGGCACACGTGTGCCCAAATCGCCTCTCTCAACCTTTTGGAATGTTTCCAGTAATTGATGTAAAGGGTCTGCGATGGACCTCGAAAATAGATACGCCAGGCTGAGTGCAAATACTATAGCGAAACCACTCACCAAAATTGATTGAACCTGCAGATCGCCAAGAATTTCCAATGACCCAACCTCTTCATAAAGCGCGCGAGTTGTTTGGTGGTAACCAATTGGGGCAATGAGCAAGACGGTTATAAGTAGCGAGATGAAAACGATTGCCAGAAATTTATACAAAATTCTTAACTTGCTTAGCCCAGACAACTGTAGCGAGAAATCTTCTGGAATTAAGAGCCGCCGAACTGGCATCAAGAATCTATCTAAAATTATGGTGGACAACGGCACAAAAGCAAGATTTGTGATCGCGCTGGAAATAAGTCCATAAATAACCTGATCCTGTGTTGCTAGCCCTGAGCGGCTTAGAATTATTGCCTTGGGAATGATAGCAAAACTAAAAGAGATGATAATTGCTGAGAATGCATATTTCCATATAATGTTTTGAGCGGAGTTCCAAGATTCCCCCTTGTCATCTTTTTTGAAATGCTCAGGTTCCTGTTTCCAGGCGTCCAGTCGCGTACGTATAGCGCGTGACAGAACCAAAGTGATGATGAGCAATGTAATAGAAACTGCCGGTATAACAAATGCATTTAGACGATCGAGTATCGCGACTATTTCTGCCGTGTAACCAGCATTGAGTTGTTCAAAAATTATGCCTAAGAATGTTGAAATCGAGGCTATGAGTTGTGCAAAGAATGCAGCGATAATAAGGTACCAGCCACCAGTTCTGGCTAAGAGTCGTTCAAGAGTGCTCTGTGAATGTGTAGGCTTTTCCATAAACTTGGTTATTCCTTGTTAGTTGAAGGTGTTATAGAGGTCGAAGCGGTTCCGCTCATTCCAACGCCTACTGAGATCTGTGTCCTTCGAGCACCTGTAGCACGGCTTATTTCGTTAATGGTTGTAGCAAGGATTGTTTGAACATCCGTTGAGCGTCGGATTTTGCTAGTGATTTCATACAATAGGCGTTCGCGCTCGGCTTGTTTTCGGATCTGTTCTACGAGACGAGCGTTTGCTATGATAGCTGCCAGGCTGCCAGCTAACGTTCCCAGCATTTCCTCGTCATTTTCGTTATAAGCGCCTACTTGTTCACTTTCCACATTAAGCACCCCCAGAACATCATTTCGAAAAATAAGGGGTAGAGCCAATTCCGAACGAGTGTTAGAACTGATTTGAATATAACGTGTATCTTGGGTAATATCATTGATTCGCAATGGCTTTCGATGCGCTGCAACCCAGCCGGTGATTCCGGAGCCAAGAGGAATGGTCAGGTCCGTGACGCCTTCCGAGTAACCAACCCAGGCTTTGACAATCAAGTTTTTGTGCTCATCATCTGATAGAAGGATTGCAACGCGATCGCCGCCTAAAGTCACTTGCAATCCTTCTACAGCGCTGGTGAGAGCTTCCTCCAAAGTAGTTCCGGATGCTGCGGATGTTGTGATGTGATGCAGCAAACGATGTTGCGACAGGTGCTCCTGAGTTTCGGCAAAAAGTTCAGTGTTGTTCACTGCAATCGCTAATTGGTCTGCTAAAGTTTGGAATGTATTAATATCGCTCGGGCTGATTGAGTATGGAGTTGTGCTTTGTACATCAAGTACACCGAGAATGCGGTCACCAACTTTCAACGGAATGGCAGCTTCTGCACGCGTATCAGGAAGCATGGGATTAGGTAGATGAGTGACATCTTTTGTTACATCGTTAACAACTAAAGGCTCTCCTTGTCCGGCTACAAATCCGACAATTGATTTTGAGCCAACAGCAAGTTTGTGTCCAGAACGCTTCATCTGAGCACCGGCTTCCCCTGTAGCTTCGCGAATTACTGCATAGTTTTTGCTAGGCTCGATCAGGAAAATGGAAGCATGATAGAAATTAAATCTTTCATGAATCAAGTTAACAGCTTTGAGCAATAGTTCGTTAATATTTAGCGCGCTACTTATGTCGCGCGCTATTTCAGCAGCTGTTTGGATCTTATCGATTTGGTTACGCCCTTCATCCAAAAGCCGTGCATTGAAGAGAATTCTTGAAACTTGATTGGCAAGAGTGATAAGGTAATCTAAATGCTCTTGGGTGAAGACATTTTCCTTTTCAGTATCTTGAATGATGAGCGCTCCAATGGCTTGGTTATCGATTATTAGTGGTGTGCCCATCCAGGACTTCGCAGGCTTCCCATCTATCTTGGCTCCCATGGCTTTGGCTTTTTCTTGAACGTTGCCAGATAAAAGTATAGGGCGTTTAGAGTGTATTAAAACTGAAGTCAGCCCTTCACCCATTGGAAAGGAATCAACTGACCGCACGCTGCCATCTTCGTATAGAAAAGGAATGCTTATGGAAGCGGTTTTTTCATCATACAAAGCACCAATAAATGCATAATCGCCAATAGTTTTTCTAACTTGCTCGCACAAAGTTTCGAAGAATGCTTTTGTGTCCCACGGAGTTTTTATTGCATTCGTAATGGCAGTTAGGGTGTTTGATTCCGCAATGGATTTTTCTGCCTGCTTGACAACCACAGCTTGTTCTAGGATTGTGCAGGCTAAATGATTCAAATTAATTAGGGGCTTGAAGGTTTCTTCATTTAGAGATCGCTCATCGTAACTGCCAACTATCACTAAGCCTTGAATATAATCATTGCTTTTTACCTGTAAAAAAGCAACTTTTTCAAACCCCAGTTGCAATGTGAGCTTGAACAATTCTTGGACTGTTGTTATATCGTCAGACACTCTCAAAATTGTTTCATTCCATTGAGCAATCTTATCAAGAGCTTCTGAGCTAATTATTAGATGTTCGGGTACTTCATCGGCAAGATCTTTTTTAAGATTTGATACTTCCAGGAGTTTAAACTCTTCCTTTTCAACATGGTATGTCACCGTTGAAAAGGAAGTGCCTTTGAGAGCATTTATTAAAGTTTCTAAGGTGGTAAAAACGATATCATTTGACATTATTAATTAACTCAATTCCCACACAGGATCACCACCTAGTATCTTGCGAATTTGTTCGGGAAAGCGATCAGGGTCGAGAGGTTTTCCAAGAAAGCCGTCAAAACCGGCAGCGCGTGCCTTTGTGATTTGCTCATCGCTGGCTTCTGCTGTAACTGCTACAATGGGAATGGATTTCAGATGGTTAGAAGCTCTGATTTTTTTCAGAGCACCATACCCATCTTCATATGGGAGCCGAATATCCATCAGAATAAGATCCAGTCGAGGTAAGGTATCTGCGTATTCGACTACTTCATACCCGGATGTTTTCCACTCGCAATGGATGCCCAGATATCCAAGCATGCGCGCAATCAGAACGAAATTAGACACGTTATCTTCTACTACCAGAACAGTTGTATCTTTTGGTATGGCAGTTTTCTTGGGCTGTGTCTCTGTAGCATTTGACTCTGTGTTTGCCATCTCAGCTCCTCAAAAAATGCTCTATTTGTTCCGAGAGCAAATCAATATCAATTGGTTTTTGGATATACCCATCACATCCGGCTTCTAGTGACTTTTCGCGATCTCCGCGCATTACGTTAGCTGTCAAAGCAATTATGGGAATGGACTCTAGCCCGGGAGTGCCCTTGATCTTGGCTGTCAGAGAGTACCCATCCATGTCTGGCATATTGATGTCCATCAGTATGAGATCTGGCCGGGCATCTTTAAGAATCTCAAGGCCTTGTGTAGCATTGACAGCTTCAAGAAGGTTGTATCCTTCGGCCATCAATATCCTTCTTACTAGCGTTCGATTATCAATATTGTCTTCAACATATAGAATTGTGGCATTGGTTGGCATAGGTTATGTCTCCGGAATTGATTTTACTTGCAGGGTTTTTGCACTTCCATATCAGCACCCTTGCAAATAACTTACAAAAGAGTTATTAAACAAAAACACGGTTTCTTTTGAAGTTTCTTTTGAAACCGTGTAAGAGCGGGTGATCGGATTCGAACCGACGAATGTCAGCTTGGGAAGCTGATGCCTTACCACTTGGCGACACCCGCTTGGAGTTAGCATTGAAGGGATACCCTCAATATCTAGCATTTTATTCGAAAACTCCATACTCGTAAAGGTGAACATTCATGGGCTATAATTCACAGCCCTATAAATAGAAGGAGAATAAATCCACCGCTATGAAAAAATTGCTTCTGTTGTCACTCATTGTTTTGCTTTCAGCCTGCTCCTCGGTCACGCCTGAACCGACACCAACTCTGGCTCCTGGAAATACAGCTACGCCGTTGTCTGCAACGAGCGCACCAAACCCTGCAACAACACCAAAACCAACAGCTTCTGCTGAATTGGAAGCGTACGTGAACGAGGTATTTCTCATCCTTGATGATTTGTCACAAACAAGTGAAAAAATGGATCAGTTGTTTACGCTGGCTTCACGTCGCAATTCAGACATGACGGATGAGGGGTGGTTGAAAATTGTTGACAAAACTTTTGAAGACCTTTTAACAGGTGCAGACAAAATCGATGCAATTGAACCTGTTCCTGTCCAGGCGGAAGACGCGCACAAGTACTTTAAATTAGCAGCCGAAGAGCTCAGGCTGGTTGTAGACTCTCAGCGCGATTTCATAGATGGAGACATCGATGGGGCATATTCAGCTACTGAACACATGCAATTGCACCTTAGTTATGTGCAAAAGGCTTTGGTAGAAGTTAATAAATTTGAGCCCTGAAAAGGTTCATGCATCGGACTCAGCTATTCACTGCTCCCGATTAATGAGTTTGGTCGCCAACTCCATCAAGGCCTCGCCTGCTTCCCCTTGTGGGTCGGCTTCGCGCAGACTGTCTAGCGCCAGAGTTGTCATCTGCCGGGATATGCCATGCGTGTATTCATAAGACCCCTCGCTGGCAAGTACTTGTGCAAATTCCTCAACTTCAGCAGGTTGGATCGGACCCTTTGCCCAGCGTTCTGCAAACTTGCCGCCTTTGCTCAGTCCATGCAATACGGGTAGCGACTTTTTGCCCTCCAGCAGATCGCTAACCGCAGACTTGCCTGTGATGGCCTCGTCGCCCCAAATACCCAGAATATCATCTTGCACCTGAAAGGCCAGGCCCAGCGAGTGACCGAAAGAGCGATAAGCATCCTGTGTGCCTTCATCCGCGCCGCCAAGGATGGAACCAATATGACAGCAGGCTGAAAGCAGGGCAGCGGTTTTGCCTGCCACCATCGGCCAGTAATCTTCTACGCCTAACTTGTTGCTTCCTTCATAGGACATATCCAGGAACTGACCGCGTGTCAGATCAAGACAGGTATTGTGTAAAACGGTTGCTGCTTTAACAACCATTTCGGCTGGATAGTTTTTATTCAAATCCATGATAGCCTGGTTGGACATTACGAACAACGCATCGCCCACGTTAATTGCCATCGGCGCCCCCCAAATTTTCCATGTAGTTGTACGTCCACGACGTTTCTCTGAATTGTCTTGAATATCATCATGTACAAGGGAGAAATTATGTACAAGTTCTACCGCAGCGGCTGCCGGAAGTGCGCGTAGCCACTTATTATTAGTTTTGTTACAAGCCACCACTGTAAGTAAAACCATTATTGGGCGGATGCGTTTCCCTGTCGCATCTGGCCCAGCGCCTTTACCCGTCCAACCCATGTGATAGGTGAGCCATCTCGTGAAAGGGCTTGGTGCGCGGTTCATCGAGACGGCCGACCTGTCGCTGGAGTTCGGACTCAATTGCTGGGAGCATAATTTCCATATAGTTTTTCAGATTCATGGTTGGTTCTCCTGTCCCAATTGTACGTGGTTATAACAAATTCAGCCGCAACATTTCTGTTCGCAATTTTTCCGGAGAGGTGAAGTGAGATACAACAAAGCCCAGGTTCTTGGCGGCATCAACATTGGGTTGAGAGTCATCGATCAGGAGGCATTCGGGGGCTGAATACTTTATCTTGTTCAGAAGCAGGTTGAAGATGGCATGATCCGGCTTGTTTAGTTTTA
>WOR8_10003190_pt1 | contig 16038 bp, 17 predicted proteins | sample DeeMarSeWOR38_10_FD_19890 | JGI IMG/M metagenome (IMG submission 19890) | reverse complement strand
GCCGCAATCGGTAATCAACCATGCTGCAAAATTAGCGGTGGAGCTGAAGCTTATAGGCCATGACTTCCGGGTTGAGCCGCGGCCAGAGACATGGGCACTGCATGTGAATGACAGCAGCCTGGATGAGTTACCATTACCGGCGCTGGCGGGTGAGTTCCAGCTGGCTAATGCAGCCACAGCTATCATCGCGCTCAAATCACTTCATGACTTAACAACGGGTGTCGATGCCATTAAACAGGGGCTGCGTGATGTGCGACTGCCGGGACGGTTTCAGGTCATCTGGCAGCAGCCTGTTGTAATCGTTGATGTTGCCCATAATCTCCAGGCAGCCGAATCACTGGCATCGCAGCTCAAGGCGCATGATAGTGCAGGCCGGACTCATGCCGTTGTGGCGATGCTGGCGGATAAGCCGGTTGCAGATGTCATTAAAGCGGTTTCAGGCGAAATTGACGACTGGTACCCGGCGGGTCTCGAATCAGTGCCACGCGGTTTGTCGGCAGCACATATGGCAGACGCGGTTGAACGGCTGGCATCTGATGTTAAACTCAGCGCTGCGTCAACGGTTACCAGTGCATGTGAACAGGCGCTGGCAGCTGCAGCAGATAATGACCGCATAATTATCTTCGGTTCGTTTTACACAGTAGCCGAAGCAATGCAGTTTTTCGCACTTCAGAGTTAGTAACTCAATATTTATTAGGTTTAAGAATCCTTTGGATAAAACTTTGCAACAACGATTGATAGGCGCCATTTTACTGGTCGCGCTGGGTGTGATTTTTATTCCTGTTTTGCTGGATGGTTCAGGCTTCAAGTCCAGATACAGCCGCAGCATTGAAATGCCGCCGGAGCCGGAATTTCCTCCATTGAGCGAAATTACGCTGGAGCCGGTTGTGCCGACTCATGTCAAGCAAAAGCCTGCAAAGGCAACAGTCATAAAGCCTGAGTCCAGCAAACCGAAAACGAAAACCGCATTAAAACAACCGGGCAACGCATTCGCATTGCAGGTTTCTACCGTGACCATCAAGGACAATGCCTATGCCCTGCGAGACAAGTTGCGCAAGGACGGCTATTCGGCTTATGTCGAATCGAGTACCAAAAATGGAAAAACCAGCTACCGTGTTCGCATCGGCCCCGAGCTCGACATGAGCAGGCTGGAGAGGATGAAAACGGCTCTCAGCAAAGAACAGGGGCTGGATGGGTTTATAGTCAATCATCCTTGAAAACAGGGGCCAGGTACTAGGTACCGGGGACGAGGAAAAAAATTGCATTGTAGCCCGGATGGAACGAAGTTTAATCCGGGAATCTGAAACCCGGATTCCGTTTTACTCCATCCAGGCTTCTACGTCACTGATGTTCGCGATAAAAGTCGCTACTGCGGATACCTGAAATCTCTCTGCGTTCTCAGCGCCTGCGCGAGAAAAAAACCTGTCAAGCCTCCGGTACAACTGCGCTAAATCCAAGTTTATTCCTCATCGTCAAGCGCGTATAATCCCCGCTTTATCAGCTGCCACACAGATGTCCCATGACCGTCGTTGATGTTGTCATTATTTTTGTAATCGTTCTGTCAGCACTTTTTGGTTTGTTGCGCGGCTTCATGAAGGAAGCCATCTCACTCGCCAAGTGGATAATCGCAACCTGGATTGCGGCGACCTTTGCGCCGAAACTGGCGCCCATGCTACCGGCTGCGATTGAATCAGAAGCTGTTCGACAGGCGATCTCGTTTGCATCGCTTTTCATCATTGTCTTCATCCTGGGTACCATCATCACCCATCTGGTTACCCGCGTGTTGATCAAGACAGGACTGACCAGTCTCGACAGGGTGCTTGGCCTGGTTTTTGGTGTTGTCAGAGGGGGGCTGATTATTATCATCTTCGTTATTGTCGGTAGTCACTTCCCGCAACTGCCAAAACAGGACTGGTGGCAGCGTTCCATGCTGCTTGAACGCTTCGAGGACATGGTGGTCCGGATTCAGGATTACATACCTGATATGGATACTTCCTATAACAGAGGCGCTGTTTGATCTATGTGCGGTATCGTTGGTATTGTCAGCCACTCTCCGGTAAACCTGGATTTGTATGAGTCACTCTCTGTGCTGCAGCACAGGGGACAGGATGCGGCAGGCATCATGACCTGCGAGGACGACAGGTTTTTCATGCGCAAGGGCAACGGCCTGGTGCGTGATGTGTTTTTCAAACAGCACATGAAACGTCTGCACGGCAATATGGGGATCGGTCATGTTCGTTATCCAACGGCAGGCTGTTCATCATCACTCGAGGCGCAACCGTTCTATGTGAATTCACCTTACGGTATAGCGCTTGCGCATAACGGCAACCTGACGAATACCGAGGCACTGAAGGAACAGCTGTTTCTCGATGACATGCGTCATTTGAATACCGAGTCAGATACCGAGGCACTGCTCAATGTGTTTGCACACGAGCTTCAGTCACTGGCCAAGCCCGAATTTGACAAGGAGGATATCTTTGAAGCGGTAGCGGCTGTACACGAGCGATGCAAGGGTGGATACGCCGTTATCGCTATGATCGTTGGCAAGGGTGTGCTCGCGTTCCGCGATCCCAATGGTATCCGTCCCGCTGTTTACGGCAAGCGTGAGACGGCTGCAGGTACCGATTACATGGTTGCATCTGAGAGTGTTGCATTACAGGCGCAGGGGTTTGAGCTGGTGCGCGACCTGATGCCAGGTGAAGCTATATTCATTGAACAGAGCGGTGTTCTGCATACGCGCCAGTGTGCAGAAAATCCCAGGCTGGTACCGTGTATATTCGAATTTGTCTATTTTGCGCGGCCTGATTCAATTATGGATGATGTTTCCGTCTACAAGGCCCGGCTGAGAATGGGACAGAAGCTGGTGAAGAAAATTCTGCGTGAATTTCCCGATCACGATATCGATGTTGTCATCCCTATACCGGATACCAGCCGCACCTCGGCACTGGAGGTCGCCTTCCACCTGAACGTCAAATACCGCGAAGGCTTTATCAAAAACCGTTACATTGGCCGGACCTTTATCATGCCCGGTCAAAAAGAACGCAAGAAGTCAGTGCGACAGAAGCTGAATGCCATCGATCTTGAATTCCAGGGCAAGAATGTTTTACTGGTTGATGATTCGATCGTACGCGGCACGACTTCGAAACAGATAATACAGATGGCGCGAGAGGCCGGCGCCAACAAGGTCTATATGGCCTCAGCCGCACCGCCGGTGCGGTATCCCAACGTGTATGGTATTGACATGCCGGCCCCGGAAGAGTTTGTTGCGCACAACCGAACAGTTGATGAGATCGCACAGGCTATCGGCGCAGACTGGCTGATTTACCAGGATCTTGCTGATCTTGTTGAAGCAGTACGCAAAGGCAACGATAAGCTGCAGGAATTCGATTGTTCCTGTTTTGACGGCAATTATGTCACCAATGATGTCGATGAAAACTATTTCCGCAGGCTGGAATTGCAGCGGAATGATGCGGCCAAGATGAAACGCCGGGGCAGCCAGTCTGCTGAGACAGTCGAGTTATAACGCCGGTTTACCACTAACCCGCCTATAACAAACAGATTCAAATATCACTGAATAGCTGCTAGTGTTAATACAGCGCACTACGCATGTATTTAATCAATGACTGAAAATCTTATTCCCGGCATACGCAACGCTGTACGTGCCGTCATCACGCAAGATGACTCGGTACTGCTGCAACGCAAGATCGATGATAATGGTACTGAACGCTATGCACTTCCTGGCGGGGCACAGGAGCACGGAGAGCGCCTCACCGAAGCACTGCAGCGCGAATGCGAAGAAGAAATAGGTACACGTGTCGAAGTCATCGATCTGCTGTTTGTCGGTGACTATTTCAAGCTGAGGGAAACCGAACCTCCGACAACACGGCAGCTGCTCGAATTTCTGTTTGCCTGTAGCGTAGCACCAGACTATCAACCCCGGAACGGGCCGCGCCCGGACAAACACCAGGTCGATGTACAATGGGTTCCAGTCAATCAACTGGATGAAATCAATCTTGTGCCTGTTGATTATGTTGAGTTGCTGCGGAAACAGAAACAGCCCTGCGTTTATCTCGGGCAAGTGTTTTGATGCATCATGGATCTGCAGCAAAGCATTCGGCATAACCTCGAATTTCTCCAGACTGAACTGGTCAGTCGTCTCGAGAGCATCAAGACCTACCTGGATGATACCTCGCCCGAGGCGGCTGAAAACATATTCAAACGCAGCGGCTATATATCCAACCTGAACCAACGTATTCATGATGCCTGCTACAGGTATATAGCGAAAAAAGATAACTCGGATGCGCCTGAAGTTCTCCGTGTCCGTGCCATCGACATCATTGCAACTGAACTCGAAAACATTGCAGGACTGGGTGAGGAGTTTGTGCAGCAGTCGGTCTACCTTGAAGATCCGGGAAGAAAGAATTTTCCACGGCTGTTGTCACAGATCGATCTTGTCATCGAAGCCGTTGCAATGGTGCACACTGCGCTGTTCGAGAACGACACGCAGGTTGCTATAAAGATCGGCCGCACCCAGGGAAGGCTGGAACGGAAGTTCAGGAAACTGCTGAAAAAGAATGCCGCATCACTGCGCGATACTTCGGATGCAGAGAACCTGCTCAGTATTTCCTTTACTGCCTACTCCATAGAGCGCATGGGTGACAGCCTGCTCACGATCAGTGAAGCCATTATTTCCAGTAACCTCGGCATGGTGATGGACAGCGCCCGGTTCCAGGCGATGCAGGATATCAGCAAGATCACTGACAGAGCGAATACAGGGGAGCTGAATATCCAGAATGTTGCCGAGACGCGCTCGGGCGCGGCGATATCGAGTATACAATTGCCTGACGGTGAGAGCGGCAGTTACCCGGCCATTTTCAAGCAGGGACATACCAAGAAGCTCAAGCAGGAGCGCAAGGGTGTCGAGAGCTGGCACGATGTGTTCCCGGGCCTGGCGCCGCAGATTCTTTCATGGAAGAAGAAAGGCAAATCGGCTTCGCTGCTGATCGAGCATCTGTCGGGCAACACCTTTGAGCAGATTGTGCTGAACGAATCGACCGAAATGCTCAATGATGTACTGCAGGAGTTGAAAAATACGCTGCATAGCGTGTGGAACGAAACACTGGCGGACAAACCGGTATCTGCGGAATTCATGCGCCAGCTCGACAAGCGAATCAGTGACGTGTATGCGGTGCACCCGGAGTTTCAGGACAGCTTGCAGGTCATATGCGGGCATGAAGTGCCGTCTTTTGACAGCCTTGCCGCAAAAGCGGCCGAAATAGAAACCGGGCTGCAGGCGCCGTTTTCTGTTTACATCCACGGTGATTTCAACATCGACAATCTTATCTATGATGCCGATAACAGGCAGATACGCTATGTCGACCTGCATCGTTCGCGTTACATGGATTACGTGCAGGATGTATCTGTGTTCATGGTATCGAATTACCGCCTGCAGGTGCTTGACCCGGCGGTGCGGCGGCGCATTGCCGCAGTGATATGCAATTTCTATCGTATCGCTGCAGAGTTCGCCGCAAACAACAAGGACAGTACTTTTGAATTGCGCCTGGCCTTCGGTCTGGTTCGCTCACTGGCAACATCCACCCGGTTCATACTCGACCGCGACCTCGCCCGCGGTATGTTCCTGCGTGCCCGCTACCTGCTGGAGCAGATCGTCAGCCTCGAGCCTGCAGCCCGTGAAGACTATCGTGTTCCAGTAGAGGAGATATTTTGTGGTTAGCCCGCATTTTTCACCAGGCCGCTACGTAACTGGAGTAACCGTATGAATATAAAATCAGAAGCTCGATTTCAATCAAATACAGTCTGTTTAGTGGGGCGCTATTTCGTTCCATGCACATCTGTAGCGTCCCTGAGCACGCATCTTCCCTCAAACCATAGCTATGGCTATGCTTTTCAGTCCAGACGCGCACTCAGAAACAATACAGATGCACCTGAATCCGAAATCCCGGTGAGAAATGCGGGCTAATCCAAGAATCGGTGTTGTCGGCCTGCCTGGCAAATGGTCAACGGAAACGCTGGCGGATGCCGTCGAAGCCGGCACAGGGATGCGGCTTGTTATCGATATGAGCGATGTTGCGCTTGATCTCGACGGGCGCAAACTGCTTTATGGCGGAGATGATTTATGTGAGCTCGATGCAATCATCGTGAAAAAAATCAGCCGTGAATACAGCCCCAACTCGATCGACCGCCTTGAACTGCTGCGCGTGGCCGAGGCAAGGGGGGTGCGCGTATTCAGCCCGGCGCTCAGCATGCTGCGCCTGATTGACAGGCTGAGTTGTACCACAACGATGGCAAATGCCGGGATTCCTATGCCACCGACATCGATAACTGAAGATATCGGCCAGGCGGAAGCGGCAGTACAACAGTATGGCAGTGCCGTGTTCAAGCCGTTGTTTTCCACCAAGGCAAGGGGAATGATTGTTGTTGATGCAGCTGATTCCGAGATAGAGCGTATCGAGCAGATAAAGGCTTTTCATCAGCACAATCCAATGATGTATATACAGAGAAAAATGGAATTACCCGGCCAGGACCTCGGCCTGGTTTTTCTTGGCGGTGAATACCTGGGCGCCTATGCCAGGGTGTCGGAAGGAAGTTCATGGAATACCACCATACTTCATGGTGGTCGTTATGCGGCAGCAGAACCGGATGCCGGCTGGATCGAAATTGCACGGCGAGCGCAGGGCCTGTTTAATATGGATTACACCACGGTGGACATGGCGGAAACCGAAGATGGACCTGTCGTGTTCGAGGTTTCCGCATTCGGCGGCTTTCGTGGTGCGAAAGAGGGTCTGGGTATAAACGTTGCGGAGCGTTATGTTGACTACGTACTGAGCAAACTTGACTGATATGAATGACGATCTGAATAACATAAAGCAGATGTTGCTGGGCGATAACGAATTGCTGCCGTCATCGGTATGTCTGCAACTGATGGACTATCGGCTGGTTATACGCAGTAATTCAGCGCGTTTCCTGCAGTGCATGCAAAGCTATTTTTCGCACGTGCTGGCACCGTCAGGCGATGACGTGCGTGCCGAAGTGATCGCAATAGAGCGTGACATCGTGAATACCCGTGTTGAATTTGTCGACTGGAAACGCGAGCCGGGTAAAACCGGCCGTAAAGATGCGATTTACGATTTTCCTGCTGGCCGGCTGGTGCGGAAAGTGCGCACGGGTATGCTGTTTCTGCAAAGCGATCAGGACCTGATCGTTGCAGGGCCCTGCCTTGAATATGACAACCAGGTGATCAATTTCATCAATTCGCAGTTCCTTAACTGGCTGCAGAATGATGGCTACCTGCTGTGCCATGCGGCGGCACTGTCACGTAACGGCCATGGCCTGGCGATAGCGGGTTTGTCGGGCGGTGGTAAATCAACACTGATGCTAAACCTGATGGATGACACGGCGACCGCTTTTGTAAGCAATGATCGGTTGCTGGTGCGCAGGCAGGGGGAAGCGACACATGCGGTCGGAATTCCCAAGCTGCCACGCATCAACCCGGGCACCATTGTGCATAATCCGCGGCTGTTCCCGCTGATCGATGAAAACTCACGTGAACAACTGCTGCAGCTGGATAAAAAAGAATTGTGGAAGCTGGAACAGAAATATGATGCCAATATCAATGAGCTTTACGGCCCCGGCCGGATCCAGCATGAAACAAGCCTGTACAGGTTCCTGGTATTGAACTGGCAGCATGACACCGACAAGGAGCTGCAGGTCGACAGGGTGGACCTGTCGCAGCGCCCGGACCTGTTGTCTGCAATCATGAAACCTTCGGGCCCTTTTTACATGGATACTGCAGGGGTGTTCAATCGCGATGATGCATTCCCGGAGGCTGCTCACTATTTGAACGAGCTGGTCAATGTGGCGATTTACGAGGCTAGCGGCAAGGTTGATTTCGAACGACTGGGAACAGTGTGTGTTAACGAACTGCTGGCTTGAGGCTTAACCCGCATATTGCACGAAGGCGGACGCAGAGTGATCTATAGCAAATGATATTATATGAACTTACCGTAAATTAAATTGCTTTTAACATGTCACAGTGTTTCCTATTTGGTTTTATGAACAACCTGGCGTCGCATCTTGCACGATCCCCCTTGATCCATAGCTATGGCTATGAATCTGCGGGCGATCGTACAACCTGCTTAGCCAGCTTGCCCCTAAAATCCAAATCCTTCATGCAATATGCGGGTTAGAAACGAACAAGCGGGTATACAATGGCGCGTGAACTTTTATTATTCAGACACGGCAATGCGGTTAGCAACACGGCTGCCGATGATTATTCTCGTCCCATCACCAACAGGGGCAAACGCGGTTCACAGCGAATGGGTGTCTGGCTGTGGCAGAAAAACATCAGGCCGGATTACATCATAAGCTCACCGGCCGAGCGTGCCTACGTATCCGCGCAGAAACTTTGCAAGGCCATGGGTGACGATGCAGCATCAATCGTGACTGACAGGCGCCTATACCGGGCTGATCTCAATTCATTGCTGAGCGTGCTTGCTGATTGCCCGAAGAACAGGCAAAGGGTAATGCTGGTCGGCCATAATCCCGCACTCGCAGAACTGTTGTTATACCTGCTGGGCGGTAAGGCGCCGCTGCCGGATGACGGCAGGCTGCTGCCCACGGCGGCGCTGGCGCGACTGGTTATGCCGGCTAACTGGAAAAAACCTGGATTTGGCAGTGCAGAGCTGAAATCATTGACCCGGCATGATGATCTGCCGAAAAAATTCCCCTTTCCTGCACCCGACGGCAAGGAAAAAAGAGACCGGCCCGCCTACTATTACCGGCAATCTGCCGTGATACCGTACCGCATGCACAAGAATCAACTGCAGGTCATGCTGGTCGGTTCGAGCAAGCGCAATCACTGGGTGGTGCCCAAGGGGATTCACGAGCCCGGAATGTCGGCGCAGAAATCCGCAGAAATAGAAGCTTATGAAGAAGCCGGCATTCGCGGCACGGTGAGCAAGTCCATGATCGGCGAATACGAGTACCCCAAGTGGGGAGCAAGCTGCAGGGTTGAAGTCTATGCTATGAGTGTCAAGGAAATACTCCCTGACAGTGAATGGGAAGAAACACACCGTGGCAGGAAATGGCTGTCGACAGATGAAGCGGCCGGTCTGGTCAAGGAGCCGTTGCTGCGGCCGATGATCCAGTCCCTTGCCGGCTTTATTGAAAGGAAAAATTGAAATGCGGGTTAGCCCGCATTTCTCACCAGGCGGCGTAGAAAACTGATATGGCATTAATTTTTTGGAGTAGAGCTGAAATGATGAAAAATACCGTGGGTTATACAAGCGTGCCTATCACGGTTCAGACTGGTCTTCGTGTCCATAAGCTTGCTCTTCACTCAAACCGTAGCAATGGCTACGCTTTTCGCTCCAGAGCGGCGCTTATGAACACGAATCCTGCGTCTGCTCCCGTGATCCTGGTGAGAAATGCGGGCTAGAACCATCGCAGCCCTGATTCGCCATGGCGAATACCAGCAGCAGGCTGATACGCCGAGTGCGCACCAGCCTTATGCACTCACTGCGCAAGGTAAAAACGACGTGCACGACGAAGTTGACAGCTTTGCCGGTTTGCTCGATGAGCATGCACTGGAAATAGCGCACCGGGTCGATAGTTCGAACATGCTGCGGGCCTGGCAGACGGCGATGATCTATGTCGAAAAACTGTATCAGCATGAAATGCCAAGCAAGCTGATTGACAGTTATGATGCGCTTGCAGAGCGCGGACTCGGTGCTGTTGCCAACATGACCATCCGGCAGATAGAAAAAGTCATTGTTGAGGATCCGCGTTATGAAGAACCGCCGCAGAACTGGAAATCAGACAGCCATTACTGCCTGCCGTTTCAGGGTGCAGAGTCGCTGATGCAGGCAGGTGAGAGAGTGGCTGCACACCTGCAACAGCAAATGCATCAGCTGCGTGCTGAAGCCGGTGTGGATACAGTAAAGCTGTTTGTGGGACATGGCGCAGCGTTTCGTCACGCGGCTTTTCACCTCGGTATTCTTGAATTCGAACAACTCGCACAATTCAGTATGTTCCACGCGCGCCCTGTGCTGGTCGAATATCTCGAGGATGGCAGCTGGCGTCACATCGGTGGTGACTGGAAAATTCGTAACGCAACAAACGGGCTGGATTGATCGTGAGTCACCGTCACAAGCTGGTGCCGGACTACAAGGGTATTGAACATACCGGTATTCAGCTGCCTGTTGAAACCCAGAAGTGGCTTCATGGAAGGAAGCGCTCGCTACAGTCGAGAAGGCTGAGCCATCAGCAAACAGCGCAACAGCTATCGGACCTGCTTGCTGAGCATGAATGGATCTGGCCGCGAAGAACGGTGTGTTTTTTAAGTGACCTGCATGCCGATGCAGATGCGCTGACAGCTTCTTTAATTGCATCCGGCGGAGTTAAGGTCAGCGGGAAAAAACACCGCCATCTAAAACTCACCAGGCAGGGAAAACGGATGCGGTTTTTGATCGGTGGTGACTGCTTCGACAAGGGTCCGAGCAATCTTGCGTTGTTGAGAACGCTGAACAGGCTGCATGATCGGGGTGCGCGCATGCGCATACTCGCGGGCAATCATGATATACGGGTCATGCTGGGTATGCGCAGTGTAAACCGTAAAGACGATCCCGGGTGTGAACACTTCTTTATTCGCATGGGCGCGAAAGCGGTGCCCTTCCTCAAGGAAATAAATGACAACTACCTCGCCGGTGCGCACAGCCTGAAGGATGTGCCTGGAAAACAGCAGTGTGAACAGCGTCTTTATCCGCCCGAGCAATGGTTTGACGAGTTTCCTTTAGAGGTGGCAGATTTGCTGCCGCAGAAGATCATCGATAAGGAGCTGCGGCGGGTAAAAGAGAAAAGAGAGGACTTCGAGGCGCAATGCGAGAGCGCGGGACTTTCTACCCGAAGGGCCTATGCTGCAGCCTTGCAATGGCAGCGACTGTTTCTGCACGATAAAGGCGAGTTCAGCTGGTTTTTCAGGCGCATGCGTCTGGCCATGAGCAGTGGGTCATTCCTGTTCGTGCATGCAGGGCTGGATAACAACATCGCGCACCTGATCAATCAGAAAGGTATTAAACGGGTCAACCGGGAATTCAACAAACAGCTGCAGGGTAATCCCATGCGGTTTTATTACGGGCCGCTGGCCAACGCGATACGCACTAAATACCGCCCGGGTGACCGCCAGCTGACAAAAAAAGGCGCGCAGCAGGTCCATGAAAACGACATACATGTCATTGTTCATGGACACAAGGCGATGCGTAACGGGCAGCGCATCTCGGTTCGAAAGACCATCGTCAACTTCGAGTGCGATGTCACGCTGGATCGGCATTCGCGCCGCAGAGACGGCCTCAAGGGATCCGGCGCCGGTGTTACTATCATCAGGCCGGATAAAAAAATCATCGGTATCAGTACCGATCACCCCTATGTGAAAGTATTCGATCCGGGTGATTTGCTACAAAACGGAGCTTAATATGAAAAATGGCGACAACTCATTCTGCCACGAATCACTGCAGGACAGGGAAACGATCGCGGATATCCTGTCGTCCCTGCAGCAGGGTCTGAGTAACGGCACATTGAAGTTCAGCGATGAAGACAACGAAATCACACTGAAGCCGTCGGGCCTGTTGAACCTTACCGTAAAGGCTTCGAGCGACAGTGACCACAACGTGCTTGAGCTGCGTGTTTCCTGGACGAGTAAAAAGCCTAAAAAACTGAAAAAGGAACTGAAGATATCGGTAGACTGAATATCGCATTTCTCCCCGTACGCAAATCTCCAGTTGGCGCATGTTGCCTGATCGAAGCTGTATCAGCATAAACCTTCATCATATTGTATGGTTGTTGATGTGATATTAAATTCTGTGAATAAACAGGAACAATAAAGCCATGTATTCCATCCGCGTCAGTGTCGGCGAACAGAAGCTCTATCTGTTGAACGAGCAGGGTGTTGCTGAACGTGAATATCCTGTATCCACTTCAAGGTATGGTGTCGGCAATGAAAACGGCAGTGAGAAAACACCGCTGGGCCTGCACCGTATCAAAGACAAGATTGGCGGCTCGATGCCGATCAACATGGTCATGGTTGGCCGTGAACCCAAAGGCCTGCTGCAGGATTGCATTAACGAGGGTATGGAACTGCCTGATGATGTGATTACCAGCAGGATCATGTGGCTGGAAGGTATGGAGCCGGGAAGAAACCAGGGCGGCTATGTAGACACGTACAACCGTTACATATACATTCATGGCACCAGTGAAGAAAGTAAAATCGGTACACCGGCCTCTATTGGCTGTATACGAATGTTGAATGAAGATGTTATTGAGCTGTATCGGCTGGTCGACATAGGAACAGAAGTATTAATAGAAGAATGACATGAGTGATTCAAAAAAAATAAATCCACAGAAATACGGTTTCGCGACTCGTGCAGTTCGCGCCGGCCAGGAACGCACCGGCGAAGGTGAAAACAGCGAACCGATATTCCCGACATCCAGTTATGTATTCGCTTCGGCAGCGGAAGCGGCAGCGCGGTTCTCGGGCGAACAGCCGGGCAATGTATATTCCCGCTTCACCAACCCGACGGTGCGTACCTTTGAAGAACGGCTGGCCGCAATGGAGGGTGCCGAGTGTTGCGTTGCCACGGCCTCGGGCATGTCTGCTATTACCGCCACCTGTATTGGCATGCTCAGGACAGGTGATCACATTGTTTCTTCACGCAGTATATTCGGCACCACAACTGTGTTGTTCGAGAACTTCCTGGGCAAGCTCGGTATTGCAACAAGCTTTGTTGAATTATCAGACCTGGGTGCGTGGGAGCAGGCAATCAAACCCGAAACAAAACTGCTGTTCCTGGAAACGCCGTCAAACCCGTTGACTGAACTGGTCGATATCGCAGCGCTGGCGGAAATCGCACACAGGCATGGCTGCTTGCTGGTGGTTGATAACTGCTTCTGTACACCGGCATTGCAACAGCCCATTGCACTCGGCGCCGATATCATTATTCATTCTGCAACCAAGTATATCGATGGCCAGGGACGCTGTATGGGTGGTGCTGTTTGTGGAACGCATGATGTCGTCGGTGACGCAGTTTTTGGGTTCCTGCGCACTGCAGGACCGACCATGAGTGCATTCAATGCATGGGTTTTTCTCAAGGGACTGGAGACGCTGAAACTGCGCATGCAGGCGCACAGCGCAAATGCGCTGGCCCTGGCGCAATGGCTGGAACAGCAGGCGGCGGTTGAACGGGTGTATTACCCGGGACTCGATAGCCATCCCCAGCATGCACTGGCAAAGCAGCAGCAAAGCGGTTTTGGCGGTATCGTTGCTTTTGAGCTCAAGGGTGGCAAGGATGCGGGCTGGAAACTGATTGATGCCACGCGCATGATCTCGATCACGGCCAACCTGGGTGATACCAAAACCATGATTACACATCCTGCGACAACCACGCATGGAAGATTGTCGCCGGAACAGCGTCAGCATGCCGGTATCTCGGATGGCCTGATTCGTGTTGCAGTCGGTCTTGAAGATATCGATGACATCAAGGCCGACCTTGCACGTGGTATGTAAACAATCCTGCCTTTCAGGGTTGAGTAGCCTGGACGGGGCGAAGCGTAATCCGGGAATTAATTAAAACCATTTTTCTCTCGCAAAGGCGCAAAGAACTCAAAGGTTTTTTATGTAAGGCTTTATGTCTGATGCTCCATCCAGGTTGCGTTACTGTATTGATATTCGTTGTTTGTGTAGCCCGGATGAAACGAAGTGCAATCCGGGAATTTATTAAAACCTTTTTTCTCTCGCAGAGGCGCAGAGAGCGCAGAGGAAAATATATTATTCATATTCTGATTACTTTCATCACAAGTAACATTGCCAGCAATGTATTCAGGTATTTGCTTTTTTGCATAAAAAATCTTTGCGTCCTCTGCGCCTCTGCGAGAGACAAGATATTTGACATACAATTCTCGACTAAAGTCGCTCCTGCGCCATGACCGTTAATGACTGAACTCACTGCAAGAGAACTGCTCGTCCACCTGTATGAAACTGCAATTGATGCAGTCGATGGTCGTCGCCTGGTTCAACAATGGTGCCGTGAAAACCCGTCTGCAACATTCACCCATTGCATCGCCATCGGCAAAGCTGCATCCGCGATGCTGCAGGGGGCTCTAGATAGCCGGCATGCCATCAACAGCGCCCTGCTCATTACGACCAGAGAAAAAGTCACGCGCGAGCTGAAACACAATAACAGGGTGAATATTGTCGAGTCCGCGCACCCGGTGCCCGGGCAGTCATCTCTCGATGCCGGTGATGCCCTGTTGAAATACCTGCGCGCTGTTCCTCCACAGTCGCCATTACTGGTGCTTGTATCGGGTGGTGCTTCGAGCCTGGTCGAGGTTCCGGTTGACGGCCTCTCGCTGTCGCAGCTGCAGCGAATCAACCGCTACCTGCTGGCGTCGGGCAAGGACATTCATCTGATGAATGCCTGGCGCAAGCGGTTTTCGAAAATCAAGGGCGGTGGCTTGCTGCACTATGTACAGCATCTGCAGTGTACGCAATTGATCATATCGGATGTACAGCATAATGATCCTGCAATTATAGGATCAGGTCTGCTGGTACAGTCAGAAGATGAAAGCCATGATGTCGATGACTGGCTGCAGTCACAGTTGCCTGATGGCATACAGCGTACGGCAACAGGCAGGCCGGTCACGACCCATATTATTGGCACCAATGAAATGGCTTTGCGTGCAGTCGTGGATGAAGCCGGGCATCACGGGCTCGATCACTACCTGCATGAACAATTTATCAGTGGTGATGCAATCGAGCAGGGCAGGGCCATCGGCGAATACCTGTGTCATGCACCGGCCGGAGTACACGTCTGGGGTGGAGAAACCACGGTCGAGCTGCCGGAAAATCCCGGGCTGGGGGGCAGGAACCAGAGTATGGCCTTGTCTCTGGCGGCAGCGATTGAAGGTGAAGATGATGTTTCAGTGCTCGTGGCGGGCACGGACGGTATCGATGGCAATACACCCTGTGCCGGTGCCGTGGTCTCCGGCAACAGTATGCGGCAGGTCAGGCAAATGGGCTTTGATGCAGCTGCGGAACTCAACAGGGCTAACGCGGGTACGGTGCTGATGGCTATTAATGAATTATTCAAGCCCGGGCCAACCAATACCAATGTGATGGATATCATTATTGCCTACAAAAGGTAATAGTTCATATTTGGCATATCACTCAACGCAGAGTCCACAGAGACGCAAAGGCCTCAAAGAAAAAATATACGTTATTTTTCTATTGCATTAATAATAAATCGCCTTTCTTTGCGTTCTCTGTGCCTCTGCGGCCTCTGCGTTAAAACAAATCTCCTTAACTTCAACTTCCCCGACTGCCAAACGAATGGCGCATTCTGTCAATTTTATCTGTGTACCTGTGTTTATGATGTAGTTACACACACGAACGGAGAATGGCATGTTTCGCGCAATCTCAGCCTTGTTATTCATTGTATTCATCTTGCCTTTTGCGGCATTTATAGCGTCGGTGACCATGAAAGCGGCCGGCGTCAGCGGTTTGCTGGGTTATATGATCGGCTTCCCTGTTTTCATCGGGATACTCACTGTGTCTGTAATGGTACTGGCAGCCATCAATGATCATATCTACAACAGCGAGAGAGATGGCAAAACCCGCAACAGAACGTTTACCAGGAGTGCGCATTAAGCCCCACCCTCGTGCGGGTGGGGGAGGGTAAAGCAACCCCGCTGTTTCCTGTTTGTTGTCTGCTGCCTGGCAAAAACGCCTTCTCGCCAGGCCAGGGGCTGGCGCCAGTGACCGAGGCTGCAGCCAATCCATAACTAATAATAGTTATCGTTAAAGCTCGATAAATTGACAATTATCAATGAACTGGAGCTCGATTGGTCCTATCATGTCCCATATAAAGCAGGATTGTGTTTTAATTTTGCGTTTATATAACTTAGTGTTTCAACATAGGACAAGAAAAGTGAACGACTCAACTAACAATTCGGGAAACACCCGTCCGAAAA
>WOR8_10003391_pt1 | contig 16043 bp, 16 predicted proteins | sample DeeMarSeWOR38_10_FD_19890 | JGI IMG/M metagenome (IMG submission 19890) | reverse complement strand
CGCCCACGTGCATCGCATGGCACTTCCCCAGCCACCCTTCCGGCAGAGACGTTACGTGCAAGACCTCGACCCGGTGCTCCTCGGCGGCGACGCGGTCCATGATGTCCCCCGTCCCGTCGGTGGACCGGTCGTCAACGGCGATGACCTCGAAGTCCGGGTAGTCAAGACGCGCAAGGGACCGAAGCGCCTCCTCGATCCGCTCCGCCTCGCCCCGCGCAGGGACCACCACCGAGACCTTCGGCCACATTTCCAAATCGGGCATCGATGCGGCGCGCTCATCGATCATGCCATCCCGAAGGAAGCGGGCGATCCGATACGCGCCGGCAGCCCAGAAGGCAGCGACAAACCACCCGAATGCGAAGAGAATCCACCAGAGCATCGATCCCCTCCTACCCATCGAAACCGGTCACGTCGATATTCCCGTTTCGGGTCTCCAGGTCGATCAGCCCCGTTCCGTCACCGGTTGTACCAAGTGATGGACCCGATGCCGACCAGGGCAGAAAGTTCCGCGGACGTCGACGCCGGGATGCGCAGATCGATATCGCCGTTGACCGTTGAGATCATGATCTCGCCGCCAGGGGGCAGGGCAACGGTGCCGTCGACGCTTCCATTCTCTATACTGACGGTCGCGAATCCGAAAATATCCGACAAATACGCGTTTCCGTTTCCGACTTCGACGAAGAGGGAGCTCTCGATGTCCAAAACGGTCACGTGCCCATTGACCTGGGTCACGTCCACCGCAAGATGGCTGGGAACGGTGATCGTGTAATTCACCACGTATTGGCGTCCCCCGGTGTTTATCGGTTGCTTCGTTTGAACGAAGATCTCGTCGGATCCCTCCGCAACGAGGACCCCCAGCTGATTCAGGCCTGTTTCCGCGTCCAATAGACTTGCATTCGATCCGACCTGCAATTCTGCGGTTACCATCACCGACGCAGCCCCCGGCTGCCCAGTGATCACGATCTCTCCGTTCACGCCCTCGAGGCGGATTCTGCTGTGGCCCGCGACAGGCACGTTCTCGGAAAAATCCCCGTTGGCGATGAATTTGGCCTTTTCGGGCCAGAACCAGGGCCATTCGCCGGGATTGGTATTGATGGTAAAGTTCCCCCCGCTCACGCCACCGCAGGCCGCAAGCAAGGCCAGTGCTGCGATCATCCCTGTAACCTGCAGGATCCGTTTCCGTGTAACCATGTGAATCTCTCCTTTCTCCCGCCCGGCGGGACTTGTGGGGTTGGTTGTCTCGTGTACCAAAAGGATCAGGACGCCTCCGGAGGCTCCGCCTGCCCCTGGATCAGGACCTGCGCCATGAACGCCTGCATCTCCGCCCACGACCGGAACGAAGCCGTCTCCCGGGACGCCACGTGCTCGATGCGACCCGCGATGCGCCCGTGCGCCGCATCGGTCTCGGCCCGGAACTGCACCACGAAAGCCCGGTGAACCGATAATGGGGAACCGCTTCCTTTTGGCTGTCGCATGATGTTCTCCTGCGGGTTCGAAGTCGGGGTTTGATACCGCCACCGTTGTTGGAAAAGAAAATACCGCCGGGGAGAAATGACTGCTTGAGATGGGTAGAAGATCTTCATAAGATCTTCGTAAGACCTCACTGACTGGTTCTCACGATCCCGCGGGGAGCGGACCGTGCGAAACGCCAAAATCCTTATATTTGAACCGTTTCGGGTCGACGTAGCCGACGAGCGGCTGTGGCGCGGAGAGGATTTCGTCCGCCTGACGAACAAGGCGTTTTCCGTGCTGCGCTACCTTGCGGAGCATCCCGCGCAGCTGGTGACCAAAGACGCGCTGCTGGAAGCGGTCTGGCCGGATACGAACGTGAGCGAGGCCGCGATGACCGTGTGTATTCGCGAGCTGCGCCAGGCGCTGGAAGACGACGCGCAGGCTCCGCAGTTCATCGAGACGGTGCGGGGACGGGGGTATCGGTTCATAGCGAAGGTCACGATCGTCGATCGGCCGCAGGCGCAGCAAAAGGCCGATACCGCTGGGGGGCCAACTCCGGGCTTTGCCCCCCGAAGTCCGCAGTCCCCCGTTGTTCGTCCGGCCCCGCTGGTCGGCCGGGAGATCGAGCTGGCCCGATTGCACCAATGGTTTGACACAGCGTTGGAGGGTGTGCGCCGGGTAGGGTTCATCATCGGAGAGGCGGGGATCGGCAAGACGACCCTGGTGGACGCCTTCCTGGCGCAGGTGGAAAGCGAAGGGGCCCTTTGGATCGGACACGGGCAGTGCGTAGACCAGTATGGAACGGGGGAAGCGTATCTGCCCCTGCTGGAAGCGCTGGGACGGATGTGCCGGGGACCACAGGGCGGGCAGCTCCTTGCCCTCCTGCGGCGGCAGGCGCCCAGCTGGCTGGTTCAGATGCCCGCCCTGCACAGCGAGACCGAACGGGCGGCACTGCAGCAACAGGCGGAGAGCGGGGCGACGCAGGCGCGGATGCTGCGGGAGCTGGCCGAGGCCGTGGAACAGCTAACGGCCGAGCGCCCCCTGTTGCTGGTGCTGGAAGATCTGCATTGGAGCGACGCGTCCACGCTGGCGTGGCTGGCGTACGTAGCGCGGCGCCGGGAGACGGCCCGGCTGCTGGTGCTGGCGACGTATCGGCCCGTGGAGGCGATCGTGACCGCCCATCCCTTGCGCTCCCTCACGCACGAACTCCGGGGCCGCGGGCAGTGCGAGGAGCTGCTGCTCGACTATCTCTCCGAAGACGCGGTGGCGGCCTACCTGGCCGGGAGGTGTCCGGGCCGCGAGATCCCCGCCGGATTGGCGCACATGCTGCACCAACGCACCGACGGGAATCCGCTGTTCCTCGTGACCCTGGTCAACACCCTGGTGCGGGAGGGGAAGTTCGTGGAGGGCACCGCGGGCTGGGAACTGCCCGAAGGACTCGAGGCGATGGCCGTCGACGTGCCGGATAGTCTGCGGCAGCTGATCGAGCTGCACCTGGATCAGGTGCGTCCCGAGGACCAGACGATCCTGGAAGCGGCCAGTGTGGCGGGCGCGGAGTTCTCGGCGGCGGCGGTCGCTGCCGGAGTCGAGCTTGACGCGGAATCCGTCGAGGCGCGCTGTGAAGCATTGGCCCGCCGCGCGCAGTTCGTGCAGGCGCTCGGTACAGAGGCCTGGCCGGACGGGACGGTCGCGGCGCGGTATCGGTTCCTCCACGCCCTGCACCAGGAGGTTCTGTACAACCGAATACCTGCGGGGCAGCGGATGCGGTGGCATCGGCGGATCGGAATGCGCCTGGAAGCGGCGCATGGCGGGAAGGCCCGGGAGATCGCCGCGGAATTGGCGGAGCATTTCGTGCGCGGGCGGAACGCTCCCCGGGCGGTGCAGTACATGCTGCATGCGGGGGAGAATGCACGGCAGCGGAGCGCCTACCAGGAGGCGATCGCCCACCTCACGAGAGGAATCGGGATGTTGGGCCAGCTCCCCGACACCGTGGAACGTGCCCGGCAGGAGGTGGATCTGCAGACCAACCTCGGTCTGACGTATATGGCGGCCAAGGGCTACGCGACTCCGGAAGTCGGAACCGCCTACGCCCGCGCGCGAGCGTTGTGCCAACAAATGGATGACGCACCGAAGCTCCCTCGGGTGCTTGGCGGCCTGTGGATCTATCATCTTGGCCGGGCTGAGTTATCCACGGCCCGCGAGATGGCGGAACAAATGCTTCAACTTGGGCAAAAGAACCAGGATCCCGCTATTCTTGGGCAGGCGTACCATGGGCTGGGACAGGTTTTGTTCGCTGCGGGGGAGTTCGCCCCGGCCAAGGAGCATCTCGAGCAGGCATTCGCCCTGTTCACCCGCCAACTCCTCTCCTCTCCCGATGCGATTTCTTCCGTGCAGGACGGTCGGGTGATCAGCCTGGGATTTCTGGCCTTCAGCCTATGGCACCTGGGGTACCCCGATCAGGCGTATCAGAAAGCCCAGGAGGCCCTCACCCTGGCCCGGGAGCTGTCCCATCCCTTCACCCTGGCGTACGGCCTGTTCTTTGTCGCCGCCGTTCATGGGTATCGAGGGGAGCACGCCCGGGTCCACCAACCCAACGAGGAGATGCTTGCGCTTTCCCTCGAGCACGGATTTCCGGTCTTTGTGGCAGGCGGTACGATCGTCCGGATCCTCATGCTCCTCGCGCAAGGAAAGGTAGAGATCGCGGCGGGAATCGCACAGATACGCCAAAGCATCGATACCTTCCGCGCAACGGGGGCGGTGAGTGGACATCCCATGCTCCTTGCCGTGTTGGCGGAGCTGCAGGCGGGCGCGGGGCAGGTCGAGGAGGGATTGGCCTCGCTTTCCGAGGCGCAGGCCACCGTGGACAGGACCGGGGAACGGCGATACGACTCGATGCTTTCCCACATCCAGGGGAAACTCCTGCTCGGGCAGACAAGCCGAAGGAAAAAGGCGGACGACCAAAGAGAAAAGGCCGCGGAAGCCGAAACCTGTTTCACCCGCGCGGTCGATGTTGCCCGCCAGCAGAAAGCGAAATCGTTGGAACTGCAGGCGGTATTAAGCCTGAGTCGGCTGTGGCTGCAGCAGGGCAGGCGGGATGAGGCAAGAGGATTGCTGGCGGAGGTGTATGGCTGGTTCACCGAAGGATTCGACACGGCGGATCTCAAAGCAGCCAAGGCCTTGCTGGAAGAACTGACACCCCGCGGCGGAAAACCACCGCCGCGCCGCAAGCGGTGACAACCCTCCTGGTCGTTGTCGGTTCCCTTCTGGCGGCCGGCAGCGGCCTGTACTTCTTCCGGGTCCGATCGCCAGCCGGCGGCCCCCTCACCATGCCGAAGATGTTCGCAAGTCAAGGTGCGGCCTTCGTCGCCGGGACCGGGGCGTTGGTAGTCCTGCTCGGTCTCGCGATGAGTTCTATCGCGGCGGCCGCCCTCGGTGCGGTGGCGGTCGCCCTTTCCCTTCGGTACATGCTTCGCGTCGCCGCGCACCACGACGGATTCGAGCGGGCCTTCGGTCCGGATTGGGAGCGCCGAATCAGCCAGGTACGGCGTAAAACGATGCTCGCGCGGCGGTGGGTGGGCCGGCTGCCCGACCCGCCGGAAGCAAGGTGGGAGCGGGATATCGCCTTCTGGCGAATCCCCGGAGGAAGCCGCGAGTTGCTGTGCGATCTCTGGCGGCCGCCGGAGGGAACGCCTTCTTCCCGCCTGGCATTCCTCTATTTCCACGGCAGCGGGTGGCACTGGCTCGACAAGGACTTCAATACGCGTCGTCTCTTCCGACACCTCTGCGCGCAGGGCCACGTGGTGATGGACGTGGCCTACCGGCTGTGCCCGGAGGTCGACGCGTACGGCATGCTGGGCGACGTCAAGCGCGCCATTGCCTGGATGAAGGAGAATGCGGAGAAGTACGACGTCGATCCCCGTCGGATCGTAACAGGCGGCGGGTCGGCGGGCGGACACCTGGCCCTTCTCGCGGCCTATACCCCCGATCATCCGGAGCTGACCCCGGACGATGTGAAGGACGTGGATCTTTCCGTGTCGGCCGTGGTTTCGTACTACGGCCCCGTCGACATGCGAGCCTACTATGACCACGCTGCGGCCACCCTGGGCGAAGCAAGAGAGGGAAAAAAGAAGGAGCGGAAGCGGGATCCGGGCCGGGACGGAATCTCCTCGAGGATCTCGGAAGCCGCATGGAGGTTCGCGCTGGGGGACCTCTTCGACCGCATCCAGGGGCAGGACTTCACGATCGGTCATCGGCAGATGATGGCGAACCTCCTGGGCGGCCAGCCGGACGAGGTCCCGTATCGATACCAGCTCTTCTCCCCGGTCACTCACGCCGGTCCGAAGTCGCCGCCCACACTCCTTCTGCAAGGAGAACATGACGGCCTGGTCCCTGCTTCCGCCTGTCGCGCGCTGCACCGTAAGCTTTTCCTGTCGGGCGTACCCGTGGTCCATGTGGAGTATCCGCAGACCGAGCATGCCTTCGACGTGGTGATCCTGACGAGATACTCCCCCGCCAATCAGGCCGCGCTGTACGAACTGGAGCGGTTCCTGGCGATGGTCTGAAGATCGCCTTTCCGTTCCCTCTGCCCGGCAACCTGTTTCCGGTCCGGGAGAGCTATCGGAGCGCCTCGTTTCCCTCCACCGTCAGATTTCTTTGGGGGCCCTGCGGAAAGCGGACGGGCGCCGCCTCCCGGAAGACGACGGCGCGGACCGAGGAGTTCTCCGACCTGTCGGGACGGAGGCAACCCGGACGGCTACCTGCCCATCTAATGGGCGGGAATCCGATGGCATGCATTTGACGAGGAGGTAAATGTCATGTTGAATTTCGGCTCCATCTTGCTCTCTTCGGAGAACCCCAGGAAACTCGTGGAGTTCTACAGGAAGATCTTCCGGAAAAAACCCGACTGGACGGAGGGCGATTTCTACGGCTTCATGACCGGCAAGGGATTCATCACGATCGGACCGCATAAAAAAGTGCGAGGGAAGAGCAGGAACCCCGAAAGGATCATGTTCAATCTCGAGACGAAGGACGTGAAGAGGGAATTCGGGAGAATCAAGAAGATCGGGGCTAAGGTCGTCGCGGAGCCGTATCACCCGATGGAGGCCCCGAATATGGTGATCGCGACCTTCGCCGATACGGACAATAACTATTTCCAGCTTGTGACGCCTTGGGAGGATGAATAAGGTTGATCCCTTCGAACCGGGAAACCGGATCAGAGTGTCCGTCCGAGCCTGAGCGTTGCGCCGCACAAGATCGAGCTTCCGGCAAGCGAGAAAGCGGGCCGTGAAACACACGCGCATCATCATCACCCACTACGGCGGGCCCGATGCGCTTCAGGTGCTCGAAGAAGAGTGTCCCGAGCCGAAGGACGGTGAAGTGCGGGTGAGAGTGCTGGCCGCGGGTGTCTCCTTGCCCGACATCATGGCGCGCGAGGGCGTTCACCCCGAGACCCCCCCAATACCCTTTACGCCGGGGTGGGATCTGGTCGGCGTGGTGGATCGGCTCGGCGCCGGTGTCTCCGGAATCGAACCCAGCCAGATGGTTGCCGCGATGCCGATCCACGGCGCGTACGCGGGGTTCATCTGCCTGCCGCAACATGAACTGGTTCCGGTGCCACGCGGCTTGGACGCCGCCGAGGCCGTCTGCCTCGTGCTGAACTACATCACGGCGTACCAGATGATGCATCGTTGCGCGAAGGTCAGGGCGGGCCAGCGCGCGCTCATTCACGGCGCGTCCGGCGGGGTCGGCACGGCGTTATTGCAGCTCGGGCGCCTCGCCGGGCTTCAGATGTACGGGACCTGCTCGTCGCGAGGGGCGCCGGCCGTTTCCGACCTGGGCGGGATCCCCATTGATTACCAGCATCAGGATTTTGTGAAGGAAATTTACCGCCTCACGGGGGAAGGCGTGGACGTCGTCTTTGACCCTATCGGTGGTGCTCACCTCTGGCATTCGCGCAGGGGTCTCCGTCCTGGGGGGAGGGTGGTAGGCTACGGCCTTATTCGCTCCATTCGTGGAGAGGGATTGAGGTCAAGCCGTCCCGGTCGTCGTCGACGCTTTCGGGGAACGGCCATCTTCGGGTTGTACATTGCCGGCGCCCGGCTTCTCCCGGGACGGAAACGGGTGGTCCCCTACAGCATCCAGACGCTCAAACGGCTGAAGCCGGCATGGTTTCGACAGGATTTGATCGCCCTGCTCGACCTCCTCCAGCAGCGGAAGATCAAGCCGCTGATCGCGCGGCGATTCCCTCTTGCCGAGGCAAGGCAGGCGCAGGAGCTGCTCGGGAAGGGAGGCGTGACAGGCAAAATCGTGCTCTTACACAACGGGTCCTCGCTTGAAACAGGAGCGGCGTAACCAGGGCATGCAGGAAACGGCGCTTCGCGCCGCCGCTGACGCCGAGTGGTAGATTGACTGTACACATTTTTGGAGTTGCAAACACAACAAATTGATATTATTGACATAAATTGCATTTTTGCTATCCAACACGGTTTGGGCACAGGCGATACCCTCCCCTTTCTTCCCCTCCCTATCCCCCGCCGCATTCCGTGGATTTCCTGGCTGATAGTGGGGCCCCGACCTTCGGGGTCCCCCGGCGAAACAGAGTCACTGAGAGAGGAATCTAAGAAGGTATGAGGCCGTAATTCGTAAACAGACCCGAGCATGTCCCGAGGGACAAGAAAGGACAATAATCATGTCACAGCATTCGCTGATCGACATTGCCAAAGCCCCAAACAACGGCTACGGCAAAAAGGACTGGAAGGCTGTCAGAGCTTCGGTCACACCCGGCGTGCTTTACGATGAGATTGCCACGCACAGAAACATGAAAGGCGTCGATCAATTCCTTGCGGTCTTGCAGGGATGGGGCAAAGCGTTCCCCGATTCGAAGGCCACATATCAGAATGCCATTGCCAGCGGAACCACCGTGGTGTTGGAATTGACCTGGCACGGCACGCATACGGGGCCGCTGCAGACGCCGGAGGGTAGCGTTGCGGCAACCGGCAAGCCCATAAAACTCCCGGCGTGTATGGTCGTTGAGATCGGAGACGGAAAAGTGAAGTCGATCCGCCATTACTTCGACATGGCGACGTTGATGCAGCAGCTTGGGATTTCGAAGGCCGCCTGAGAACCGAGCGGAGGAAGCAGCGGTAGCGGGACGCAAAAGGGGGGGGTGGGTTTTCTTCCATCACCCCCCGATTTTATGAGGAACAGGCCTGGATTTGAGGCACAAATCCGGTGAAACGATTCCCTTTCCTTAACAAGGAAGGACAATTATGAAGCCGCGTACCGACAAGGTCAATCCTTCGGAAGAGACCATCAAGATCGGCCCGCTCTCGATCCGGTTCCTCCTCACGGGCGATGTTTCCGGTGGCAGCGTGTCGATGTTCGAGCTTTTCGTCCCCGTCGGGCAGAAGCTGCCGGCGCCGGCCCACAAGAACGATGCCTACGAGGAGACTCTCTACGGCATCGAGGGCGTCCTCACCTGGACCGTTGACGGCACACCCATTGAGGTCGGTCCCGGGCAGGCGCTTTGCATCCCCCGAGGCTCGGTGCACCGCTTCGACAACCTTGGCGGCGGGAATGTGAAACAGCTTGTCGTCATAACCCCTGCGATCATGGGCCCCACGTACTTCCACGAAGCGGCCGAAGTCATCGGTGCTGCCGCCGGCGGCCCGCCCGACCGCGCGAAGATGACGGAGGTCTTGCGGCGTCACGGCATGACGGTGGCCACCCCCTCGCCCTCCAAGTAGCGGAAGACCCGGAAACCGTACGGAAGGAAAGTCAACATACCGAACCTGACCTATTTTTTCTCCCCCTTCGGAGGTGACGGAAATAATGCATAAGGGGTTTTTGGTTCCTGATCTGGCGGCACGTAAGCCGGGACGGCTTCCCCGCCCGGACCCAGGAATCGGAGGAACTGATAGATGGCCTGCAGATCCTCCTTGTGCATCTTGTTCAGATTGAACCACGGCATCGGTGGTCTGGTCTTGAGGATCCGCGCATTTGCCACCCATTGTTCTTTGGTCATCCCCTTGACATAGAGCCGCAAGTTCGGCGCGTATGTCGTTCCCCACGGCCCGCGCCAACCGAACCGGTCACCCGTAAGCCACAGATTTTCTGCGACCTGTCCCTCCGAAAGCAGGTATCCCGGCGTGTGGCAGTCGTTGCACCCGGCGATCATCGACAGATAGCGCCCTCGCTCCACCTGTTTCATATCGATTCCTGCAGCTTCTTTTTTCGGGGGTGCCATATCTGCATGAGCCCAATCGTTGAAGAGAAATCCAAAGAACGCCGCGACCAGCACGAGAACCGTTCTGCACGTCAGATCCATTTCGGCATCCCTCCTCCTTGCAGCCGCGACACTTCCGGCCATGCGACTGTTGCCAACGGCCAGTAAAAGGTACGGGCAGAAAGGCAAGTTCAACCGTCCGCCTGTACCCACCGGTTGGAGATTCACGGCATAAAAAACGGTCAATCAGAGGCGAAACTACGTCGAGGTGTTGGTTTGGATAATAACAAAAGTCGATTACCGATGGTGAAAGATTTGAGGGAGGATGGAGCGGATACCTACCCGTCTTCTGCTTCCTGATGCGAGAGCTTCGTGCAGCGGGGCGAACTGTCCCCTAAACCGAAGTGGAAGTCCTGCCCCACCTATAAATCCTGAAGCATGGGAGGACTGGCTGGACGATCAAGGTATACAACAAAATATCAGGGGTCACGGTTGCCCGTACCCCCCTGGTACTGTTGGTAACGGGGACTGGATTTGAACCAGTGGCCTCCGGGTTATGAGAGCGCCACGTAACATTATGAAAAAAATGATATAAATGGCTTATTGGCTTTTCGTTGGGGAATTTTGCAAATTTTTGCCTCAACGATATCGATGGTTTACGAAGGGCTGGGAACCGCTTTGATTCCTCGTGGGCACAATCTGGGCACAGGATTGAATCCGGTTTTTCTGAAATAAAAAACCCACCGGGCCTCAAAACTCGACGGGTGTATCCCTCCTCCGTAAATCGGTCTAAAAAACATTCCCATAACCTGGACCGACTTGAGGGGGCCAGGTCATTTTACGTCGGCCTGGGCGCAACGCTGCCATATCCGGCTCTACCACTGTAGTGCCGTCGCCACTGCCCAATCAGGATGGCAGCCTCCTTCCTCTTGCCCGAAAGCAGGCAACGGCACGGATTCAGAAACAAGACCTTCGGGGCGGGACTCTGCGCCCTTCTCAGCCTGTGCCCTCCACGATCCGTATGTCGCGCTTTACTGTATCGCCCAGGAGCTTACGCGCCTCCTGATAGCCAGGGCTGTCGTACGCGTCCATTGCCTGCTTTACGCTGTCGAACTCGATGACTACCGTGCGCTGATGGATTCCCTGTTCATAGACCTTCGCGGGGTTGCCCCGGACAAGAAAGCGACCGCCCGCTGCCTGGATCGCCGGCCCGGCAATCTTCGCGTAAGCCGCAAGCGCGTCGGGGTTATGGATCGAGTGGTAGCAGGCTATCCAATAGGCTTTGACCATCGTTTTCTCCTTTCAAGGGTACGGAACGGACCGGGTCCTTGCAATCGTCCGGGTTTGCAAGATGCTACTGAAGAGTCGTCTGCCCCCGCCACAAGGGTGAGCAGCCCGGACTTGAGCCCCGAGTTTCGACATGGGAGACTCAACGAGGTTTTCGGGAGCGACAGGCCCATGCGACGTCGGCATCCGCGACTCACTGTTGCCTGACGATATCAACCGAGATTTCCACCGCCGAAGTGGTTCCTCTATTCTCAAGCCAGTGGGTGGTGCCTTTATCCTCGGGCCAGCCCACTCCCGGCCCATAATCCTTAGCCACTCCATTTCGATGGTCAGTGATCGTTCCTTGCAGTATGTAGACGATGCCTGGTCTGTCTTTATGGTCGTGAACCGGGCCAAAGACGCCTCCAGGCTCGATGGTCACCATACGCATTCGAAGTTGGCGCCCAGCCATTCCCTCGATCTCAGGGCCAAGGTCAACCGTTGCAAGTAACTTCACCGTTACACCTTTCGATTCAGGTGCCACCTGTTCGTTGCTCATCGTTTACTCCTCTCTGTACTTTCAGGACCTAACGGGGGCCAGGTCAATCCAAGTGCATAGAAAGGGGGAATGGAGGCAGCGGCACGATGGGACACCCGCCTGCCACCTCAATCGCCACCCCCATGCCCCGGCACATTTTGCTTCAGGCCGCCGGCCTGGAAACAGCGCCAAGTTGCTGCATCATGCGCATGGCGTCCATCTGTCCCCAGTGTTCCACAATCTTGCCGCCGGCAAATCGGACGATGTCTATCACCCCAAAGGACACGCTCTTGCCGGTTGGAGGAATCCCCATGAACTCGCCTTTATGCGTGCCGCTCCAGGTACACCGGACTACCACCTTGTCGCCATCGGCGATCGTGTCGTCAATTTTGACTTTGAGGTCAGGAAAGGCGCTGCGAAACAGCGAAGAGAGTTGTTTCACGCCCTCCGGCCCAGGCGGTATTCCGGGTGGGAGTTCCTCTTGCTCAACGAAATCGGGAGCCAGGAAATCATCGACCAGACTTATTTTCCCCCGATTGAAGACTTCCTCGATCATGCGACTCAATAACGCCTTGTTTTGTTCCCTCGACATCGGTCTTTCTCCTTTCGTGAAAGGGGTGCAATCCAGTCGAACCCGGAGGATTCACGAAGAGTTTTTCCTGTGGGAAACGGTACCTGGTATCCCTTCCCTGCCCCCCTTCCTTCAGCGATTTACACCACTTCCTCCGGCGAGAGGATTTCATCATTTAGATGGGAAAAGAATTGCCAGGGATGCTCGAAGCGCCCCTGATCTTTGATCGCGATGGCCGGGATTCTTTACCCTCCGCCCTTCATACTCCCGGGGCACCCTTCCGGCCCCGTCAGAACTCCCCTTCCCGGTCCCGGTTCTTGTGGGGAGTAGCATGGGGAATTCCTTCCCCCCGGCGAAGGGCAAAAAAGAAGGGGAACCGCAACCTTGCGATTCCCCAATGATTTTTGGTAGCGGGGACTGGATTTGAACCAGTGACCTTCGGGTTATGAGCCCGACGAGCTACCTGACTGCTCCACCCCGCGCTATGAAAAGAATATTAAACACCCGTTCCGTCTTTGCGTCAAGTTTAAAACAGGAAGAACAGGTCATCGTGCCGGCTTTTTCTTCGGCGGTGCGGGCCGCCGCCCCGGTTTTCCCGGTATCGGCCTGCCCTTCTGCCCCGGTCCCTTCGGGGGCTTCTTCCACTCGGGCTTGGGCTGCCTCGGACCTCTTCGTTCCATGGGGGACGCGCCGGTCAAGGCCCTGTGCGGCCTCGGTGCCTGCGCAGCCTCCTTTTCCTTCTTCTCCACATAGGCGAACAGTTCCCTCACCTCTTTCCCCGTGAGGTAGCGCCACTCCCCCGGATCCACGTTCGAGAGCTCCAGGGGGCCGATCGCCACCCGGCGAAGCTTCATCACGCGGTGCCCGATCGCGTCGAACATCTTGCGCACCTGGTGGTGGCGGCCCTCGGCGATCCGGATCGAGATCCACGCCTTCCCTTCCCGGCTCTCCTGGAAATTGACCTTCGCGGGGTTGGTCATCATGCCCTCGATCGGCAGTCCCTTGCGCAGGACGCCGAGTTTGCCCTGCGAAGGGACGCCCATGACCTTGGCGACGTACGTCTTTTCGACGCCGAACTTCGGGTGGGTGAGCTTGTACGCAAGGTCCCCGTCGTTGGTGAACAGGAGCAGGCCCGTCGTGTGGTAGTCGAGCCGTCCGACGGGGAAGACGCGCGAGGAGAGTTCCCCCACGAGCGAGGCGGCGGTCTTCCTCCCCTCCTTGTCCTTCATCGTCGTGACGACGCTGTCGGGCTTGTACGCCAGGAGGTAGATCTTCTCCTCCTCCACGGCGAGGATCCGGTTGCCGTCGATGCGGAGTTCGCTGCGGGACGGGTCAAGAAGGACTCCCGGGTCGAGCACCGGCTTCCCCCCCACGGTCACCCTCCCTTTGCGGATCATCTCGTCGGCGGTGCGGCGGGAGACCCCCGCGGCGCGGGAGAGGTACCGGTTGAGCCTGTCGGTGGGCATGCCTGTTCCCTTTTTGCCGCTACTCTTCCGGCGGGTCCTTTTCCTCGTGGTCTCCCACCTCCTGCGGGTCGGAGGACGGGGTCAGCAGGGGCTCGGCGGGGTCGAAGGACAGGTGATCCGCCGCGAAGGCGAACTGGGAGGATCCCCTGCCGGAAGGCGTCAGGGGTTTCATCTCGGAGGTGTCGAACCCGGTCCGGGACGCCCCCTCGACCAGCACGTCGTCGGAGACCCCTTCCGGAAGAACGCTTTTGGTCGACAGGAGGAGATCCCCATGGTCGGATTCTTCCAGCTCGGCTGCCAGCTCCTCCCCTGCCCCGGCCTGGTCGCCGAATCCCGTAAAAAGCTGTGGCGCAGCAGACTGCGGGGGGACCGGCGTTCCCGTCCTGGCCGCCAGGAAGTCCTCGATGTCGCGCATCGAGGGGAGCTCGGAGAGGCCGGAAAGCGAGAAGACCTCGAGGAACTCGCGGGTCGTGCCGAACAGATAGGGACGGCCCGGCACGTCCTTCTTGCCCACCACCTTGACCAGACGGCGCTCCATGAGGGTTTTCAGCGACGCGGCGCAGTCGACTCCGCGGATCTGCTCGATCTCCAGGCGGGTGACCGGCTGGTGGTAGGCGACCACCGCCAGCGTCTCCAGGGAGGGGCGGGTGAAGCGGGGCGGCTTCGTGTCGAAGAGCTTCCGGACGTACTCCTGGTTGGCGGGGTTCGTCCGCAGCTGGAGACCCTTTGCCACCTCCTCGACGAGAATCCCCGATCCCTGCGCGGCATATTTCTCCTGGATCGCACGGACCACTTCGCGCACATCCTGCTTCGAACGGTCGCCCAGGAGCTGCCCGATCCGGTCGAACGAAAGCGGCTGCGAGGAGACGAGCAGAAGGGACTCCAGGATGGAGACTTCCCTGGAGACGTCCCGCTGCACGGGATCCGCCGGTTCCCCCGGCCTCTCCTCACCCTGCGTCGGAATCTTCGGTTCGTGTTCCATCTTCCCCCTCCCGGACGGCGGGCACGATGGTGATCAGCCCCATCGGGATCGCCTGGTAGGCCTTCACGGTCCGCAGCCGGATCAGTTCCAGTATGCCAAGAAAGAACGACAGGAGCTCGTTTCTCGTCGTGAACTCCTCCACGAGTTTATCGAACCGGATCGACCCTTCTTCCTTCAGCCGGTCGAGGAGAAAGGCGATGGCGTCCGCCATGGAGAGCCGGTCCACGAGGATCTCGACGCCCTCCCCCTTCGGCATCTTCTCCAGGACGTCCTTGAAGGCGGAGATGAGGTCGGCAAGGGACAGCTCGGTGATCGCCACCTCCCCTTCCGGGAGCTCCTCGCCCAGGAAATCCCGGACGAAGACGTCGCGGCCCAGGAGCGGCCGGTCGGCCAGGCGCGCCGCCGCCTCCTTCATCTTCTCGTACTCCACCAGCCGGCGGGAGAGCTCCGCCCGCATGACCTCCGGGTCCTCTTCCGGCACCAGCTCGTCGTCGTGCCGGGGAAGCAGCGACCGCGACTTGATGTACAGAAGAGTCGCCGCCGTCACCAGGAACTCGCCCGCGATGTCCAGGTTCAGGGCCTTCATCACGTCGATGTAGGCCAGGTACTGCTCCGTGATCTCCGCGATGGGGATGTCGTAGATGTCGAGCCGGTTCTCCCGGACGAGGTGGAGCAGAAGATCGAGCGGCCCCTCGAAGACCTCGAGCTTGAACCGGATCCCGGGGGCCTCCGCGTCGGCGGAATGGGGCTCACCCCCCGCTTCGCCCGCTACAGCGGCAATCTTCTCGTCGTTTCCGTCATATCCGGACAGCGTCGCGCACCTCGTTCATCTTCTTTACCGCCGCCTCCCGCGCCCGCTCCGTCCCCTCCTCGAGCAGGTCCCGGACCGAGACGCCGCTTTCGACGATCTCTTTCCGGCGCGCGCGGATGGGGCCCAGCACCTTCTCCATCTGTTCGGTCATCCACTTCTTGCACTCGATGCAACCGATCCCCGCCGTGCGGCACCCCGCGTTCACCTTCTCGATCGTCTCCGGGGGGGAGAAGATCTTGTGGTAGGCGAAGACGTTGCACACCTCCGGGTTGCCGGGGTCGGACCGCCGCATGCGTGCCGGGTCTGTCACCATCGGCCGGACCTTCTCCCAGACCTCCTCCGCGGTGTCGGACAGAAGGATCGCGTTGCCGTAGGTCTTGCTCATCTTCCGGTTGTCGGTCCCCAGGATCTTGGGCGTCTCCGTAAGATACGCATCGGGGATGGCGAAGACATCCCGGTAGAGGAAGTTGAAGCGGCGGGCGATCTCGCGGCTCAGCTCCAGGTGGGGAACCTGGTCGATCCCGACGGGCACGAGAGTGGCGTCGTACATGAGGATGTCCGCGGCCTGGAGGACCGGGTACCCCAGGAACCCGTACGTCTGCAAATCCCGCGACGACTGCTCCCGCAGCTGTTCCTTGTAGGTGGGGTTGCGCTCCAGCCACGGCAGCGGGGTGATCATCGACAGGAGCAGGTGCAGCTCGGCGTGCTCCGGCACGTGGCTCTGGATGAAGAT
>WOR8_10003186_pt1 | contig 16045 bp, 9 predicted proteins | sample DeeMarSeWOR38_10_FD_19890 | JGI IMG/M metagenome (IMG submission 19890) | reverse complement strand
GATGTTGTGCTGCCGGCATATAGTTTCGCGGAAAAAGAAGGAACGTTTACAAATACCGAACGGCGAATCCAGCGGGTACGAAAAGCCCTGGATCCCCCGGGCGAAGCATGGGATGACTGGCGAATCGTATGCGATATCGCTGGCGCGATAGGATTTGAAATGCAGTACGACGGTGCATCTGAAATAATGGATGAGATTGCATCGGTATCGCCGCTTTACGGCGGAATCGCTTTCGACAGAATCGAGTCCGTCGGTCTGCAATGGCCCTGTGCGGACAGGGATCATCCCGGCACAAAGTACCTGCACAAAGGCCAGTTCAAAAGAGGAAAGGGCAAATTCCACCCGGTCAAATTCCGTGAGCCGGCGGAATTGCCAAGCAAGAAGTTCCCATTCGTTCTCTCGACCGGCAGGCAGTTGTATCAATACCATACCGGGACGCTCTCGCGAAAGTCGCCGGCAATCGACCAGAAATCTCCCACCGGATACGTCGAAATCCACTTCAAAGACGCCGAAAAGCACGGCATCAAAGACGGCGATACCGTCGAGGTCTCGACAGTCAGGGGCAAAGTAACAACAAAAGCGAGCGTTGGCACCCAGGTAGCCAAAGGCTGGCTTTTCATGCCGTTCCATTTCGCCGAAGGCCCCGCAAACATGCTAACAAACGACGCCCTGGATCCCATAGCCAAAATACCGGAACTCAAGGTCTGTGCTGCACAGATTAAAAAAGGTGGGTAATGAGACTCATTGGATGTGCTGTTTTGGCAATCGTACTGGCCGGCTGCGGCTCATCGGACGATGAGCTTCCGCCGGGCGTGGCGCATCTCATGCAGGGCCCCCCGGGCCGTGACTTCGACGCGTTCGTGGAAGAAGCAACCGTCAAAAGTGAATTGTTTCGCCGCAAATTGCTTGCCGGGGGCGGTCCCGATTTTGTCAGCCCGGACTTGCTCGCAAAAGCAATTCTGAAATTCCGGCAACAAGCGCCATTTCATTTGAGGGGATACAAAGACATCGACAGTTTCGAGCTGTCAAAGGAAATGATCACTGAGGCAATCTCCGGCAAGGAACGTATATCGAGTCGCCTTGCATACGGCGGATTCAAAGGCAAATGGTACGGCCTGTGGGACAAGATGAGTGTTGACCATCATTGGGGCCGGCTTGTCGAGCCCGAAAAGCCGCAGCGTGTGGAGATTGCCGGCGACGAGCCGGTTTGGATTCGCAGCTATCAATACTGCTGGGTCGGCGATGGTTACGGACTGAACATGATTGCGACCGGGAATCCCGATTCCGATTCGGGTGACTTTCTGCTCGGGTATGTCGTTCACGTAGAAGGGGGCGACCTAAACAGACCGACAAAACGCCGTCCGCATACTGGGGTGTTCGTCGGTAAAGGTAAACTGATCTGGATCACCGCAGGTGAGGTATTTCTCGAAGAGAGCTACGAGATTTCCCCGGGCAAAGATGCCTACGCGATTACCGGCTTCTTCTACAAAGTCGCTAATGACACACTGCGAACTACTCGATGCTTCCAGGCTCTCTACACACGCGAGCCGGATAATCGTCCGGCGTGGTTTTCTTTTCCGCTCAAAATACAAGTGTCTCGTTGAGTCGACCGTTCGGGAATATGGAGTTTGAAAAAGCCAATTCAAAGCCAATATAAAGCCTGCCCCTTCAGCTTCGTTCATAACAGGCTCTGAGCTTGTCGAACGGGAGATTGTTATGCTTGTTCAGTAGGAGAGCTGGCAGTAACTTGCCGGCGTGTGCGTGACTTCGGCAGGGTAAAGAAGAAAGTGCTTCCTTTGCCAGGTTCGGATTCGACCCAGATGATGCCGGCATTCAACTCGATAATTTTTTTGACAATTGAAAGACCGATGCCGGTGCTGTCAGCACGATCCTGCGGGCAAAGTGTCTGGAATATCTTGAAGATTTTCTTATGATACTTTTCGTCGATTCCAGGGCCGTTGTCAGCAACGCTGAATTTCCAAAAACCGTTCTGCTCGGCACAGCCGACTTTGATTTGTCCTTCGGGCTTGTCCATATATTTAACGGCGTTACTCAGGAGGTTCTGGAAGACCTGCATGATTTGTGTTTTCTCACACATCAAAACGGGCAGCTCATTCTCGACGGTTATATGGATATTTTCAGGTGTATCAATGTCATCAATTACTTCAGTAAGGACTTTGTTCAAATCGACTTGTTGTTTTTCGGGGCTTTCATGTCCCAGCCTTGAATATTGCATGATGCCGTCGATTAAAGTGCTCATTTGCCTTGCCTTTTTGACGAGCAGGGCGATTTGCTTTTTTCCTTGTTCATCGAACTTTTCAGCGTAATCTGTTGATAACCAGTCAGCGAGAGTTCCGATTCCCCGCAGCGGGGTTTTTAAGTCGTGCGCGGTTATGTATGCGAATTCCTTTAACTCTTTGTTCGCTCGTCTAAGCTCCCAGATGGCTGATTCCAATTCTTTGTTTAGCTTTTCCAGCTCCTGCTCGGCCAGTTGGCGCTCGGTGATATCGATAAACGCTTCAAGATAGACTTCTTCACCTTCAAGCATTATCGGCAGGACTGTTTTAAGGATTGGTATCTCCCTTCCGTTGCGGTCAAGCAGTACTTTTTCCGAATTGTCCACCAAATTGCCCAGATCTATCACCGGACAGTTGTCCACCTCGGCGGGACATATTTTCTTATGGCAGATTTTTCCAATAATCTCTTGTGGTGAATCACAGCCCATCATTGTTAGTGCAGTCTTGTTTACTCTGCGTATCGTTTTGTCTTTGCCGACTATTATCACGCCGACGGGCATCGTATCCAGGATAATCTCTCCTGTTTTTAGAGCTTCTTCGGCAGCTTTTTGGGATTGCCTGAGTGCTTCCTTGGCCTGCCTGCGTTCTTCCTCGACCCGCATGGCCGAGGCGAGGATTCCGATTATTTTCTTTTCATTTTCGGATGGTTCATAGTCTTTCTGGAAAACCGCGCACAATGCTCCGACGTGATGGCCGTTGCACAAGACGGCATGGCCGACATAACTATGCAGGCCGTAGGCGAGCACGTTTGGATCGCTCTGTGCGTAGGAGCTGTTTTGCAAATCCAGGACCACACATACATGGTTGGTGCTTTGCCGAATCACATCGTAGCAGATGTGTCCATCGGCTTTGTCCCGGGGATTATAGTCCGGCGGCGTATGCCACAGTGCCTGTGAGCAGAGTAGACCATTGTCAAGACGGTTGTACAAGGCGCAGGTTGCTCCAAGAAGTTGTCCAAGCAGGGCAGTAATGTTGTTGGCGTTTTCCGTAAAGTCGCTGCCCAGACTCAGCAGGCAGGCGTTTATTTTTTCTAAATGCTCCTCCGCCTGCTTACGCTCGGTTATATCTCGAAGAGTCACCTGTACCCGTGTCTTATGGCCTTTGTGCTTAATCAGACTTCCATTGGCTTCCATGTGGATGTGCTTTTTATCCTTTCGCGTGATAACCAAGTCGAAAGGTTGACGTTCGACGCCCGTTAGCGTTAAACCAAATTCTTTTAGTGCTATTGGAATGGACTTTTTGTCCAGGATACCAATCTTTGTGAAATGTTTACCGATTACTTCTTGTGCCGAGAATCCGCTCACTCGCTCAGCGGCCGGATTGAAAGACAGGAAATGGCCGAATTTGTCCAGTGAAATGATGGCATCCGGAGATTGTTGAACAAGGTCTGAGTATTTATGTTCACTTATCTGCAAAGCCTGTTCCGTCTGCTTACGTTCTGTGATGTCTCTGCATATCTCCAGCACCCCTGTCGGTTTACCATCTTCGTCTCTTAATGCAACGTTGGCAATACAATGGATATGTCTGCTTTTGCCTTCCCTGTCTGTTACCTTGGTTTCGTACTGGTGGACCTTGCCATCTTCGAATGTCTGAAGGGTGGGACAGGGATATGGTTCACAAGGCTTATCCCTTCGGTGATATACTTCATAACATTTCCTGCCGACAATATCGTCGCCGTATATTTCCTTGGCAGCATCATTTGTCCAGATAATGTTCAAGTCATTGTCTATCATGGCGATGTCATCAGTGATAGCACTTAGCATAGCGTAGAGTTTTCCTTCGCTGATGCGCAGTGCCTCCTCGGCCTGCTTGCGATGTTTGACCATTTGGTTGAAAGCATCGATCAATTGACCGATTTCGTCATTTCTTTTAGTATCAACATGGAAGTCCATATCCCCTTTGCCGATTTTATCCATTGCGGCTTTTAGCATTGATATGGGCTTGGATATGTAGTTGGATATAAGAGTACCGAGTATAATAACCAGTGTTGTCAACACCAGTGAAGTGCTGAGTATTACGTTTCTTAACTTAACAACCGGGGCAAACAGTTCTGCTGTCTGGTACTCGATTGTTAAAATCCAGCCGAGACCTTTATAGTCATGATAACCTTGTGAACGAGCAAAGGCCATTAATTCTATTTTCCCCTCTTTCTCATCCTCTGCTTTCTTTCGTAAATATCCTCTGTTACCTGCTAATTTCTTGAAAAATTCAAAGTTAGATATGTCTTCTAAAAACTTTAGTTCGCCTGATTGGTCAAAAATCGTCTTTCCGTTTCTGTCAAGCAGCTTAAATTCTGCGCTGTTATATCTTACTACTGCCTTTGTCTTTTTGATTATGTCAATTGTATCTTCGATATTCAATACGGTCTTTATTACTCCGTTAAAATTCCCATCCTCGTCATCGATTCTTATCGCGATGATGGTAGAATAAATCCCCGAACTTTCGTCGTATTCGACATCACTTACATAAAAACCGCCTTCTCTTGCTTTTTTCCACCATAGTTCGTCGTCCTGCCTGTAATCAGTAGTTTTTTCCGTTAAAGCTACATTTGCTCCGTACTTGTTTGTTACGAATGCTTCGCCGAACACTGTATATCCGTGCTTTTCTTTGTGGTATCCGATTTTTTCTCTGAGTTCCTCCGACAATTTATTGTTCAATAATTTCTGCATTAACGGTGTTGTTGCATCTTGCGCAGAAATCCATTCTTTGTCTTTTTCATCAATATATTTTTGTAGGTTTTCGAACTTTTCGAATTCCCGATTTGATTGTGCAACAGTTTCCTGTAATAATAAATCACTGCAATAGGCATGGAAATCTTCGATTATATGATGAATTTGCCTGTCAATCTTATCTATAGTTTCAACAGCCAGAGCTACTGAACTTTCTCCGATGGACTTTTGTAATACTTTCTCGCTTATGTTAATGCACATAATCCCTACAATGCCCACCAGGGATGCAATGCCAACAAATCCTAAAATCAGTTTTTGTCTTATTTTCATGCAAGAATACCTTTTTCTTCAGAAGCCCGAAAGACCGGATCTTCCCCCCGTCCCTGTTTATCTATAATATTTTATTTCACATTCGTGGTCAGTTACCACTCCTCGTTTAGAACATCGTGCAGCGCCTTGCCTGGGATTCTTACACCCTCCGGCTGAAAAGACTTAGATTGTATCAGCAGAGGACATTTGCATATTGCTTTCCTGTGGGACGCCTGATTTTGGCACGGTAAAGCAGAAAACATTCTGTTTATCTTCAGAGCTTTCGGCCCATATCTGTCCGCCGTGCATCTCGATGAATTCTTTGGCAATCCGCATACCAAGAATGAGGTCTTCTTTGCCGGTATTGAATTGCTCTTTAATCAAGTCAGGGCGATTGATGATCCTGTGTATCTCGTTACGTTCGAGAAGCGGACCTTCGTCCTGTATTTCCACTCTCAGTTCGTCGTCGGCATCTTTGACTCGCAAGCTGACGCGACCGTTTACGGGAGAGAACTTTATTGCTCTGCTTAAAAGATTTATCAACACCTGTGCAATCCTGTCGTGATCGGCATTGACAATAAATTCACGACCGGGCACATCGTTTTTCAGCTCGATGTTCTTTTCACTTGCGAGCGGCATAAATGCCTCGATGGCTTGTGAGGTCAGTGAAGTGAAGTCGAACATCTGTTTGTCCAGTTCCACCTTGTCTGCGTCAATTGTTGAAATATCGAAATAGTCACTGACTACTCTTTTAGCTGTCTCAATGTTGCCATCTTCGAGGAGTCTTTGCAGCGTTTCCGTGACCAGTGTCGTCATGTCGTTTTGCAACTGCATTTTTTTCTTTAATTTCATACTTTCAGTTCTGAGCTCGTCCTCGATAATAATCCGTTCGGTAATGTCGCGAGCTACTCCGACTATCGCCACGTCACGGCCTTTTGCGTCCTTAATGTTCGACCTCGAAAGGGAGACCGGAAAGACACTGTTATCTTTTCGTCGATGATAAAAACCGACTTCCCAGCCGCTCCCGGAAGTTTTGGTTTGGAAGACGCTTCTTGTATTCTGGCTTTGATGTTTTCCAATCCAGAGCAGGTTGCCGTTTTGTCCGACAATTTCTTGCTCTTTGTAGCCGTAAGTTTTGCAGAATGCCTTGTTGACATAGATAATCTTGCCCTGCATATCCGTAATGTATATGCTGTCGTCGGTGCTCATCACAGCACCTGAGAGTAACTGGAGTTCCTTTTCGACCATGTTGTGCCTGACGGCATTCTCGACAGTTATCGGAATAGCTTTAAGATAGTTCTGATTGATGTCTTTGACCAGATAATCGTAGGCTCCTGCCTTCCATGCTTTAATTGCTGTCTCTTCATCACCGGCCCCGGTGACAACGATAATAGGCGTATTCTTGGCCGACTCGAGGATATCAAGTGCCGTGCCGTCACCGAGCGAGTGGTCTGTAATGATGATATCGAACTGCTCGGCCGAGCTTAATACCTGCTTTGCGTCTGCAACAGAGCCGGATACTGTACAATCGTACGGAATAGCTTTGCTCTCCACAAAACGCTTAAAGGCCATCTGGTCGAGTTGGTCGTCTTCGATGAGTAGGATTTTGTATCTCGTCTTTTTCATTATCTTAATCTCCATTCGAAGGTAGTTGGCTTAGAGTCCAGTACTGGGCGATGGTCCTGATAGTTTCCACAAATTTTTCATAATCAACAGATTTGACCATATAGCCGGCAGCACCGAGTTCGAAGCTTTCGGTCACGTCCCGCTCTGAGTTGGACGTGGTAAATATTATGACAGGTATATTTTTAAGTACCCTGTCTGCTTTTACGATTTTCAGAAATTCAGCACCATCCATCCTCGGCATATTCAAATCGAGCAGGATGATAAATGGTTTTGCTGTACTTTCATCTTTCAGATACTCAATTGCTTCCTCACCTTCGCCTATCGAGACCAGCTGGTTTGTGATCTGTGAGTCTTGCAGGGCACGGTTCACAGTCATCACATCTACGTCATCGTCTTCAATTAGCAATATTGGCTTCGAGTTTTGCATTATCAACTCCTGCTTGTTGTTTAGGCAGCGTGAAGAAGAATGTGCTTCCTTTGCCGATTTCTGATTCCACCCATATATTACCACCATACAATTCCACGATTTTCTTTGCGACGGTCAGTCCGACACCTGTACTTTCGACGTCTTCGCTAACCGACAATGCCTGGAACATTTTGAAGATTTTTTCAAAATGCTTTTCTTCTATGCCGGGCCCGTTGTCGGTGATCCTGAATTTCCAGAAACCGTCTTGCTCGATACAGCCGACCTTTATCTGGCCCTTTGGCTTGTCCATGTATTTTATGGCGTTGTTCAGCAGATTCTGGAACAATTGCATGATATGAGTTTCTGCACATTCGATAACAGGCATCGTGTTTTCTATCGTAATTGATATATTTTCCGGCGGAGCAATCATATCAATTGCTTCCGGGATAAAAGTATCAAGATTCACCTGGACCACTTGTTCTTCTGTCCGGCCGGCTCTTGAATATTGAAGTACACCCTCGATGAGATTGTGCATCTTTTCAACCCGACACAGCAATAGGTTCATTTGCTCGTTGGCCTGATTTCCAAGTTTATCGGAGCAGTCGTCTAATATCCAGGTGGCAAGACTTTTAATACCACGCAGGGGAGCCTTTAAATCATGCGAGACGATCGATGCGAAATCCCTAAGTTCCTTATTAATATTATCCACTTTTTCGAGCAGTTCGGTTTGCTTCTCTGTTCTCTCTTTGACCATCTGTTCTAATTCTTCCATCTTCAGGGCTGCTTTTCTGGCCAGCACCCATTTTTCCGTTAGTGCGCTGGCGAATTGTGCTACCTCTGCGCTGTCGAATGGTTTCTTTAGAATCAGGAGGTTTTCCGATCTGCCGAGCCGTTCGGTTATCTCTCCCCATGAGTAATCCGAATAAGCCGTGCAGATGACAACCTGAACGTTGGGATCGATTTTCCAAATATGTTCTATTGTTTTGAGGCCGTCCCAACCCGGAGGCATTCGCATGTCAACAAAAGCCAGCTCATAAGGCTGATCTTTTGAACAAGCCTCTTTGATCTTCTCACATCCCTCTTGGCCCTGAGATGCGAAGTCCAGTTCATAAATACTCTTTGGCGTATTATTATTAGATTTATTCCCGAATACTTCGTCTCTGAGTGCGTTTAGGGTTTCGCTCTCTTCTTCTTCAAGAAGGATGGTTAGAAAATCCTTATGAATGCTGGGATTGTCATCAATGACCAGTATACGATGGGTCATTTCTTTTTCTGCGTTGCTCATTTTTTGCCTCCTGTGTTTTAAAAGGTAATTCAACTGTGAAAACTGCACCTTTGTCGGGCCCGTCACTGTGGACTTTTATCGAACCGTTTAATTCATTCGCTGCCAGAGCAGTGCTGTGTAGCCCGAATCCGTGTCCCTTTTTCTTGGTTGTGAAACCGTGCTCGAATATCCGAGTCAAGTTTTCTTCCGGGATTCCTATGCCGTTGTCACACACATCGATCCGTAGACGCCCGTTCTTCTTCTGATTCACCTGTATCTTAAGAATCTTCTCTTCATTCTCGCTTTTGGAAAGGGCGTATATGGCGTTGCTGATAAGATTGGTTAGAATCTGTAAAACCTTGTGGCGATCCAGCAAGACGGTTGGCAGATTCGGGATCTCCCGTCTTACGTCTACACCGTTTCGTGTTATCATCTCAGCGTTTATTTTCAGGGTATCTTCCACAATTTCCTCAATGGAAGTAGGTTCGGTCAGACCTTTTGTTTTACTGTGCGATTGTTGAAGCTGGATAATATCGCCGACGTGCTGTACGTGTTTGGTCAATTCCTCCAGTGCTTCGAGGCAGCGATGCTGTTCATCGATCAATTCTTTGGACAGGTTGGCCAGAAAGGCGGGGATTTTTTTGCCGCGTTCTTCATTTGCCATAAAATTGCCCAGTTCCTTTTCGTGTTCTTTGAACAGGCTTACGACGTCGGAGAGATAAGAAATTTTTGAAGTACGAACCCTCTTCTGAATCGATTCCGCTGTGACGCTAACACTGTTAAGCACGTTACCTACATTGTGAAGTACTCCGGTTGCAACCTCAGCCATGCCGACTTCACGTGCTGTCTCGAGTAATTTTTCCTGAGCTGTCTTAAGTTTGGCTTCCGCTCGTTTGCGTTCCGTGATGTCCCTGGCAATCGCTATGATATAATCTTGTTTTTCCTGGGTAACGAGTTTCAGGCTTGTCTCAACGAAAAACGTGGATCCGTCCTTGCGTTTATACCGGCCTTGTTTAACAATATCTTTCTCGTTTTTGAGTTTTTCCATTTGTTTTTGCCAGGAGGAATCGTCCGGTATGGAGACTTCTATGTCCTTAATGGTCATCATGTTCAGCAATTCTTTGCGCGTATATCCGAGACTGTCGCATGCTCTGTTGTTCACATCCAGAAAGCGTCCCCATTTAGGCTCCACGGCAAAGATACAGTCATTTGACCGTTCTATCAGATTCCTGAATAATTGCAGTTTTTCTTCAGCCTTCTTGCGTTCTGCTATACTCCCCAGCCATTCGGCGATCGCGTTTAACAAATCATTTTCTTCTTTAAGGAACAGTTCTTCGTCGTTTTTAGCCTTTCCTCCAAGATGGTAAACCTCAATAGCACCCACATCCTCACCGTGTGCTTTAATCTGAGTTTTCCGGCAAAATTCACTTTTTTTGAAGTTGTCTGTTTTATATTGGATCCCGTCAAAATTGAGTCTTACACACATTGCGTTAGGATACTTGTATGCATCTCGAATTATATTGACAGTCTCATGAAATATTTGCTCTAATGAAATTTCCTGACGATTGACAATTTTTGACAGCCTGTATAAACAATTGAGATGTTTAAGGCGCTGCTGTAATTCTCTCTGGTCTAGCGGGCGATTTGAAATTTCTGCTTCGAGTTTCAACTTGGCGGCAGAAAGTTCCTCAGTGAGCTTCTGAACCTTATCTTCAAGACGTTTATGCTTTGCGCTTTCTTCAAGGAGTTTATGGCGTGTTCGGAGATCTATAACATCGGAATTAGTGTTTTTTACAGGTATCGATGGTGTGACGGTATCGTAGAAGTACCTATTATAAATATAAGTTAGAATGGCCGCTGCCATAATAGCGATAAGAGCACAGTGCATAACGTCTTTTGTGACATACCTTTGTGCCAGCCAAAAAACACCGGCAATAATTGTGATGAATGCCGCTGCTATGATTGTCTTTTTAATTGAACTTTTTATATCCATTATTTTTGCCCTGTATATTTATGACAAAATCGCACGGCAGCTTTTTATTGGAGACACAATCAAACTTCATAAATGCTTCTATCATTAAGAATAGCGCTTTCTTAATTGGTTCTTTATAAACTTCCCAAAAATTTGAATAGAACTCGCCAGTAAGCAAAATACCTGCCAAAGTGCTCTGGTCGATAATTTATTGTGTCCCATAACTAAAAAGTCTTCATTCCATTCGGAAATTATCGACATATCAGGGTAGTGGTTTTATGAGAATTAGGATTTTTTTAGGTGTTATTGTCGGGCGAGAGATTCAAAACGATAGATCGAAGAGACCTTTCAACTTATAATTGATGATTGACTACTTATTCTGGACAATTTACTATGTATAAATAGCAGTTATAGCACTTGCCCTGGGATTTGTATTAGGAGCAAAAAATGATTATTGGAACGGTGGGAGTAAAAACTGTGACGGGGGTAAATAATATGGGACGCTTCGCACGGTTTTCCTGGCAATCCATGATTGCTTCTTTAAGGAGTTGTCTCAGCCCGAGCACATATCCATTGATTTGGACCCAGATGAATATTATTGGGGTAAAGAGCGTCCCGGTCGTTATGATTACCGGAGCTTTTGTGGGAATGACATTAGCGGTTCAGGCGTATGACCAGCTTGCCGGTATGGGGCTGGAAGAGCACCTGGGTGTCCTGATTAATATTTCTGTAGTGAAGGAATTAGGCCCTGTTCTTGCCGCGGTTATGCTGGCCGGCCGTATCGGGGGGGCTTTGACCGCCGAGTTGGGAACGATGAATGTTACCGAACAAATTGATGCTATCAGGAGCATGGGCACGGACCCGATACGATATCTGGCTGCGCCGCGTGTGCTGGCCTGCCTGTTGCTGACGCCCTTTTTAATTATATATGCGGACTTAATGGGTATTCTCGGCGGCTATTTCGTGAGTGTTATTCAATTGGGTATTAACAGCCGGGCATATTGGAACTTCAGTGCATCCGGTGTGGAGCTATGGGACGTATCGATCGGTGTTGTAAAGGGTCTTTTCTTCGGTGTGGCTATTGCTGTGATTAGTTGCTACAAAGGTTTTACATGTAAGGAGGGCGCACACGGTGTCGGACAGGCGTGCACGGAGGCGTTTGTGGCCAGTTTCATTTCCATATTGGCTCTGGATTTTGCACTGGCTGTTATTTTCAAATCCATTTACAATACATTTTGGCCACTCAAAAGTTTGGTTTGATGATTGAAGAAAGACCATCGTGAGGCAGGAAATCGAAAAAACAGAAACGAGTCAAAGTAACGGCGACGGTGTAATTATCCTGAGGAAAATCATCAAGAAGTTCGGCGGTAAAGTTGTGCTGGATCACGTCTCTCTGGCCGTAGAAAAAGGCAAAACAACCGTCATAATCGGTCCCAGCGGGTGCGGCAAGACGGTTTTACTCAAACATTTGATTCTTCTGCTTAGGCCGACTTCCGGCGAGGTTTATTTCAAAGGCAGCAGAATCGACAATCTCAGAGAACGTCGGTTGAATAAAGTACGAACTCACTACGGCTTTCTCTTCCAGGGCGGAGCGCTTTTTGACAGCCTGAGCGTTTTCGAGAACATCATATTCCCCCTTAGACAGCATCATCGGATAACCGATTTCAAGCAGGTTGAGGAACTGGTCAAGTCCAAGCTGGCCATGGTCGGTCTTGACGGTTATCAAAATTATTATCCGGCGAATCTCTCCGGGGGGCAGCGGAAAAGAGTGGCATTGGCAAGAGCGATTGCTTTGAATCCGGAAGTGATTTTGTATGATGAGCCGACGACCGGACTGGATCCGATTCGTTCCGATATTATCAACGAACTGATTCTGAAACTCCAAAGGGAGCTGAAAGTTACGGCGGTTGTTGTCACGCACGATATGACGAGCGCCTATAAAGTGGCGGATCGAATAATTATGCTGCATAACGGCAAGATTATCGCCGATGGAGACGCCGACTATATTCGTAATCATCCCCATCCTACCGTTCAGCACTTCATCAAGGGACAAGTCGATGATGACGATCTTGCAGTCCTGCGAATGAGCGGAACCATGTCTCAGGCCCAGTTCCTGCCTCGTGATTTTGAGCAATAATTGAAGATAACACAGGAAAATTATGAATAAGGATCCACAGCAGATTGCATCTGATTTAGCAGCCATTGTAAAAGGGGATGTCTATGCCGACATCATCCACAGGGCTGCCTACAGCACCGATGCGAGTATTTACAGGATTTTACCACAATGTGTTGTTATGCCGCGTGATGTTAATGATGTGGCTGCCGTTGTTCAATATGCCGCCGACCAAAAGATACCGGTAGTTGCTCGCGGCGCCGGCAGCGGCCTGGCGGGCGAAGCTTTGTCAAGCGGCATCGTCTTAAACATGACCCGCTATATGAACAGGATCATTAGCGCTGAAGATGACGGGCAAAGGGTGACGTGTGAACCCGGAGTTGTGTTGGATGATTTGAATAAATATCTGCTGAAGTTCGGCAGAAAAATAGGCCCCGATCCGTCCAGTGCCAACCGCGCGGTGGTAGGGGGATGTGTTGCCAATAATTCCACCGGTTCTCATTCGCTGCAGTATGGGTATATGGGTGACTACGTCGAAGCAATCGAAGCAGTTCTGGCGGACGGCAGCGTTGTTGAGTTTGAAAACGATGTTGATCCGGATCGATTGCAGGACGAACGAGCAGCTTCTGTTGCAAAGGATTGTTTATCTGTCCTCACGAAAAACCAGGCGGTTATAAACAAGGCATTGCCCGACACGAAGCGTAATCGCAGCGGATATAACATCGCCGGGATTTGTCATAATGGGCGGATTGATATGGCCAGGCTGATGGCGGGCTCGGAAGGGACGCTGGCAATTTTTACGAAGATTACGCTAAAGACTGTCCCGGTTCCTGTATCGAAAGGACTTTTGCAGCTTGAATTCGAATCTCTTGAGAAGATGGCAAGGGCCGTGCCGACAATTGTCGATACCGGCGTGACGACCTGCGAGTTGATGGACAATCCGCTGATTAACATGGCTTTTAAGGCGTTGCCGGAATATCGGGACATTCTGCCGGCCGATGCCGCCGCTGTTCTTTTAATCGAGCATGTAGGCGAAACGCCCGAGCAGGTGAAAAAGAAAATCGAACAGACCGATGCCGCAGTCGGGCAACTGGCAAGCGGGAGAAGCATTTTTCTGGAGCCTCAGCAGCAGAAACGCCTGTGGAAATGCCGAAAGGACGCCGGGCCGCTTTTGTATCAACAAAGAAGAAAAGAGCATCCGGCCGAATTTATGGAGGATGTATCGGTCGATTACCGCCGGCTTGAGGACTATATTGTTGGTCTGCTTGAAATCGGCAGAAAGTATGATATCGAAATCTCCTTTTTTGGTCATGCAGGTGACGGTGAGCTGCATTCGCGGCCTCTTCTCGATTTGAGCAATCCGGAGGATGTCCTGAAGATGCGGGCGATTGCGGATGATGTTTTCCTGCTCGCATGGTCTCTAGGTGGGTCAATAAGCGGCGAGCATGCCGATGGTATCGTCAGGGCCGCATTCGTAAGAAAGCAATACGGCAACGAATATTATGACCTGCTCTGCAGAATCAAGGATATATTCGATCCCGATGGCCTGATGAATCCGGGCAAAATACTTAACGACGACCCTGATGTGATGGTCAGGAATCTCAGGAGGGCACATAAGCCTCAGGCTAAAAGATTAAAAACGGATTTACTCTTCGAAAAAGATGAGCTTGCCCTGGAAATCGAGCAGTGTTACGGCTGCGGGCTTTGCCTTAACACCGAATCCGATCTGCGAATGTGCCCGGTATTTCGGGCACTGGGAGAGGAACTGGGCAGTTCGCGGGCCAAGGCAAATTTGCTACACTACTGGGCGACGGGGCAGTTGGAAGAAAAAGACTTCGAGTCACCAGAGTTCAGAAAGTTCCTTGATTTGTGTGTGAACTGCAAGGCTTGCCTGTTGCAATGTCCATCCGGCGTGGATATTTCAACATTAATGATGACCGCCAGGGCACAATACGTGAAGCGAAAAGGCCTGCGCCGTTCCGATCGGATATTAAGTCAGAACCGCTACATGAGCATATTGGGCAGCTTTTTCTCGCCGGTATCGAATTTTATAATGCAACTGCCTGGATTCAACCTGCTGCTGGAGAAAATTGCCGGCCTCGATCATCGAAGAAAAATGCCCGAGTTTATGAGGGGTTCATTCCTTAAAACGGGGCAGAAGTATCTGGATTCGTGTGAGCCGATAGCAAAACCTGTCGACAAGGTGGCTTATTTTGTCGACACATACGTCAATTATAACGATCACGCTTTAGGCTTCGACGTGATCGAAGTCCTGCGCTACAATAATATCGAAGTAATCCTGCCGGATCAGCGGCCCGCTCCGTTGCCGGCGATGGCTTATGGCGATACCAAAAAAGCAAGAAGGGACTTGAAATATAATCTCAGGCACCTTGCCGAAGCGGTTCGTCAGGGCTGTAAAATCATCTGCTCCGAGCCAAGCGCCGCGTTGTGCCTGAGCAGGGAGCTGCGTCATTTTGTCAAGGGCCAGGATGCGAAGCTCGTATCGGAAAACACATATGAATTAATGAGTTATCTGCTCGATATGCATTCGCAGAAGAAGCTTAAGTCACCTGCCAGAAAGATAACCGATGAATATGTTTATCATATGCCGTGTCACTTGCAGGTTGTCAACGACGGCACATCAAGCATAAAGCTCCTGCGGAATCTTTGCGGCATAAAAGTCACCGACCTGAAGGCCGGCTGCTGCGGTTTGTCCGGCACATTCGGAATGCAAAAGAAGAACTACGAGCTTTCATCTCAGATTGCAGCGAGTCTAAAGACCGCCCTGAAAGAATCGCCAATCCAAAACGTTCTGACCGAATGTACCGCCTGCAAAATGCAGATAGAGCATATCAGCGATAAAGTCGCGGTACATCCGCTGAAAATCCTTGCTGAAAGTTACGCCCTCTAAATAAATCCAGCGCATTCCTTGGAAAAAACTGCCTGGATCCCTCTTTTGATTACGGCTTGAATTTAGTGTGGATTGAGCTTATCAGCGATTGAGTGGTCGGGCATACTATTAAGATAATAGCGGGCGGTTATGTTATTTAATGAATAAAGAGTTTATTACGACATGTATTACCGAACAGGCAAATAGGTTTCGCGTTCGTTGAAAGATGATACCAAATGCCAGACCAGCCGTCCCTTGTACGACAATACTAAACGCTATAACTGCATTGATACTGGTGATACCTTTATATTCGAAATTAGCTCCGAAGTGCCATATGCCGAAGAGTAATGCTTGTATAACAATCGCCCACGATGGACTTAGCAAAACTCTCAATCTTGTCTGCAGCGCTCCACGAAATAAGAATTCCTCACTAAAGCCGTTTTGTAGCAGGTGCATCAGAAGTCGTCGAATTAGTAGTCTGTAAGATAAACGACCAAAT
>WOR8_10008832_pt1 | contig 16052 bp, 16 predicted proteins | sample DeeMarSeWOR38_10_FD_19890 | JGI IMG/M metagenome (IMG submission 19890) | reverse complement strand
ACCTTGGCCTAAGCCCCAGGGAAATACAGGTGGCAGACCTGGTGCGCCAGGGCAGAGCGAATAAGGAAGCTGCCAGGATACTCAATATTTCCATCAATGCGGTGGAATTCCACAGAAATAATCTGCGGAAAAAACTGGGTCTGCAGAATAAGAAGATAAATCTCAGAACATACCTGCTCACCATGCAATAAGACAGATAACCAGTCGACATTATATTGTAAATCTCTACTTGCCACTAATCAGAATGTCAGCGACTGATAATCATCTTACCGAAAAATATCCTGTTCTCTGGGGAAATCTCCTGCTCGAAAGCTATCCCCATTTCCGCCAATTAACATTCATTTTGCCCCCGGATGCATATCCCCTGGAGTTAATATAAAAACGACTTGCTAATTTTTTTTACTTTTTGCATGGTTACGGAATAGTTCACGCACACTGGTCCAAGATCCAATTAAATAATGCAAGGAGATAAAATGATTAAGAGGCGGGTCAGGCCTGGATGACCCGGATATTTTACAAAAACCTGTTGAACTCCGGATAGATACTCCTTATGGCAAGCCCTCCTCAGTGTTGACCTGCGGAAAAATAAATGGAGCCGATATTGCAATTTTAGCCAGGCACGGCAAAAAGCATACGATCAGGCCATCCCAGGTAAACTTCAGGGCCAATATCTGGGCTTTGAAAGAATATGGCTGTACGCATATCCTGGCAGCAACGGCTGTTGGATCCCTGCGGGAAGAAATCGAACCTGGCCACCTTGTTTTCCCTCACCAGTTCATAGACTTTACCAGAAAAAGAGAAAAGACTTTTTTTGACGAGGATGTTGTTGTGCATACACCCATGGCAGAGCCATTTTGCCCGAATCTGCGTCAGCTTTTCGCTGAATCTGCGCAAAAACTTGAAATTCCGCACCACACTGACAAGACAGTAATCACCATAGAAGGGCCGCGTTTTTCAACAAAGGCAGAGAGCCATATGTTCCGCTCCTGGAATGCCGATGTCATCAATATGAGTAGCGTGCCGGAAGTGAACCTTGCCCGGGAAATGAAAATCCATTATGCTTCAGCGGCCATGTCTACTGATTACGATTGCTGGCGCGAGGGCGAAGAATCGGTTACATGGGAGATGATCCTGGATACCATGAAAAATAACGCGGACAGCGTCCTGAATCTTTTCCTGCATGTTCTGCCAAGAATCAAAGAATATGATGATGTCTGCATAAACTGACGATATTTGTAACAGAGGAGGAACCCATGCCTATCAAATCACGCATAAGAACAGTACCTGATTATCCCAAAAAAGGGATCATGTTTCGGGATATCACCACTCTCATAAAGGATCCGGTAGGTTTCCGCCTGGTAATAGACAGTCTAACCCAACGTTATATGACAAAAAATCTTTATTTCGACACAATAGTTGGCATTGAAGCCCGCGGCTTCATAATTGGCGGTGCCTTATCATATACCCTTGGCAGGGGCTTTGTTCCTATCAGAAAAGCCGGCAAACTTCCCAGCGATGTGGAAGAACAGGTTTATGACCTGGAGTACGGCAGCGATAAAATTGAAATACATAAAGATGCTTTGGCAAAAGGTGAAAAAATTCTCCTGGTTGATGACCTCTTAGCCACCGGCGGCACAGCCATGGCAGCCGCAGCCCTCATAGAGAAACTGGGGGGAGAAATTGTGGAGATGGCTTTTATTGTTAATCTGCCCGATGTCGGAGGTGAGAAAAAACTCAGGGAAAAAAAATACAACATTTTTGCGCTTACTGAATTTGAAGGAGATTAGGCTGATCTTCATCAGACCGCCAAATCATTTGTCTGAAAAAATAAAAAAAGGGCAACTGCTCACACCCCTTTAACTCTTCCTCTTTAATTGCTGTATCAGTAAATCAGCCGTTTTTCGCCTTCAATCTTCTGGATGGCGCCGATCTCCTGCGTCACCTCAAGCACTCCCATATAATCTCCGGATTCAGCATATACAGGATAATAACGAATCAGTATCTTGTCCCCCCTGAAGTCAATCCAGAATTCCGCATGATCCATGGTGCGCTCCTTGAATCCGCTTACAATCTGCTTCACCATATCCACACTTTTCTCAGGATGGCATTTTTCCACCTTACGACCAATAACCGAACGTGTGCGCGGAAAAATCTTTGTTTTATCCAGTTTATTGAAATAGGCCACGGTATCCTCAGCATCGACAAAAGTTACTTCAAACGGGAGAGTCTCCATGATCGCATCGATCTGTGCGTAGGACAGGTTGCGGATGAGACGTTTCTTGGCTTCGCTGTCTTTTTCAACCTCGACAAGCATCTGTTCATAATGTTGCCTGGCCCCGGTGCCATATGTCTGCTGGTCCAGGTTTTTAAAGTCATGCAGGAGGGTGGAATTCTCCTCCTCGCTTATAACCTTGCGGCCCATGGCGTAAAGTACATCATTTTCCTTCCAGATATGCTCGGCCCGTATTTTAAGGTACTCAAAGCCCCCGGCAGCAAATTTATGCCTGCCGGTTGTTGTTGCCTCAGCCAGACCGGGAAGCTCGGTCATCATTTTCTGCAGCAGTTTTCTCTCTGCGTCATGCTCCATGAGCATAACGCCTATGGGCCCGCCCTCCACGGGAAGACCCTTTGCCCCCATGAGAGGAAAAAGAAATTTCTCTTCCTTGGTGTTGTGGATCTTATCACCAAATTCCAGAAGAAAATCTATGGCCCGCTGCATCTGTAAAGGAGCCTTCACGGCTTCATCGATCTTCTCCAGGTTGCTCTTCAGAACAGCCATGGCCCGTTCTATCATCTCGTGTTCCGCCACAAGGAAATCATCCCATCTTGTATAGTGTTCCATTATGCGCCTCCTGCTGACCGCAATCTGCTATTTGAAATATATCCATTTTAAAACCAGTTTTTGCTGGCATATATTTAAGTCACCAAGACTTTTCCTTTTTATTATACAGGCTTCATTTTGCACAAAGCCTTGACCTGGGTCAACTCGGGATAAATTAATCATCCTCGTAGATACAGGAGGCCGGACAACTGTCTATGGCTTCCTCTATCAGGTCATGCGGCCCGCCTTCCGGCATGATGACCTCTGCCTTTTCCGTAGCTGAGTTGAGCCTGAATACTTCCGGACATAGTTCCTCACAGGTGCCACACCCGATACATTCATCCTCGTCAATGTGAACCGCCATCTTGCTACCCTCCAATTCTTTTTTTATACATGGATAAAATTTTAATTTATCGCTTCATAAACTATTTTACGCAGACAGCAAATAATAAAATATCCCAACCAGAATAATGGAGCCCGTACGGAAAGCCTGGTTATAGGTAATGAGTTCTGCCGCCAATTTGGGCTGGAACACACCCGCGTAAAAAGGAAACTGATGCCGTACGGCTCGCATGGGGGAAGACAGGACATTTCCTGCGAGCAGAGCCAGAACAACCTGCCGGGCTTCCAGGCTGCCATTATCCAGTAAGGCCCCTGCTGCTGCAAGACCCGCACTGATTTCTGCCGTAAGCTGCAGGGCAACCACCCCCAGGCTTTCAGGATGCAGCCAGGCAAGAAATTTTACATGGTGGGCCAGCCAATTTTCCAGGAAGATAAACATGCCGAAACGATTCAATATGAAAACCGCGGTGTAGATCGGTACAGTAATCACTACTATCCGTTTGATCCTTTTCTGGAAACGGAGCCAGGCTTTATCGAGAGCCTGTGACAGGGAACTCACCCTGTTTTCTTCAAGCCTGCAGGTGACGCAGTTCTCTTTACCGCCGGGCAGTACTATCCTGCCCACAACCAGGATGCAGACGGTGCGGAGAAATGCGGCAAAAAGAGTCAGTCCCACGTAGACAAAGGCCACGCTTTTTATCAGGGGCACAGCAAGAAAAAACAGGGTCGGCAAATGCAGAAAATAGGTAGGCAGACTGTTAAAAAGGTTGGCAAAAATCAGTTCCTGCTTGGTTATCTTTTTCTGTTCATACGCTTCTGAAAGCATAGTATTTGACGTTACCGCTGAAAAAAAGGCCATGGTAAAACTGGCACCGGTAATATCTGATAAATGGGCAATGCGAACCAGGGGCGCTGCCAGGCGGGCAACACCATGGGTCCAGTTCAGGGACTCGATCAGGTTGCCGATCATCAGGCCTAGGGAAATAAAAAACACCAGCCTCAGGAGAGGCCACCCTAATCCCTGCCACAGCATCAGGAATAGTTCCGTGTACTCCATGTTAAAGATAAATGTAGAATGCCAGATTTTTCATTCTTAATTTTGCATTCCGCCTTAAAAAGTGATTACTAGTAAAATCTTCGCTTTATTTAAAAGAAATTGGCAATGGCTCAACGATTCAGGCAAATCTTTTTGAAAGCCTGTACCATTATCCAGCGCCTGAAGCAGGCAGATTAATACCAAATTAAATTTAAATATATTATTTTTTCGCTTCTGCTGCTAATTAACAACTTGCTTGAAATGCTTGACATAATTTTGCAACAAAGCTATGGACATTCCATTTCAAAAAAGTGCACAGAAATAAAGCCCCTTGAATTTCCTTCCTCTTTTATGATAGCCTCTTGCACATTTTAAGGCCGGGATATTCATTTGTTCAATACATCGGCAGAACAAGAAAATTAACTATATACGCTAATCTTTTTCATTGAAGTGAGCACATAATAATGTCGAAATCTCTCATAATTGTGGAGTCGCCCGCAAAAGCGAGGACCCTGAAAAAATACCTGGGCAAGGATTATGATGTCCGGGCTTCTGTAGGCCATATTCGCGACCTGCCTGTAAGCAAGCTGGGCGTTGACATAGAAAAGAACTTCTCCCCCCAGTACGTCACAATCAAAGGCAAGGGCAAAATTATCTCTGATCTGAAAAAGGCTGCTGCCAGTGCCGATGAGATCTTCCTGGCACCAGATCCTGATCGAGAGGGAGAAGCCATTGCCTGGCACATTGCCCATATTTTAAAATCTGCAGACAAGCCGATCCACAGGGCCCTGTTCCATGAACTGACCCAGAAAGCTATTCGCACAGCCATTGATAATGCCACCAGCATCAACCAGAATAAATTCCAGGCACAGCAGGCCCGCCGTATTCTGGACAGACTGGTGGGTTACCAGATTTCACCGCTCCTTTGGGAAAAGGTGAGAAGGGGCCTTTCTGCCGGCAGGGTACAGTCGGTTGCCGTCAGAATGATATGCGACCGCGAAAGTGAAATAGCTAAATTCAGGCCCGAGGAATACTGGACTATCAGCGTCAAGCTTGAAGGCAAAAACCCGCCGCCTTTCATCGCCAAACTCGACAAGATCTCCGGGCGCAAAGCCAAGGTGGGAAACGAGGAAGAGTCAGCAACCATTGTCTCAATCCTGAAGAAGGCTGAACACAATATAACCGCAGTTGACAAAAAAGAACGCCGGCGTTATCCAAGCCCGCCGTTTATTACCAGTACCATGCAGCAGGATGCCAACAGAAAATTGCGTTTCACGGCCAAAAAGACCATGGGACTGGCCCAGAAGCTTTACGAAGGAATCGAGTTGGGCGCCAAAGGGCCTGTGGGATTGATCACTTACATGCGGACTGATTCAACCCGCATCAATGACGAGGCTATCACCGCAGTGCGTACCTTTATTAAAAAGGATTACGGCCCGGATTTTCTGCCCCCAAAACCGATATTCTATAAAACCTCAAAATCCTCTCAGGATGCCCATGAGGCTATCCGTCCAACAGATGTCACCCTGACGCCTGAAAAGGTTGCCCCCTATCTTGAAAAGGGACTGCTGAATCTTTATACCCTGATCTGGAAACGATTTGTTGCCTCGCAGATGTGCCCTGCCATTTATGATCAAACAACCATTTCCATCAAGGCTGACAAATACCTGCTCAAGGCCCAGGGGGCCATTCTGCGCTTCAAGGGTTTTATGGCCCTTTATGTTGAAGCCAGCGAAGAGAACGGAGAGACCGATGCCAAGCAGGAGGAGACGGACAGGGAAAGCACGATCATCCCCGATGTTGCTGCCGGCGAAATACTTAAAGTCCTGGCTGTTGACCCGAAACAGAATTTTACCCAGCCGCCGCCGCGCTATACTGAAGCGACCCTGGTCAAGGCCCTGGAAGAGAACGGGGTGGGCCGACCCAGCACCTATGCCTCGATTATCTCCACCATCCTCGACAAGGAATATGTCATGCAGCAACAGAGAAAATTTATGCCGACCGACCTTGGAAAACTGGTCAATGATCTGCTGGTGGCCCATTTCCCCAATATCTTGGATATAGAGTTCACCGCCTCCATGGAAGAGAATCTGGATAAGGTTGAAGAGGGCACAAGCAATTGGGTCAATCTTCTGCAAGCCTTTTACACCCCTTTTGAAAAAACACTTGCTGCTGCCAAGCAGGAAATGAAATCGGTAAAAAAAGAGGGGATTCCTACGGAAATCTCATGCAAGCTCTGTGACGGTAAACTCGTAATAAAATGGGGCAAAACCGGAGAATTCCTGGCCTGTGAAAATTACCCCACCTGCAAGTACACGCAGAATTTCAAGAAAGATGAGAACGGCACAATCATTCCCATAGAAAAAGAAGAGCCTGTAGAATCCGGGGAAATATGTGAAAAGTGCGGCAGGCCCATGGTCTTCAAGCAAGGGCGTTACGGGCAGTTCCTGGCCTGTTCAGGTTACCCTGATTGCAAACATATCCAGGCCCAGACAACCGGAGTAAAATGCCCTGAAGCAAACTGCAAAGGCGAAATTGTCCAGAAAATTTCAAAAAAGGGGAAAGTTTTTTTCAGTTGCAGCAGGTTCCCGGAATGCAAGTTTGCTACCTGGGACCGCCCTGTACCTAAGAAATGTCCACGCTGTGACAAACCCTTTCTTCTTGAAAAAAAGACCAAAAGGGGATTTTTTCTGCAGTGCAGTGATAATGCTTGTGGTTACTCAGAGCCTTTGGCATAAACATTTAGAATAAGAAAACATGACATTTCAATTACCTAACATATTCCATACAACTGATACCTCATGCAGCAGGTAAAGAAAAAGCATCGCAGGAAAAGCAGTAAGGAACTAGCCAGGCTCTGCGCCCAGGCCGCCATAGATAAAAAAGCTGAAAACCCGGTCATTCTTGATGTCAGGAAACTCTGCACCTTTGCTGATTTTTTTGTCATCATGGGCGGCCGCTCAACCCGGCATGTTCAAGGCCTAGCAGAGGCAATCGAGGCAGAGCTTCGGAGCAAGAGACTTTCGACCTCCAGTGCCGAGGGTCTCAACGAGGGGACTTGGGTGCTGCTTGACTATAATGATGTCGTGGTACACATATTTTACTCTGAGACAAGAAAATTCTACGATATAGAGGGACTCTGGCATGATGCACCCCGAATTCCCCTGGATGATTAAACCTTGATACCATAATGAAAAAACCACCACCCATATTGCTGGCTATTCTTGATGGCTGGGGAGCGGGTCCCCTGACGGAATCCAATGCCATATATGTAGCCAGGACTCCGAATATGGACCGCTGGCAAAGCAGTTATCCCTATACGACCCTGCTGGCCCATAACGGCGCTGTCGGCCTTCCTGAAGGCCAGATGGGCAATTCCGAAGTCGGTCATCTCAATATTGGCGCAGGCCGGATTGTCTACCAGGACTTCACCCGTATCAACCGGGCCATTGAATCGGGCAGCTTCTTTGATAATGATGTTTTGAAGAATACCTTTGCCAAGGCTGTGGGAAAAAAATCCGCCGTCCATCTTATGGGCCTCATTTCAGATGGTGGCGTTCACAGTCATGTCAATCACCTGTTGGCGCTGCTCAAAATGGCTGCCGACCATGGCCTTACCGACGTCTATATCCATGCCTTCATGGATGGCAGGGATACCCCGCCGACCAGTGGTCTTGACTATATAAGCCAGCTGCAGCATGAGCTGGTCTGGATAGGCACCGGACGTCTGGCCACCATTTCCGGGCGCTTTTATGCCATGGACCGTGATACGCGATGGGAAAGGATAAAGGTCGCCTGGCAGGCCATTGTTGATGGTCAGGGTGTTCTGGGGCGAGATCCGGTGCAGGCGGTGAAAGACGCTTACCACCGGGGTGAGACCGATGAATTCATCAGACCCATAGTCCTGCTTGATGAGAGCAGCAACCCTGTTGCCAGGGTCAAGGATAATGATATTGTCCTGATGTTTAATTTCAGGGCCGACCGGGTGCGGGAGCTGACCCGCGTCTTTACTGACCAGAACTGGAATGAATTTACGGTAAACTGCAGGCCTGTTTTGGCTGAATACGTTACTTTTACCCAGTACGATAAACATTTCACCCTGCCTGTTGCTTTTCCCCCTGTCGGCCTGGACCATATTCTGGCTGAGGAAATCAGCTCTGCCGGGCTCAGGCAGCTCCGCATAGCGGAAACAGAAAAATATGCCCATGTCACCTATTTCTTCAACGGCGGCCGGGAGGAACCTTTCCCGCTGGAAGATCGTGTCCTGATTCCCTCCCCAAAAGAGGTGACGACCTATGACCAGAAACCGGAGATGAGCGCCTATCAGGTGACTGAAGAACTCATGCGCCGCATGGACAGTGAATCCTATGCGTTCATAGTCCTTAATTTTGCCAACGGAGACATGGTTGGCCACAGCGGTATAATGGAGGCGGCAGTCTCAGACATTCCGTTTACGGCCCACTCGTCCAATCCTGTACCCTTTATCCTCATCAGCGAACAATACAGAACCGCAAAATTACGCCAGGGCGGCACTCTGCGTGATATCGCCCCAACCATTCTCAGCCTGCGGAACCTGCCCATCCCCGATGAAATGACAGGCAGGAACCTGATAATTCCTTAATTGATGCTCCTGCTGCCTTGATGCTTGTGCTTGCTTTTTGAGAGCAGATTCTGCTAAACAAAGAGCGTAACCTTGGCGCACACATTACCGATGGAACCTGGGCCGCATACTTTCATAACAGAGTGAGCAAATCATGCGCTATATAAGCACCAGGGGAGGAATCTCTCCGATATCATTCAAGGATGCTGTCATGATGGGCCTGGCCACCGACGGCGGGCTTCTGCTGCCAGAGGCATTACCCAAGGTGGACCCGAAGTCATTGAGCGGCTGGCAATCCTATTCCTTCCAGCAGCTTGCCTCTGAAATCTTCCGTTTATTTATTAGCGACATTGCTGGTGAGCAGCTCGACAACCTCATTTCCCGTTCGTATTCAACCTTCAGTCATCCCGAAATTACCCCAGTGGTAAAAAAGGGTGATATTTTTATCCTGGAACTCTTTCATGGCCCCACCCTTGCCTTCAAGGATGTGGCTTTGCAGTTTCTAGGCAATGTCTTTGCATATATCCTGGAGGAAACCGGCAGCAGGATGAACATAATCGGTGCAACTTCCGGAGATACCGGCTCAGCAGCCATATACGGAGTGCGGGGCAAAGAGCGCATCAATATCTTTATCCTGCACCCTTATAAGAGGGTGAGCCCCATCCAGGAACTCCAGATGACGACAGTCCTTGACCCCAATGTCTACAACCTCGCCATCAGGGGCACTTTTGACGACGGACAGGCCATTATCAAAGCCATTTTCAATGACATCCCCTTCAAAGACAAGTACCACCTGGGTGCGGTCAATTCCATAAACTGGGCCCGTATTCTGGCCCAGGTCGTTTACTATGTTTATGCCTGGCTCAATGTAACGGCTGAAACCGGAGAACCTGCCATCGACTTCTCCGTACCCACCGGAAATTTCGGGGATATCTTTGCAGGGTACATTGCCCGGCATATCCTGCCCCAGGGCGCAATCCGGAAACTCATCCTGGCAACCAATGAAAACAATCTCCTGACCCGTTTCGTCACCCGCGGGGATTATTCTGTTGCCAAGGTCGTGGCCACAAGCAGTCCCTCGATGGACATCCAGGTGGCGAGTAATTTTGAACGCTACCTCTATTATCTTTACGATTGTAATGCCGACAGAACCAGGAAGGATTTTGCACGGTTTTCGCAGAGCGGCAAGCTCCGCTTTGATGACAATCTCCTGCGCACCATTCAGCAGGACTTCGCCTCAAAAAGTGTTACTGAAGCCCAAACCCTGGGTACCATCAGAACGTTTTACCAGGAACATAATTATATTCTCGATCCCCATACTGCAGTTGGGGTAAATGCCGCCCAGGCCTGCGCTTCTGCCGATGTACCGGTTGTCTGCCTTGCCACCGCCCACCCGGCCAAATTCGGTGCTGCAGTTACCAAGGCAATTGGCAAACCTCCTGAGCTGCCGCCGGAACTGAAAGGGCTTGAAGACAAGGAAAGCAGGTGCGAAGTATTGGATCCCGACGTCAAAACTGTGCAGGATTATATTGCCCGCCACGCGCTTTTGTAACAGTTCTATGTTGCAAGGAAAATCTTTTTCCTGGTATGGAATTGCCTTATGATAGACATGAATGACTACAAAAAAAAATCAAGACATCACCTGCTGTGGTCATAATACTTGGCACCGGCCTCGGCTCCCTTGTCAACACCCTCGAGGTTGATACCCTGCTGCCTTATAAAGAGATACCTCATTTCCCCCGTTCCACGGTACCGGGTCATCAGGGCAATCTTATATTCGGTACCTTGCGTGGCAGGAATGTAGCAGTACTGCAGGGACGTTTTCATTATTACGAGGGCTATTCCACCAGGGAACTCACCTTTCCCCTCAGAACCCTTTCCCTGCTCGGTCCTGATACCCTTGTGGTGACAAATGCTGCCGGTGGACTTGATCCTGATTATAGGGCAGGAACCATTATGGTAATCCGTGACCATCTTAATTTTATCGGCGAAAACCCCCTGCGGGGACCGAATATCGATGATTGGGGCCCCCGCTTTCCCGATCTTTCTGAACCCTATGATAAAAAGCTTATTGAGGCAACGCTGCAATGTGCTGAAAAACTGCATCTGACTAACGTCACCACAGGAGTTTACGTGGCCATACCCGGCCCCAGCCTGGAAACTCCCGCGGAAACCAGGTTTCTGCGGGCAGCCGGAGCAGACGCAGTCGGCATGTCATCAGTACCCGAAGTTATTGTGGCCAAACATGCAGCCATGAGGGTGCTGGGCCTTTCTGCTGTTGCCAATGTCAATGACCCGGACAACTTTGCACCCATCCTCCTGGATGATATCATCAGGGCAGCCGGAGAAATTGAACCGGCATTGCTTTTTGCCACTTTTTGGGCAGGAGTGCCAAGCGCGTTCCCAAAGTATTCCCTATGTGGTTATTAATATTAGTTTGTATCTTTATTACTATAATTATGCATATTACCGAAGAAAGTAGCAGGACACTTCAATTGCACACAAATTCTGCAAAGTGTCGTCGATCACTGTCCGGCATCTCCTGCGAATGGACATAGACCTGAAAATAGTATTGCCAATTATAGTAACGGAGATGTAATGAGCCGATTGGGACACAATGCGAATCTCCTGATTACCGGCAGGTATCTTTATCTGCAGGACAAACATAAAACCATGGTCAGGGATGGTGGTGTTGCCATCCTGCAGGACACCATTGTCGAGACGGGCATCGGATCAGAGTTGGCAGCCAAATATCCCGAAGCCGAGAACCTTGCCACCGAACACGGGCTTATCATGCCCGGCCTGGTCAATACCCACACCCATGCCGCCATGTCATGTTTCCGCGGCCTGGCTGACGATCTTTCTCTCATGCAATGGCTGCAGGAATATATCTTCCCGGTTGAAACAAAGCTGACCGGAAACATTGTCTATCAGGCAACTCTTCTTTCCCTGGCTGAAATGATAAAATCGGGCACAACCAGTTTCTGTGACATGTATATTTTTGCCAAGGATGTTGCCAGAGCGGCTCATGAATCGGGGATGCGGGCCTGGATCGGCGAGGTCCTCCATGACTTTCCTTCGCCAAATTATGGTGAGGTTTCAGCAGGATTTCGCTATGTGAAAGAACTTTTTTCCATGTACGAAAACCATCCACTCATCAATATCACTGTTGATCCCCACGCGGTCTATACCTGTTCCCCGGAACTGTTAAAAAATCTTAAATACCTGGCTGACAAACATGATGCCCTTTACATAATCCACCTGGCAGAAAATAAGGAGGAAGTAAAAGGATCCCGGGAGCGCTATGGGGCCAGCCCGGTACTGCATCTTGAAAACCTGGGACTCCTTGACAACAGGGTTTTGGCAGACCACTGCGTCATGGTGACTGATGAGGAGATTGCTCTCCTGGCGCAGCGGGGGGTTGGAATTGCCCACTGCCCGGAAAGCAACATGAAGCTCGCCTCGGGTATAGCGCCGGTACCGCGCATGCTTGCAGCAGGTCTGTCCGTGGGGCTTGGCACCGACGGCAGCGCCAGCAACAACAACGTGGATATGTTCGGCGAGATGAATTCCGCAGCCAAACTGCACAAGGTGAACATGCTGGATCCCGCAACAATGCCTGCTGAAAAGGTTCTTGAAATGGCGACAAGCCACGGTGCCCGTGTCCTGGGGGCGGAAAGTGCAATAGGCAGCCTGGAGCCGGGAAAGAAAGCAGATCTCATTGTTCTTGACATGAACCAGCCTCACCTGACCCCCCTGTTCAATATCCCATCCCACATGGTTTACGCCGCCAGGGGGGCGGATGTTATGCATTCCGTCATAAATGGCCGCATTGTCATGCGCAACAGGCAGTTGACCACAATCGATGAAAAAACAATACTTGCTGACATGATGACATTGGCTGAGCAGATAAATAACACGAAAGACTGAACGCGGCTGATAATGAGAGCTATTTGCATCAGCATAAATAGATTTGCATGGAATGGCAGAAAGGAGTAAATATAAAAAATTATGGTACGAAAACGGTCAGAATGGTAATAATTACGCCCACAATTACAACAAGGGTTTTTCCCGGCCGCACCATATAATTTCAAATCTGCGAGGTAGCTTCATGTTCGGACTCGGCATGCCTGAACTTATCATTATCCTGGTAATCATTGTTATAATCTTTGGTGCCGGAAAACTCCCGGAAATCGGCAGCGGACTGGGCAAGGGCATCAAGAATTTCAAGAAGGCCACCAAGGACGAGGACAAAGAAAAGATTGCAGAGAAGAAAGAGGACGAATAGTTCGGAAAACCTGCTTAAGCAGTACTGCAGCGATTTATTTTTATATAACAAGGAACCAGCTATGTCTGTCGAACTCCCTGACCGGTAATGCGGAAGGTATGCAGGCAATTCGTCGTATGTAGCTTTTCATCCACATCTGGATAATTTTCTAACAAGGAGTAAGTAATGTTTGGCCTGGGAACCCCTGAACTTATCGTAATACTCGGTATTGCCTTTCTGGTTTTTGGCGGCAAAAAACTTCCTGAGATAGGAGCCGGCCTCGGGAAGGGTATCAGTTCATTCAAAAAGGGCTTAAAAGATGTTGAGGATGCCGGGAAAAACCTGGTCGAGGACAATGTACCCGGCGCCAAGGAACTTCACAGCCTGAAAGAGGAGGTGGATAAAGCAAAGGACATTGGAAACGTCCTGAAATCCTAACAGAAATTCGGCAAAAAGATTAGCCGCTATATACCACGATAATTAGGTATTCACAAAAATCAGACTTCTCGTTTTCAGGCAGGCCGCCGGGTTATAAAAGCTCCGCATACAATAAATACATGCGCACTTGCAAATCCGGGCAACACTGATTGAGAGTACTGGGACAACGTTCAAGGGTTTTTTCCTCCACCAGTTTCACATCAACGGAAACCCCAAGTTCCGATGCCAACCGTTTCTTTATTTTATCCACCAGCTGCCGCTGCTTCTTCATTTCGTCAAAAAAGATGGACTCAACAACCTCCACGAGAACAGTGGCCTTGTCCTGGTGATTCTCCCGTTCGACAACTATGCGGTAATGCGGCTCTGTTCCTTCTATTTCAAAGAGCACATTTTCTATCTGGGTGGGGAACACATTGACCCCTTTTATAATGAGCATATCATCGGTGCGTCCCAGGATCCTGGTCATCCGGTAATTTGTCCTGCCACAGGCACAGGGTTCTGTTATGAGTCGTGTCAGATCACGTGTTCTGTAGCGGATAACCGGGAAGGCCTCCTTGGTCAGGGTGGTAATGACCAGTTCTCCAACCTCTCCGGGTTGGACCGGCTGCAGGGTGCCGGGGTTGATCAGTTCGACCAGGAAATGGTCTTCATTAATATGCAGGCCATTGCATTCCAGGCATTCGCCGGCTACACCCGGTCCCATCACTTCACTCAAACCATAGTTATCGGTAGCAGTTATATTGAGCTTGTTATTGATCTCCGTGCGCATTGCCTCAGACCATGGTTCAGCACCGAACAGTCCCCATCTCAGAGAAAGAGCATTAATATTGACCCCCATCTCCAGCATGGCGTCGGCAATCATCAGGGCATAACTGGGGGTGCAGACCAGGGCGGTGGTTTTGAAATCCTGCATGATCTGGATCTGGCGCTTTGTATTGCCGCTGGAAATGGGGATCACCGAGGCGCCTATCCGTTCTGCCCCGTAATGAAGGCCGAAACCGCCGGTGAACAGGCCGTAGCCGAAGGCAATCTGGATGACATCGTCCTTGGTAACGCCGGCAGCTGTCAGAACGCGGGCAACCAGGTTGGACCAGTTCTTGATATCATTACGGGTGTAGCCCACAACTGTTGCCATTCCCGTTGTGCCGGAAGAAGAATGGATCCTGACCACGTCCCTGAGCGGTACGGCAAAAAGGCCGTAGGGATAATTCCGGCGCAGGTCATCCTTGACGGTAAAGGGCAGACTGCTTAATGGTTGACTGCAGCCTCTCAAGCTGCAACTGCTCCAGATCTTCCCTGCTCATGCATTCCCTGTTTTCTTCCCAGTACATATCAACACCCAGTTATCAGTTTAAGAAGTAAATAGATAGTAGTAAGAAGTTAGTAGTAAAAAATTAACATTTTTCCTTTTGTTATGAAAATATTTCTTTGCTGCCTGACAACAGGCACTCTGTTCATAAAAATATTTTCTACTATTCACTGTCTGATGACAAAGTAAAAAGCTTCAGATACAAGGCGTGCCAATTTTGAGGAATGAGGTGTACTAAGCGTACGCCGTAATGACGAAAAATTGAGCACAACGCAGTAGATGGACTTTTTACAAAGTCATCAATCGGTTTCGCGTCCTAGGTAAGCCCTCTGCACATCACGATTCTGCAGGAGGTCTTCAGCCACTCCCTGCAGGATAATTTTACCGGTCTCCAAAACATAGCCGCGGTCGGCAATCGCCAAGGCTGCCTTGGCATTCTGCTCGACCAGCAAAACAGTATTGCCCTCTTCCCGCAGCCGCAAAATTACCCTGAAAATACTTTTGACAATAAGAGGCGCCAGGCCGGTCGAGGGCTCATCCATCATAATGAGAGAGGGTTTTGCCATCAAAGCCCGGCCCATGGCAAGCATCTGCTGCTCACCGCCTGACAGAGTCCCGGCCAATTGTTTTGCCCGTTCTTTTAATACCGGGAACAGCTCATACACCCGTGCAATCTCATGATCAATGCCGGCCTTCTCCTTTTTTGCCAGGACATATCCACCCAGAATAAGGTTTTCCTGGACCGTCATGGTGGAAAACACCTGCCTGCCTTCAGGGACCAGAGAGCAGCCGGCGGCAACAATCCTTTCCGGTCTGATCCTGCGCAGATTATTATCCCGGAACAGAATATCACCGGAGCTGACTTTGACCAGTCCGGTAATAGTATGCAGCAGGGTCGTTTTTCCTGCACCGTTTGCCCCGATGATGGTGACAATCTCACCGGGGTCAACATGCATAGAGATGCGTTTCAGCACCCGCAGCTTCCCGTAGCCCGCCTCTAAATTTCTGATCTTAAGCATTATTCTGTTACGGAGATTTTCAACGGCATGATCAAATTTTCAATCGTAAATCTTCAATCTTCAATTTCTAACCCTCGTCACCCAGGTAGACCCGTATCACTTCCTCATTCTGCTGGATATTATGCGGCAGGTCCTCTGCAATCTTCTCACCAAAGCTCAAGACCACGATCTCATCTGATATATCCATAACCAGGGACATATCATGTTCAACAAGCAACAC
>WOR8_10003178_pt1 | contig 16071 bp, 12 predicted proteins | sample DeeMarSeWOR38_10_FD_19890 | JGI IMG/M metagenome (IMG submission 19890) | reverse complement strand
TCCAATGAGGATTCAATGGAGGGTCCTATTGTTTAATGCGGTGGTGATTACAAGGGTTTCACTTTCCCCGATCCACTGATGCGTGCATCAATCTGGGCATCACCTGAATAATGCACATTTCCGCTTCCTGATATCTGGACCTTTAGCTTTGAAACGGCATGCACCCGGGCACCTCCTGATCCACTGATGCTCACGGACACATCTTCAATCTGCAAACTGGACACATCGATATCACCAGAACCGCTGATGGCAATCTCCATGGAAGATGCCATTTTTGACCCTCCCAGGTTGATGTCTCCTGATCCGGAAATTTTCGCTTCGATCTGATCTGTCTGCAATGATTTGATGTTTATACTGCCACTGCCACTCACTGCCAGATTCATCATGTTTCCAGATATTTGTGTTTGGGCTGTAATATCGCCTGATCCGGCCACGTAGAGCCCTTCGTAATTGGCAGAACTGAGATGAATGACCACTTTCTTGGTGTTCTGCATTCTCCATTTATCATACTTGATCTTCAGCGTTCCATTTTCAACCTCGGTTTCAATATGTTGAAGCGTTTCCGCATCGCCTTCCAGTATCAATTCTGTTTTATTTCCCTGCGTCAGATACACGTCGGCAGAAATGGAGAGGCTGACTTTGGTAAAGGATTTAATTTGACGTTCTTCTTTTTGTGGGGCGGCTATGGACCCGGAGTGAACGATGATCATTAAAGCCATGAACCAGAAAAGTGAAAGAAAGGATCTTTTACTCATGACAAAATACATATTTATGGTTTATTACATAAAAGACGATTATAATGCAAAGATGCTGCACATTTTTAGAGTCATATGCCGCCGAACTGAATTCTGATTATCAGGTACCTGTCGGTGTCCGTTCTTTCCCTTCCAATTTGGAACTTCTGAAAAAATATGGTGTTTCAATCAGAATTCAGAAGCCATCTGCCAGCCCTTGAGGTATACGCATTTTAACCAACATTTTTTTGAGATCGATCGATAGGATTAAATCCGGATGGTACGGGATCATGAATTCGGTATCGGAACGCTTCACGATAAATATCGGATTTCCGGGAATATCCTGAAAGCCTGTTATTTTTCCCATCATCTCTTCTGTCTCATTAATGACTGAGAAGTGCAGAAGCCGGGACGGGTTCTGGATGTCCGGGGTTTTAAAACCTTCACCCGAGTGAATGTATACCCTGGAGCTGATAAAATAAATGGCTTCCTCACGGCTGTCAATGCCTTCGATTCCAAGAAGATAAACATCATCTGAATGGGGCATGATGGATGTTAAAAAGAAAGGAACCAATATGCCATCAATTTCAATGAATATCGATTCCAATTCGTCAACGTTGTCAGGGTAATCCGGCCGCAGCTTCACTTGAATATGGCCTTGATAACCATGTACTTTAATTAAAGTGCCAAGGAGAAAACAGGCCTCCTTTTTCATGAATCAGTCTGGTTTGTTCCCATTATAGGATTTGGCAGAGAAAAGAGATCTTAATTGCCGGATTTTTCTTCTTTTTTCTCAGCTTTTGGCGATTCCTCATCCGTATTTTCAGCGGATTTTTCCGAATTGTCCTTTTTCGATTCAGCTGAAGCTGTATCGCTCTTTAGCGTTTCTTCAGTTGCTTTTTCAGTCTTTTGTGCTTCCGGCTGGGCATCTGCAGGTGCTTCTTCGGTCTTCAGGGCTTCTGGTTTAGAATCTGCAGACGCTTCATCGGTCTTTTGAGCTTCCGGTTTAGAATCTTTAGAGGCTTCTTCGGTCGTCTGGGTTTCCGGTTGGGAATCTGCAGAGGCCGTATCAGGTTTTGCCATTTCGGCAGACTGTGATGATTCAGCAACGTCCTCAGCAGTGGCTTCTACTTGTTCAGAAGCTTCTTCTGTGGTTGGTGCAACAGCAGCCTGATCCGTTTTTTCTTTAGCCACGGCCCGTTCGGCTTCTTCAGCCAGCTCAGATTGTTTTTTTGCAATTTCCTGAGCCCTGGCTTCATTTACTTTCATCTCAGCCTCAATACGTTCCTTTAAGGACTTTTTCTCATCATCTGATAGGCGATCCTTTTTGACCTGGATTTGTTTCTCCTTTTCCGCCACCCAGGCATTAAACCTATTTTCAGCCTCGTCTTCAGAGAAGGCCCCTTTCTTCACACCATTCAGCAAATGGTTCTTGTATAGTACCCCTTTATATGAGAGGATAGCTCTACAGGTATCTGTAGGTTGAGCGCCCTTTTGCAGCCATTCCAATGCCCTATCAAAATTCAATTCGATAGTAGCAGGATTTGTATTCGGATCATAGTTTCCGATTCTTTCAATGTATCTGCCATCTCGTGGCGCCCTGCTATCAGCAATCACGATATGGTAGAAGGGTTTCTTTTTCCTACCATGTCTGGATAATCTGATTTTTGCTGGCATTCGTTACGCTTTAATGTTACCTACTATTCAAAAATTGTGGCTGCAAAGATACAATTTAATTTACTTAAAAAAATTTTTTGTATACAAATTTGAACCCGCTGAGGTTCATACGGATTGCAGCCAATAATTCATCCCATAACACACATCGTTTAAGAAATTGTCGGAATCATTTATTCTTTTTTTTTCAACAAACTGCAAAATTGGGCCCCTTTTATTTAACTTTGAACGGCCGGGCATTTTCACAACTGCCAATTGCTAATCATTTATATTTCAATATTTTAGATACAATGAGGCCATTTACTCATCTGCACGTACATTCTCAATATTCTATTTTAGATGGGGCGTCAAACATCACCAAATTGATATTAAAAGCTAAAGAAGATGGGATGAGCGCATTGGCCCTTACCGATCATGGCAATTTATTTGGAGCCAAGCGATTTTACAGCGAAGCAATTAACCATGGGATCAAGCCCATTATCGGATGCGAAGTTTATGTGGCTAAGAAAAGTCGGTTTGACCGGACTGAAAAAGAGGACCGGAGCGGGAACCATCTGATCCTACTGGCAAAGAACAAAACTGGTTACCTCAATCTTTCCAAGCTGGTTTCCCTGGCATGGATTGAAGGATTTTACTACCGACCGAGAATTGATCACGAATTATTGGAAAAACACCGGGACGGGTTGATCGTTTCATCTGCCTGCCTGGGTGGTGAGGTCCCTGAAGCCCTTTTAAATGGGCGTGATGATGAAGCAGAAGCCCAGATCCTTTGGTACAAGAAGCTATTTGGTGCGGATTATTACCTTGAATTGCAGCGGCATCAGACTGAAGATCCCGGAACCGACCAGGAGACTTATACCAAACAAAAACTGGTCAATGAGAAATTGATCACTTTAGCAAAAAAACATGCCATAAAAATAATTGCCACCAATGATGTTCATTTCGTCAATGCAGAGGATGCAGAAGCACATGACCGGCTCATCTGTCTGAATACCGGTAAAGATTTGGATGATCCCGATCGATTGCGGTATACCAAACAGGAATGGTTTAAAACCCGGGAAGAAATGCATGAGATATTCTCAGATGTGGTAGCGGCTCTTGACAACACCATGGAAATAGCAGAGAAGGTTGAAACATATGAACTCGACCGGCCTCCTATTATGCCAGACTTCCCCATCCCGGAGGGATTTGATGATGCAGATGACTACTTGAAATATTTAACCTTTGAAGGTGCCAAAAGCCGGTATAAGGAATTAACCTCAGAAATTAAGGAGCGTATTGATTTTGAATTATCGGTGATAAAAAAGATGGGGTTTCCCGGATATTTCCTGATCGTTCAGGATTTCCTGAATGCCGCTCGTGAAATGGGTGTATCTGTGGGTCCTGGTCGCGGATCAGCAGCCGGTTCAGTGGTGGCCTATTGTTTGCGAATTACCGAGATCGATCCACTGAAATATGGACTTCTTTTTGAACGATTTTTGAATCCCGACAGGATCAGCCTGCCGGATATTGATATTGATTTTGATGAGGATGGTCGTGAAGAAGTATTAAAATGGGTGGTGCATAAATATGGTAAGGAAAAAGTTGCCCAGATTATCACCTTCGGAACCATGGCAGCGAAAATGGCCATCCGGGATGTGGCCAGAGTCCAAAAATTGCCGCTGCCGGATGCTGACAGGCTCGCCAAATTAGTACCCGAACGCCCTGGCATCACCCTTTCCCAGGCATATAAAGAGGTGAAAGAACTCAAGGAAGCCAGAAGCTCAGATATACCACTGGTGGCCCAAACCCTGAAGTATGCTGAAATCCTGGAAGGATCAATTCGTCATACCGGTCTGCATGCATGTGGAATTATCATAGGTAAGTCGGACCTGATGGATTACCTCCCCTTGTGCATTTCAAAAGACTCTGATCTGTTGGTGACACAATTTGATGGGGATTATGTTGAAGATGTCGGGATGTTGAAAATGGATTTTCTTGGTCTAAAAACCCTCTCCATTATCAGGGATGCTGTTGAGAACATCCAGGAATCAAGAGGTATTGATTTGGATATAGATACGGTACCCCTGGATGATCCAAAAACTTATGAGCTTTACAGTAATGGGGAGACCACCGGTCTTTTCCAATTCGAATCACCGGGGATGAAAAAACACCTTCGTGCCCTCAAACCCAACCGGTTTGAAGACCTCATTGCCATGAATGCGCTGTATCGGCCCGGTCCGATGGAATACATCCCCAAATTCATCAGTCGCAAACATGGTAAATCAAAAGTCAGCTATGATTTGCCGGTTATGGAAAAATATCTCAAGGAAACATACGGTGTGACCGTTTACCAGGAGCAGGTAATGCAGCTCTCAGTTGCCATGGCGGGATTCACGCGTGGTGAAGCCGACAAACTGCGCAAGGCCATGGGGAAAAAACAAAAACGGGTCATGGACGACTTGAGAGAGAAGTTCATCCAGGGGTGTGCAAAGAATGATATCGGTGAACATATTGCACTTCAGGTCTGGCATGACTGGGAGGAGTTTGCAAAATATGCGTTTAATAAATCGCATTCCACATGTTATGCATTTGTCTCTTATCGTGAAGCCTATTTGAAGGCCCACTTCCCGTCTGAATATATGGCTGCCGTGCTCAGTCGTAATATTAATGATATTAAAAAAATTACGGTCTTCATGGATGAGACCAACAGGATGGGCATTGAAGTACTGGGTCCGGATGTGAATGAAAGTAATATCAAGTTTACCGTTAACAAAGATGGAAACATACGCTTTGGATTGGGGGCCATCAAAGGTGTCGGCAAAAATGCGGCATCCAATATTATGGAAGAACGAAAAGATAACGGCCCGTATAAAAATATTTTTGATTTTGCAGAGCGTATCGACCTCTCAGTGGTCAATAAGAAAAGTATTGAAGCTCTTGCCATGGCCGGCGCTTTTGATGAATTCAAGGACATTCAAAGGGAACAGTTCTTCGCAGAAAGCGAAAAGGGTATTTCTTTCATTGAAAACCTGATTAAATATGGAAATAAACTGAGTCATGATAAAAAGGTGTCACAACAATCCCTGTTTGACAGCTCACATGACCTGGAATACATTAAACCAACCATCCCGCAGGGTGCACCATGGTCCAGGCTGGAACGCCTTCAAAAAGAAAAGGAATTGATTGGGGTATTCCTTTCTGCCCACCCGCTTGATGACTACAAATTTGAAATGGATGCATTTGTCAATGTGGCCCTGGTGGAGATGACGGACCTTTCTTCCATCAATGGAAAAGAGCTCACCATGGCCGGCATTGTTTCCGAATTCAGAACCGGTGTGGGAAAGAATGGGAAACCGTACGGATTTCTGACCATTCAGGATTACCGGGGAAGCTTCAGACTGGCACTTTTCAATTCCGAGTATTTAACCTATCAGAAATACTTTCAGGAAGGATTATGTTTAATGGTGAAGGGGAAAGTTCAAACATCGTATTTCAGGGAGGGGGAATTTGAGCTTAAAGTGAAACAGATATTGTTGCTTTCGGAGGTCCGCGATGAATTGATCAAATCGGTCGAGATTAAAGTTCCCATCTCAGAGGTCACTCCGGAGTTCATTTCAGATCTTGAAAAAGTTTCAAAATCAAAAGGAAATGTTTTATTCAAATTTAATATATTTGACCCCGAGGATCGGGTGAATATTGAATTGTTCAGCAGGAACAAAAAAATTAAAGTATCAGATACTTTTTTACAGTTCATTCATGACCGGCCCGATGTTGAACTAAATGTAAATTAATTCTATAAAAACCTTATTGTATGACAGTTGAAGCAACAGATGCCAATTTTGAAGACCTGGTATTAAAATCAGACAAGCCCGTAATTGTTGATTTTTGGGCGGAATGGTGTGGTCCATGTAGAATGGTGGGACCCATTTTAACTGAAATATCAGAGGACTATTCAGATAAGGTGGTGGTGGCCAAACTTGATGTGGATAGTAATCCCAACGTCACTATGAAGTATGGAATTCGTAATATTCCGACTGTACTGTATTTTAAGGCTGGGGAAATTGTGGACAAACAGGTTGGTGCCGTTCCTAAAAATCAATTCGTTTCGAAACTGGAGCCCCTGGTTTAGATCCCTCCTAAAGATATAAGAAGAGGCATAGAATGACTATGCCTCTTTTAAATTACACAATATTGTATGGACGCCAGCGATCGGTTTAGGGTATCTGTATTTTGCGCTTCAAGCAGTAAGGTCGATGAAAAATTCATTGGCCCCACTAAAACGCTGGCTAAAGCCTTTAGTAAAGCGAAATGGTTGATCCAATACGGGGGCGGAGGTATTGGTTTGATGGGTGTTCTGGCCAATACTGCCCTAAATGATCGGGCCCCAATTAAGGGAATCATACCCCAATTTATGGTTGATGAGGGTTGGGTACACAATGGCCTGGAAGATCTGGAAATCGTCCCTGACATGCATGAGCGTAAACGAAGGATCATGTACCATACGGATGCCATCGTGGCCCTTCCGGGTGGATGTGGTACATTGGAAGAACTGACAGAAGCCATCACATTAAAACAACTTGGGCTCATTAACTGTCCCATAGTCATCGTGAATCTTTTTGAGTTTTATACGCCCTTGCTTCAATTCTTCGATACCATGGTAATTGAGCAATTGCTCCGGGTGGAACATAAAAGTCTATGGCGTGTGGTGGATCGGGTATCTGAGGTTATTCCAGCTATAGAAAACCATACCGGGTGGGATTCCGCATCGGCCAGAAACATTGCTGCCATTTAATGCGTGGCTCCGAACCTAAACATCCTGGTCGAATTTAGTATGTTCTTAACATCCCGGTTCGCCCTCCTTGCGTAAAGACTTCAATAAAGCATGCAGGTATACATGTGTTCCTGTTCAATCTGAGACCACAAAGGATGGGTAACTTTGAACCAAATGGATCTTTACGACCTGGAAAACCTGGTACCGATAATCAAAATATCGTCAATCTGGCTCTGTTGCCCTTTCCACTCCTCAATTGTTTTATCAAGGTATTCTTTCTGCTGGGCCATGGTAAGATTTTGTATGCCCAGGAGAACCTCCTTTAAAGCCCGGACTTTAAATTTCTTGCCCTCAGGCCCGCCGAACTGGTCGGCATAGCCATCGGAGAAAATGTAAATGACATCGCCATCCTTCACCTCTATCTCATGATTGGTAAATTTACGCTTGGTTTCGAGGCTGGATCGGCCTATGGCAAATCGATCAGCCTTGGTCTCAATGAGTTCTCCGCTTCGAACCAGATACAATGGATTATGGGCACCTGCATATTCCAACAGGCCGGTTTCCATATCGTACATGACCAGGGCCAGGTCCATCCCGTCCTTGACCTCATCATCCTCTGTTTGCTTTTTCAGGGTACTGATCACTTCATCGTTCAGATGATCAAGAATGGTTGCGGGTTCAGTAAATCCATATTCCTTCACAATTTTATTTAGAGAATTGTGGCCGATGATCGACATAAAGGCACCCGGCACCCCATGACCCGTACAGTCAACAGCGGCAATATATTGCCTGGAACCACTGACATAGAACCAATAGAAATCGCCGCTGACAATATCTTTTGGTTTGAACAAAATAAATGACTGGGCAAAGGTTTCCTCAGGGGGCAGAATGGCATTCTGTATACGTTTGGCATACCGGATACTATCGGTGATGTCCTTATTTTTCTGTTCCAGTTCCTTACTTTTCTGAACCACTTGCTGGGTCCGAAGGGCCACCTTTTCTTCCAGGATGGCATTTTCACGTCGTAAGGCCCGCTCCCTGATAATGATATACAGGTAAAACAGGGCCCCCAGGATCATAACCACTCCGGTTATGAACCACCACCGTAAATAAAAAGGTGGCATGATGGTAAATGAATAACTCACCGGCTCTTTGTTCCATTCACCATAACTGTTACTGGCCTTTACATTAAAGGTATACTTATTGGGTGGTAATGCCGAGTAAATGGCCCTTGTTTGTTGGGTCACGGGCCGCCAATCCGCATCCGCACCCTCCAGCATCACCTGGTATTGAACAGCTTCCGGATTGGTCAGACAGATACTGTAATAGTCGATCATGATGGCTTTTTCCTTATGCCCGAGTTTCATATCCGGCTCCATGGAATACAGTTCATAATTGACAGAAATAGAACGAATATGGGTTAAAGGATCAATGCTTTCTGTTCTGATCTTGGCAGGGTCCATAATGGTCACGCCATTGGCTGTTCCAAACCAAAATAATCCATTTTCATCCACGAAAACCGCTTCATCCTGTGTTTCAATACCGACATACCCGTTTTTCCGTGTAAATGTGTATATTTTACCCTCCTCCTGGTCATATCTGTTGAGTCCTTTATTCGTCCCAATATAAAGGTGATTTTCCTCATCCACCGTTACCACTGAAATGAAATTGGAAAGAAGGCCATTTTCGATTGTCAGGTGAACGGATGTGGTATCTTCGTGTAACGCAAACACGCCCCGGCTTTCGGTACCGAACCAGATAAGCCCATCCTGGCTTTCAACAATGGACGTGGGGCTGGCTTCAATTCCCAGATCGATGATGGAAAATTCTTTCGATTCAATATTGCATTTTGTCACTCCAACACTGCGTTGCTCCGAACCGATCCAAAGTTGGTTTTTACTATCAATAAATAATGTTGAAATATAATTCCCTCTGATTCCATCTCCCTGGGTGAACCGTTTTCCATATCTGGTTTCCGGTTCCCAATATACCAAACCATCATTGGTGCCAATCCAGATATGGTTGTGGATATCGATCGCCAGTGCTTTAATTATTTTGTCAGATGAGAGCAGACTATTCAAAGCAAGGTCCTGTATAAAGCGACGGTCTGCAATACGGTATTCTAAAATGCCTTCCCCTTCCGAACCAATCCAGATCACACCTTTATTATCGGCTTTAAGAAAGCGGATTACCTGCGGTATGTTGGTATTCTGTTCCAGATAACGGATCCGATCACCTCTTGGATTATTTGGATAATATTCGACAATTCCATTATTCGTCCCAAACCAGAATAAATCGGTTGAACGCTGGAAAATAGAATAGGTGTTCGGATCTTCCATGCCCTCGTCTTCACCTATATGCTTGAACTGTTCTCCTTTAAAAATGCTTAAACCCTTATTCCGGCTGCCAATGAGAATATTGCCTTCCTTATCCTCCATGATAAAACGGGTCTCATTATCGGGGAGGCCATTTTCCTCAGTATAATTTATCAACTGATCATCCTGAATTACGGTGATGCCCCCGCCAGGTCCTCTCTCGTCCATGGTACCCACCCATATCCGGGAATGGCTGTCTTCGGTAATGTACGTCACAAAGTTGTGCGCCAGGCCATCCCTTTTATCATAAATGATCATGGTGTCATTTTGCACGTCGTACTTGTAGAGGCCCCCGTTATAGGTTCCAAACCACATGTTTCCTTTTGAATCCTCAAACATGGTGGTTTTGGCCCAATAACTGGTCAAACCGGGAATGATGGCCACAACAAATTTATCCCCATCTGCCGAATACCGGTATACGCCCACATCGGTTAAACAATACAGGGTACCGTCATGGGTTTTAAACGTGTAGAAAATCAGGTCGCTCAGACCCTGCTTTCCCAGATATTGTTGTGCTTTGAGAATATCCCCAGTGGTCGGATCGTAGGTGAATTTCAACAGACCCGATCCAAATGTTGAAACAAACAGGGTATGATCGTCAAAACCCTGAATGGTTGTAATATCCCCGTTGATATCCAGGGTATCGACCACGATTTCAGTGAATTTTGTACCATCAAAAAATGAGATACCCCCATCCAGGTGCCCAATCCAGAGATTGCGGGCGGCATCTTCAAACAAACAATTGACCCCACCACTGGCCAGGTTGTCCTCGACAGAAAAATTCTCAAATGTGCTCCCGTCAAAAAATGCCAGGCCACCCCCGGTTCCCAGCCAGATGAAATCCTGGCTATCCTGCAATATATAGTATACCCTTGAGTGCAGCCCCTGTTCCGCGCTATAATTATCAAAATAATATTTCTGGCCAAAACCGGGAAAAAAAACCAGTGGCATCAATATTAAAAAAAATATTCGCCTGGTCAGACGAATAATTTTCTTTTCCATAATGAAATCAAACACCTGTATGATCATGGTTTTTTATTTTGCAATGAAGAAGAATGTTCCGTTTTCATCTTCAAGCCCGGTGATCTTTCCAAATCTTGGTTCCTGCTGATTGTTTCTGACAACAGCAACTCTTACTTGCGATACGATATTCTCGATGGGAATGCATGCATTGGGATTGTTGGCCAAGGCATTGGCAAAGGTTCTTGTGAATTGGGAATTGTCGGATGCTTCTTCATATCCCGCTGAAGAAAATACCTGGGAGGATCTAAATCGTGTTGCTTCCCAGTCATCACAACTTCGTTCCCCTGATATGCTTCGCATGGCCTGGTAAAATGTTGGACCCGATTCACAGGCATCCGTGACCACCAGTGTGTGAGTAATATATTTCGTATAAGTCTGCAATGAGGCCTTTAAGGTATTGATATTGAAATATGTAAATTCATCATCGCGTTCGGCATCCACGGGGATCCAGTACCCCACATCGTTCACAGATTTGCCATGACCGGCATACCAGATCATGAGACTCTGCACCTGGTTGCTCCGCACCAGATCACGCAATTCAATGGAAAAGAATTTTTCCATTTCCTCTTTGGTCATGTCTTCTTTCAAAATGATCTTGTTGATCTGGTAATTGGCCAGGGCCCCCTTCATCAGGCTGATATCATTCACAGGGCCTTCGAGGCTGGCAAATGTTTCATAATTGGAATTCTGGACAAATACCACCCAGGTCTTTCCCATTGGATTCTCCTGTGTAATAATCCATTCACGATTTATTGTAAAGCTTTGGGCGGTTTTGTTACCATATATATCTTCAGCCTCAACTGCAAAACTATTCTTATTAACAATATTGATCCGTGGAGCTGAAAAGGTGGGATTACGCTCCTGGGGATCGTAACTGGCTGTGACACCTTCGATCATGATCGACTTGATGAGGCTTTCATCTGATACTTTCCCCTCAACATACAGGTATTGATCATCATTTTCCAGAACCACTTCACCATTATCCGAAGCATAGGGTGCTATGATCTGAATTTCAGGAGCATTAATTTCGGTCCGCCTGATGGGGAATATCTTTTCAGCTTCATTTTCATACGCATCCATGGCCGTAACATGGATCTCATCGACATTTTCAACCGGCACACTGGCCAGGAACACATAATAATCTTCCTTCTTTTCAAAATTTACTATATCTACACCATTGATTTTCAGAGTTCTAATGTCACTTTGCTCTTCGATTTTCCCTTTGATGATCACTTCGTTCTTATCCAATGGCAACTCCAGTATTTCCTCGGCATTCAATACCGGTTCCATCAGCATGATATGTGGATTATCCGTTTCCCGGTTAATCTCGTATAAACGGGCCTCTGCTTCATCCTTTAATTTCATGGCTTCGCCGTTATATTTTGACAAAATACCGATGGTTCCGTAATCTTTCGCCGCATTCTTATAATCCAGGATCTCTTCATAGGATTTGGCCCTCAAGAAATAAGCTTCCGGATCATCCTGGCTATACAATATGGCTTTACTGAAATCGTTGATCGCATTGGGATGCTGATTGAACTCCTGGTAATAGGTCCCCCGTTTTACATACATCTCCGGATTTTCCGGTTCCACCAGCAAGATCCTTGAAATATCGTTGATGGCGTTGGGGTATTCCAGGCGTTCCTTATAAATTTCACTGCGAATCAGATAGGCCTCAACGTATTTATCGTCATATTCAATAACTTTAGACACATCTCGCATGGCATCATCCAGTTTTAAATCCTCTTTATACAGACTGGCACGTGCTATATATGCCTCCAGAAAACCCGGATTGATGTCGATGGCCTGTGTGAAGTCGCTTTCAGCCTGAGCCCGGTTATCCAGATATGCTGACGCCAGTCCATGCTGATAATAATTTTTGGCCGATTTTTCTAATTTCAAGGCACTGTCTGAAACGGCCAGGCTCATATCATATTTTTCGAGCGCCAGTAAGGTCGTAGCTTTTTCCGTAAATGCCAGGTCATTTTTCCTGGCAATGGATGTGGCCTTGTTCAGCATGAATAAGGCTTCATGGTACTCTCCTATACCGTTAAAGAGACGCCCGGCATGATAATGCACCTCATCATCTTTGGGTAAAAATACAGAGGCGCGTTTATAATCGAGAGCAGCCTGCAGAGTCGAATCAATTTGTTCATACACGGCAGCCCTGGCAAGATAGGCCTTTGTAAAATCGGGATCCATATCAATGGCCTTAGAATATTGATCGATCGCATCAAGGTAGTTCTTGGTCTCTAAAAATTCGTCCCCTGCCTTGAAATACTTTTTAGGTGTTTGACCTTCCGCATAGGCCGGATTCAGTAAGAAACTAAAAAGCAGTATCCAAATGGTCTTTCCAATCCTCATGGTTAATGAATTTATGGTTACGTCAGCATCATTTAACCAAAGTTACTCAATTCAATCTTTTTTCTCAATACTAAATATTTAAAATCACTGTATTATTTGATGAAATGGTCTATTTATGGAGATATCCAGATTATTTTGAAACATTTCCAACCATGTATCCCAGGTTTTATATAGGGAGGGTTGTTGACCGATAATCCTGGGGGCAGGAACGCCTGCCTTAAATAATTGGCTTCCCCGGAATACCCGGGCCTCATCCCACAGTGCCGCATCAATGAGGCTTTGTAATGTTTTTGCTCCGCCTTCCACCATGATTGAAACCATTTCTTCTTCATAAAGAAATTTCATGATCTGCGGCCATACGGAACCGCTAAAATCCAAAGCCACAAAATGAATGGTTTGATCCACTTCCATTTTTTTGCTGTTAAACACAATGGTTTTTTGTTCCCTGTTATAGATTTTATGGTGTGTATCGATCTTCAAATCTTTATCAATAACCATTCGAATGGGCGACCGGCCCGGCCATAACCGGACATCCAATGCCGGATCGTCAGTCCTGACTGTGGTGGATCCCACCAGGAGTCCCTGTTCCTGAGACCGCCACTGATGCACCAGAATACGCTCCAGGGGCCCGGAGATCCAGTTGGGTCCGATTGGATCTTCCGGTTTTCTTATGATATCTATATACCCATCCGATGATTCGGCCCATTTTAAAATGATGTAGGGTCGCATTTTTTCATGATAGGTAAAAAAACGACAATTCATACTCTGTGATTCCGTGGCTAAAACACCCAAATCTACCTGGCATCCGGAACGTCTCAAACGGTCGATTCCTTTTCCTTTGACCTTGGAACTTGGATCCACTGTTCCAACCACAATGTGTGGGATGTTCGAGGCCATAATAAGGTCCGTACAGGGTGGGGTTTTCCCATGATGTGAGCAGGGTTCCAGGTTAACGTACAGGGTGCTTGCCCTGAGGAGGTCCTTATTCCTTACGGATTCAATGGCAAGAACTTCGGCATGCGGGCCGCCGAAAGACCGATGATATCCCTCCCCGATGATACGATTGTTGTGAACGACCACAGCTCCTACCAGGGGATTGGATCCGGTTTGCCCAAGTCCTTTTTCTGCCAGTTGAAGGCATCTTTGCATGAAGGTCTCCTGCTGATTCATTAATCGTACGACATTTTACGGGTCGAATTTATTAATTTTATCTTTTGGAAAATGTACAAAATACACTCTGTATCCCTGATGAATCTACGCAAAATATCCGAACTACTGAAGGCAGGTCTGAAAGATCATTATCCCGACAGGGAAATCGAAAGTATGACACGCTTGATTTATGCACACATGTTTGGATTTAAACCCATACAGGTATATGAAAACCTGAATATGCCTATTGGTAAAAAACACGAAAAGCATATCCATAACATCCTGGAGGCCCTGGTCCAGTACCAACCCATTCAATACATTCTGGGGGAAACCGAGTTTTATGGATGTTCCATAAAGGTCGGTAAGGGCGTCCTGATCCCCCGGCCTGAAACAGAAGAGTTGGCTGATTGGATCATTCAATCCATACCTGCCGGAAGTTACCATATCCTGGATATCTGTACGGGAAGCGGATGCCTGATCATTGCGCTTTCAAAATATTATGAAGGGTCCATCTCATATGCAACCGATCAGAGCGAAACGGCCCTTCGATATGCCCGGGAAAATGCGACAAAGAATACCCTGAAAGTTCAATATATGGAACACGACATCTTAAATAGTAAAATCCCGCTGGCCTCAGGAACCATGGATATTATTGTGAGCAATCCACCCTATATTACTGAAAAGGAAAAAGATCTTATGCTTCCCAATGTACTGGACTGGGAACCTGCCGAAGCGTTGTTTGCACCGGAACATGAACCCTTATTATTTTACCATTCCATTATACCGGAATCGAGACGCCTGTTGAAACCAGGTGGTGTGTTATTCATGGAGATCAATGAATCTTTCGGGACCGAAGTAACAACACTTCTTAGAAACCAGGGATTTACAAATGTTGAATTGCGGAAGGATCTTTCCGGCAAATCCCGAATGGTTAAAGGAGGACGATCCAGATCATCTTAATAAAATATGACCGAGATGGAATCAAACGATAACATTTACAAAAAACAGCTTGACCGGGCCCGAAGTCTCTGCTCCAGGCAGGAGAAATGCATCTGGGATATGCAAAATAAATTTGCTGACTGGGATGTTCCAGACCGGCACCGTCCATCCATATTAAAAACACTCATCGATGAAAAATATATTGATGAGAACAGGTTTGCCCGAAGTTTTGTCCGTGAAAAATTTCATTCGAATAAATGGGGCAAATTAAAGATCAGACAGGCATTGAAAATGAAACGAATACCTGAATCGGTGATCAGCCAGGCCATGGATGAAATCTCTCAAGGGGAATACCGGGATGTATTATATGCACTTCTGACACGAAAAAAGAATAGTATCAAGGCTAAGAACCGGTTCGACCTGATTGGAAAACTTCAGAAATATGCTTATGGAAAAGGATTTGAATCCGACTTAATCCAGAGCGTCTTGAATGATGTTGTAAAGAATCCCAATCGGTAATCAACTCCTGTAAAATATTCCTAACTTTGAACCACGAATTTAGAAACTGCGAAACACATGATCACATCAGACCAGCTAAAAGATCTATCAAGGCGCGAGGATGCGTTGAGGAGGCATCTTTGACATCGATAAAAAGACACAAACCATAAAAGAAGAAGAAGCCATAACCCATCAGGCAGATTTCTGGAACGATCCACAAAAGGCCGAGCAACAATTAAAACAAATATCTGCCATTAAATCCTGGCTGAATGACTATGCAGAGGTCAAAACAGCAGTGGAAGATCTGACCGTCATCTATGATTTTCAAAAAGAAGGAGAAGCCACCGAAGCGGATGTTGATGCACAATATCAACAGGCTCTTAAACTCGTCGAGGAGCTCGAGTTGAAAAATATGCTCAGGAAGGATGAGGATGCACTCGGTGCCATTTTAAAAATCAATTCCGGCGCCGGAGGAACGGAAAGTCTCGACTGGGCTGGCATGCTCATGCGCATGTATATGAAGTGGGGTGAACGGCATCATTATACCGTAAAGGAACTGGAT
>WOR8_10003176_pt1 | contig 16081 bp, 13 predicted proteins | sample DeeMarSeWOR38_10_FD_19890 | JGI IMG/M metagenome (IMG submission 19890) | reverse complement strand
AGAAATATTTGAAAATTTGAAGACCTACTTGAAATCTTCGGAATTTTAAATTAAAAATAATAAAAATATAAAAGAATAAATAATTACTTTGTAGATTATTGTTCCTTCTCGTCTAATCCTATTTTCGTTAAGAAATGCTGTTTTGCATGATGAGGTCGTCTAATAACCGTGTCGTTAGATTTTTCAATCTCTCTTGCATTATCACATAATATAGCAGCACTTCTCATCATTTCATGGGCAGCGGCTAACAAGGGCATATACTCTGATCTTTCTTTTAGTTGAAAACAAGCTCTTCCCGTAATTTTAGAAACTGACGCTGCCAGCTCAAAAGCAGCTATTGCTTTTGCTCTCGCATAGGGATTAGAAAATTTTGCTGTTTCTACTGCTTTGTTAGCATCTATAATAATTTGCGGTAATTGAGGTGAATTCCCTTCAAGCATTCCCAAAATAACTTTATTTAATTCCTCTGCGATAACTTGAAGAGATCCAGTTATAGCTAGCACTTTTAGTAAATCAGCATTAAAAATACTCATCTCAATAGGGTCAAGAAATGGTCTGCGAGCTCCAATCATACTGTCGCAATTCACCAGGATGTAACCCATGTTCTTCTCTTGAATCTCTTCTACTGCTTTTTTAGCCGGGGAATCAGAAATTATAATTGTAGGAATACTCCCCGCCATTTCTCTTGCAGCTTTTGGTCCAGGGAGAGCTGCATTAGGGCTTGACATTATGATTAATTCAGGCCCCCATTTTAATAATTCCTCCATAGTTTTTGTGCAAATCTCAGGAGGATGCATTTTTGCTCCCGAAGTCACCTCAAAAACATTAATCCTCGTAGCTTCAGCTCGTTCATCCATTAAAAAGGCAAGTAAAAGGGAAGATCCTATAGTCCCATTCTTCAAAATTCCAATCTTAAGCACTTTTTCACTCATTTTATGTTATCTTCTCCATTTTATCAATAATAAATTAGAAAATATAATTCTCTACAATTTTCCAAGGTTTTTATTTTTTTTTTAAAATTTTATATAAAATAGAACGCTATTAGATAATACTTACAAAAAAATATTATTTTAAACTGATAAAAAAGAGTGGTTTAATATGGAATTAAATGGTGTAGAAATCGAAGATACTTTTTGTGAAGCTTTTGGGGCGTTTTTTACTCGAGTATTAATTACAGCAAAAAATGAAAAATGGGCTAGAATCGCTGCCCAAGTTACTACAGGATATGGGACATCAACTATCCATTGCGATGCTGAAGCGGGAATAGACGTTTTTATCCCAGCAGACAAAACACCTGATGGTCGTCCCGGAGTTGCTATTATGTTTTTCAAAACAAAAAAAGATGAAATGAGTAATGTGGCAATGAATAGAATCGGCCAGTGTGTTTTAACTTGCCCTACAACTGCTTGTTTTGACTTTTTAGAAAACTCACTTGTTCCCGAAAAAGAATTTGAGATCAAAGTTGGGGCGAATTTGAAGTTTTTTGGTGATGGTTTCCAGGAAAAAGTTGAAGGGAAATATCCTTTTGAAGCTTGGAAAATCCCTGTAATGGAAGGGGAGTTTGTTGTACAAAGTATGGCAAAAGTTGGAAAAGGTATCGCGGGAGGAAATTTCTTAATACTTGGAAAGGATCAAGATTCCGCATTAGAGGCTGCAGAAAAAGCAATAGAAGCGATAGAGAACATTCCAAATGTTATAGCTCCATTTCCGGGAGGAATAGCTCGCTCTGGATCAAAAGTAGGGTCAAAATATAGCTTCTTATCTGCGTCCACAAATGATAGCTTATGTCCCACCCTAAAAGGCAAAATAGAAAATACCCAACTAAGAGAAGAAGACAATTCTGTTTTTGAAATTATATTAGACGGGGCAACTGAAGAAGCTATAAAGACATCAATGAAAGCAGGAATTGAGGCAGCTGTAAAAATTCCGGGTGTTACTAGAATTTCTGCAGGTAATTTTGGAGGAAAGCTTGGAAAATTTCAATACAAACTTTTTGATATTCTGGGATAATGAAATTTAAACAGATTTCTTGGATCTCATTATAACTTTCTTTTTATTTTACGACGAGGAACACTCTCTTTGTCATCCTCAGAGGTTACCTCGTCAATATCTTTTTCCTCTGATCCCTCGCTAGGTAAGACAGGTTTTTCTCTCTTCTTGCGGGAAGGTTGTTTAGGAGTAACATCTTTCTGTTTAGGACTCGGAACCTTGCTTTCCCCAAATTTTGATTTGAATCGTCTATAAACTATTCCGGCTCCAGCCAAAATTCCAATAAGCACACCAATAATAAAGACAATCCATGGTAAATACCCACTTAAAACATCAGGAATTATGGTTAACCCTTGAGGTGCTTTATCATAATCATCTGTTAAACTGGTAACTGCTCCATCAAAATCAATAGCATAGATGTAAACATACCACACTCCCGATATCAAATCTATTGTTCGAATTGTTATTCTTGTTTCTTCACCAATATACTCTCGGGTTATATTATACCATTCATTATTTTCATCCAATAAGGCAACCTTAATATATGCAACGTTTTCTACATCAGATACATTAAAAGAGAAAACTAGATTCTTTCCATATAATACTGATATTCCTTGATTCATTGATAACCCATTTATTTCAAAGCTATGAATTTCAGGAGGATTATTTTTTACAGTGAGTGTGGTTGTGAACATACTAGTGCCTCCATTTTGGTCTGTGGCCGAGATCTCTAGAGTATATATCCCTTGAGGTTTATTTCGTCTAATATAGTACTGTGTTGAAAAATTATTTTCAGAATTGTGATCTAATTGTAATGTAGTTACCTCATTTCCTTGTGAATCTTTGATTAATAAATTAACTAATAAATCCTTAGATTGATGTTCTATGTCTGTTACATTTATTGATATTTCAAAATCTTCCACCCGAAATACTTCAGGTGGTGTGATAATTAGAGAAGCTTCATCTATATTAGGATTTGAATTTAGAACTTTAAATGGTACGTACGCGGATTTAGTTCTTCCAGATATTTTATCTGTCATATTTAATTTAATATAAAAAAATTGATTCACTTGATCGAAAAAAGTTTCATTCATAATTTGATATGTGAGTTGAACGGCATTATAATCAAAATTTGTTATATTTTTTTGATTACTTTCGATAATATTATCAACTAATGTAAGGTTCCAGTCGAATTGAAATGCTCCAAAATCATTTACGGTGAATTCGGCATATAAATCGTCTCCAATGTAATATTCAGTATTGTTCGTATTTCCCATGTAATTAGTTATTATTGTAAAGTTCGAATAAGTCGTATGTGCGTATAAAAGCGTATCAGTAATATTATATAATAAGAAACTTACGATCTGGAAACCAAGAGGTGCATCGTAAGGCGGTTTATATTCATAGGAAAACTTATTCAATGAAGAAAGTTCCATTGGATAATTCTGTGTAGTACCATCCGAAAAATCGATTTGCATTAGGACATAATCAATATCACTAAATCCAAAGGCATCTATTGTAAAATTAACCGATTCAAATAGCCTATAAATTTTTGTAGCATTCCGATTAATAGCAATATAAGATAAGGGAGGACCATCGGCAGTTTTTGGATTAAAATCTTTCGTTGTTTCACCATTTAAGTCTAATTCTGGTGATCTAGATTCGTGAACTAGCACAACAGTAAAAATAGGAATTACTAAAATAAGAAGGATAAACGCTATAACGTTAATTTTTTTATTTCTCCCCATTACTCATCTTCTCAGTTTTTTGTGTTTTAATTCTTTGTTTATAAAAAACAGAACAATAGCTATTGGAATTAATCCTGGTAACAGATAGAAAAGTACCAGATTCATTGTTGAAAGCTCTAATGATATTGCGAAATAAAGCCTTGCAATTTCTATATCATCATCATCTTCTAAGATAATTCTGTAAATTTTTGTACCAAACTCATAGGGATTATTTGAAGGAACTACAGAAATCAAAATCCTGCTTTCACCGGGAACCAACATGTCTATATTAGTTTGAACTTCCTTACCATTTAGAAATAACGTGAATGATTCTGCAGATTCCCCATTATTTTGTATCAAAAGAATTAATTGAGCTGAAACTCCCTGTGGAACTCTGTTTGGGAAGGAAACACTTAAAATTTCATATTTTTGAATTATATCAACTATAAATTCTTCAGTATAATATACTGTTTCATTTTGCAGAATCCTCATTTTTACAGCAAGGGTATCATTTTTGATGTTAGCAAAAGTTTTAAGATAATAAAAAACAGATATTATCTCATTTTCTTCCAATATTTCTTCTTGAATAAAGTCTTCAATTGTGTTCTCAACCAATCCTTCAAAGCTGATATTCAGAGATTGAGTTGCGTTTGGTAAAAAATTGATCACACTCAAAGAAACATATAAGTTGTCTCCACTCACAACTTGACCTTGATGTACTAAATTAGTATAATCAAATGAATACCCTATCTCAATTACTTCCTTAACTTCTAAATACAAAATATTTCCTTGCGTGATTCGAAAAACTATTTCACTAGGCCCTGGAGTTGCCCCAAATCTAGCAGTAAGATTGAACGGAACAATCATTTGCACACCAGAGGTAAAATTAATATCCATCGAGGGGTGATTTATAATGTTATCCCCACTTAATGAGGTTGTCAATGTTAAATTATCAACTCGTGTATAGTTCACTGGTAATGAGATATTTACATTTGGACCTTGATATAGAACACTTACAAGACCCTCAACGGGGTTGTCTATTAACCCAGAAGTAACATTAAATTGCTTTAGGGTCTCAGCAACACTAAAATAAGTAGTGTTTGCCCAAACATAAATTAAGTAATTATCTCCTAAAGGTAAAACATCATCAATACTATAAACTAAGGTATGGGAGGTTGCAGGGTCAATAATTTGGTTCTCAAATTGGACTAAAAATGTCCCATTTGGGTATTTTAACAGATAATTTACATCTGCATCGGTAATGTTATATTCTATTGTAATTGACTCATATGATTCTGTTGTACTGTTATAGAAGGGAATGATTTTATTAAATGAATAAACAGAAGTTAAATTCATGATATCTTGATTAAACACGAAATTAGGAATTTCTGATGTTACGTTATATTCTGAATTAATTATGGTACTACTGTAAATATCAAAAGCTTTCAGATAAGCTTCGCTTAATGCCAGATTTGAGTTAAGATTTTTACTACTATTTGTTAAGGAATAATCGTACGCTTCGTTAGAACTGTCATAAAAATTGTTTTCAAATGAATTAAAAATTTCAACTGCTCTATTAGAAAATGATATATTTCCAGTGAATTCAAATAATTTTAAACATGCGCGAATCATCCAAGAGTTAGCTTTAAGATTGAAGCTACCATCAAAAGGAATCCATGAGGGTTGAGCAATGGTATAATAGGCACTATTAATGGAACTCCAAAGATTATTATCTAAACTATTGTAAAGCTCAATTGCTCTCAATATGTAAGAAGAATCATTTTCCATACCTGAAGCTATCCAGAATTCTAATAATGCTATGATTGCGATAGCGTTGGTTGTTAAATGGTAATATTTCTGCCCTGGACCAGAAGTATCCCAACTTGCATCAGCATCATGATAATAGGCTTTATCTGAGGAATCCCACATATAATTGTCGAGTGAATTCATCGTTTGATTTGCTAAATAAAATGCTCTGTCTTCAATAGATAAATCTAAATCTAATTGATTATAAATACGACGAATTAATAGATTAGCCATAATTCCATAAAAATTGCTCTCAGCATATTTATTTGATGTAGAATTTTGGTTGTAAAATCCCTTGTTAATATCATCCCAAAAATGGGAGGAATTTACGAGAAAGAACATTTCTTCTATTGAATCTTGAGGATACTCACCATTAATAGAAAAACTATCAATATTTTCCCCGATTTTTTCAATGAGTAGAAAAACAGGGAGAAGATTATCGACTAAATACCTATCGCTGTTCTTTTTTTGCCCTGTAGAGTTATCAATAGATTTAACAAATCCATACATGAATTGACCTACTCCATCATACCATAAAGGAGTTGATTTTAATTTCAGATACGTATCAAATGTTTCAAATTCACTAAGCTCTGAGTTCATCAAAGACTTGTACAACAAAAGATTATCCTCTGAATAAATTGTATCGTCTGTAATAATCCCGGTTGTATCTCCAAATCTAAAGTAAGTTGAGACATCGTTATCCAAACTAGATTTATAATTATTCTCAAAGAAGTTACGAAGTGTTTCCATGTTGGTTGTAAAAGGACTTTTAAGCATGGAAGTGTCAGTAGCAATTTGAAGGTTCTCTATACCAACTTCAATATCTTTTTCTTTAATGAACTGATTTTGATTATTTGAGAATTGATTTTGGCTCGAAAAATTAGTTAAATAGATAAAATTGAAAAGAATAAATACAGTTAAAGTAAAGACTAAGAAGATTTTCTTGTTGTAAGCTCTACGGCTTTTGATCTTTCTTGAAGTTAGGAAACTAAAAAAACTCATTATAATCTTAAATAAGAGTGATAATTTTATGAATAGTTTTATTTTTAAATTATATGTGTAAAAAATCCTTCTCTTTAAAATTTTTTTGGAAGGATTCATATAGGATCAGAATATCTTACAAAATTGCATGAAACTATTCTTGTTGCTTTTTTTTTATAATTTCAGCAAGATCTGAGATTGGTATTCGTTCTTGTTCCATAGAATCGCGATCTCTACAGGTAACCGTATTATCTTCCAATGACTCATAATCTATTGTAATACACCATTTTGTTCCTAATTCATCTTGTCTTCTATATCGTTTTCCAATAGATCCTGCTGCGTCAAAAAAAGACCCGATACGATTTTCCAATAAAGTTCGATGCACGTTTAACGCTAGATTTCTAATTTTTTCCTTATTCCTCACAAGAGGAAACACCGCTACCGTATTTGGCGCTAAAATCGGTTTAAGTTTCAAAATGATTCTCCCTTCTTCACCACTAAAAGCTGTTTCCAGTAAAGTATAAAGGATTCTATCTATCCCAAATGCTATTTCAAGAACTTGAGGAACCTCCTTACTGCTGGGATCAGAACCCATACTAATCTCGAAATTTTGTTTTGAGAATTCTGCATGCCTTTTTAGATCATAATCAGTTCTATCATGGATCCCACAAATTTCTACCCAACCATATTGTCGTGTTTTAATTTCCAAATCCCAAGCATCATCAGCATAGTGAGCTCGTTCATTTAATGAATGCTGACGAAATCTAATTAAATCGTCTGGAATATCTAAAATTTTTGTAAGATGATATCCTACATAGAGACAATAAGCATATGCAGGTTTTTTTAAAATATTAGTTTTTATTGCCTCCTCGAGAGATATGAGATTTGGGTTATCAATCCCTCTTTCTTGTATTTTCCAGTCAAGAAGGGGTAACTTGTTTTTTTTTATTTCTTCAAAGTCATGAAATTCCATTTCTTGATCCTTGCTAATGAACATTTGCAGCTCAAACTGATCAAATGCACGCATTCTTAACACTCCTTGCCTAGGAGATATCTCATTTCTGTAAGCTTTCCCAAATTGATACACTTTAATTGGATATTGTCTACGAGCATCTTGATCAAGACGATTAAATAGAAGATAAGTAGTAGTAGCGGTTTCTGGTCGTAAATAAGCGGTAACATCGTTCCCTACTGATGTTTTAAGCATTAAATTGTATTCTTCAATTTTTTTGAATTTAGTATCACATTTCGGACAGGCTAAATCATTTTTGTTGACGAGATTTTCCATTGCTTCGAAGGAGAGTCCATCTATCATAATGTCTGGCAGTTTTTCTTGGAGAAATTTATCAGCTCTATAAAATGTATTGCACTTAGGACATCTTAGTATAGGATCAATAAACCTCTCGATGTGTCCAGAAGCTTCCCATACTATACTCGGCATGATTGTTGGGCATTCTACCTCTCCAAATCCAAAATAACGACATTCTCGCCTAAACATTTCTAAAATATTATTTTTAAGAGCCATTCCTGAAGGTCCGTAAGAATAGAATCCTGCAAAACCGCCATATATTTCTGGAGAGGGCCCCCATATGAAACCCCGTCTTTTCACAAGTGAATTAAAGGTATCGACGGTATCCTCAATTTTCATATAGTTCATCAAGAATTGATGATATTAGTATTTTAAGGAATAAAGAAAATTGAAATAAATTTTTATACAACTAAAAAGATAATAAGATCAATAATTGTTTTTTAAACTTAGATAAGACAGAATTATTATGATGTTTCAAGCAGATTTCCAATTTTTTGGGTTTTGGGACGCCATCGAAATGGGTTTATATTTCATTATTGTAGGGTATTTCATCTTGTTGTTCTTTTACTTTACATTTATCAGATTTCGAACATCAAAAAAGATATATTGGTTATTTTTTAGTATATTCTTCCTTTGTTTTGGAATAGGTAGAATATTTTTCATCATATATTATTTCTTCGGCCCAGAATTATTTACAGGAACAAATGATGTTGAAGTAGTAGCATTTTTAATGATGAATTATCGGCTAGCTACATTTTTCACTTGGATGGGAACTGCTTGTGCTGTAGGAGTGTTAGGAATTCTTTTATTCCCCCCAGAGTCTCAATCAAAGGAGACAACTGGAAAAAAATCCATCACTTCATGGTTTAAGACTAGGAATAACCAGAAGTTGATAACGAGAATAGGATTAATAATTATTCCAATAATAATTGGAATTCTTGCCTTATTACTTTCGGATGGGCTCTTCATGGACCCTGATTTTTTAACAGATTATCCCGGTATTAGTGTTGATTTAGTTACCATACAGTTTGGATCATGGGAATATCCACTTGGCAGATTTCTGTTGAATTTCATATTTTTACCATTGTTTGTTGCAATAATTCCATTTATCTTTCTTTATCTCGCTTGGAAAACCTTTGGGGTTTTGAGAAAATCTTATGCTTTTAATGCCATTGGATTTTTTCTCTATTTTATTGGAAGAATATTGCAAGGAGCACTGGATGTTGCTGCCTTGCCTCATCTTAGAGCAACATTACCCCCGTTAATAATCCTATTATCGCTTTTAATATTGGTAATAGCAAATAACTACGAACAGCTCAGATAATCTAATCAGATTTTCAAATCTAAAATTTTTTAATTTTCTTCGTTATTTTACTTCAAGGTGAGCCTTTTAATAATCCCTATTCTTTTTGTGAAAAAAACTTAAAATTTTAAAACTGAATCTCTATAAATTAAATATATTTTGAATTATTTTTCAAATTCTAGAATTAAAAAATAGGTGAACTTCCTTGTCAGTACATGGGAACCAACATTTATTACCGTTTTTTGTAAATAAAATAACAAAAAGTCCTGTTATCCAGGGAAACGACGAGCTGTCTCTTGCTTTTTATCTTTTAACTAAAGGATTGCAAACCAATGAAAAAATAATCTCTTTTTCAAGGTTACTATGGCCAATTTTGAGCATTCAGGGTGTGATTGGAACCCATATCATGCTCGACGCTTTAAATCTTTTTAAAAAAATTGATAAGTTCTCAAATCCCCCCCGTCAACCTTTAGTAGGCCACGTTCTTAGAAACATTGAAAATAGAACTAAAGTTGAAGAGTTAAACAAATTAATCGATATTTTAACATATAAAGATACAGAAGCCGAGGAAATTGGTGAAGGAGAAGAATCTGAATTTCAAACTCTTAAAGTCGATGGTTTGATAAATCCAGAATTCCTTCAAACGCTAGTTGAATTGATCCCTCTAATAGATTACAAACCAATTATTGATTATACTGTTTTGGGTCATAGTATCACTACAGATGACGGTTTAAACATTTCGGAATATTATCGAGAACTAATAAATACAATGAAAGGAAATGCTTATCGCTGGAAAACTCAGACAGAATTGATAGAAAAGGAAGTAGAAAAATGGCTTATCGATTTAAATGTACAACTGAAGGATTTAGATACCAGATACTCTAGTCAAATAAATAAGACATCATCAACAATCGATCCAACTCAAATGAATCAGTCTGTAAAATTAGAGCAAGATAAAATTGATCAATGGGAGGTAGATGAGAAAAAGAAAATCATTGAAGGCATGTCTACCTTATTTAAAACCTCCGAAAGAAATTTAGAGGAAATGATAAAAAAAAATAGGTTCTTTACTAGCGGTGATTCATTGAAGAGTAAGGTTTATTATGATATTATTCCCCATTTTCAAACTCACTTTGATTATTTACGAAGTGAGGGAAAGAATTTTTTAGAATCTCTCGAGGGCCTTTACCAAAGATTCAAAGATTTAAAAGAAAGAGCAATTAAGATAGATGAAGAAGCACAAATTAAATTAAAAAATTTTAAAGAATCATTGAATTTAAAATTAGAGGATAGGGATAGATTACTTTCTGAATTTGAGAGAGAAAAAGCAGAAAAAATCGCTAATTTAAGAAATCAAAAAGAAAATTTAGAACAGTTGTTTACTAAAATTAAAGAAATAATCCAGATAAAAGAAGCCACGTGCTTAAACGAAGCGCAAGAGCTTATTAAATGGGCTTTAAATGATAATCAGTCAGAATTATTCTCTAGACCAATACAATGGATATATTTGCCTGTTTATACAATGTTTATAGAAAATAAAGATACCATGGAAGAATCTATGAATATTGTGTTTCCAGGATATATTACAAATAATCCTAGTAATGCTTATGAGTATCTTTCAGAATCTTTTGTAAAATTGAAAGATACTCTTATTGAAAAGGTTGAAGACGACATGGCTATACGATCTAACTTCGAGTTTTCCTCTGACAGTAAAAATCTTCTAAAAGATCCGAACTTGAAAAAACGAATTCAGCTTGGTGTCTCCAAATTGAGGGAAAAATTTATAATAACTGAGAATGTTGAGAGAGAATTAAGAAATAAGCTGAATTCATTACTTTAAATGTGATAAGTAAGAAAAATAATTATGGTAGATTTTAATCAAGATCGCAGCAAGAAATTAAACTTAAAAAAAAGAAGAATTAGAGCACTTTTTCTATCTATTGAAACTAGGAAAAAGCAAAAGGAATTGATTGATGACTCCGTAGATGAGCTTTATCAAGATGGTATGGTTTATATCCAAATGAAGCTTCCTGTTGAAAAAATAACGGAAGAGTATGAACAACTCTTAAAAGATAAAATTGAACATAACATAATTCAAGCCAAAATTAGAAAAGCTGCCAAAGAAGATGTTGATACACTGAAACAGATATATAATCGAGCTTGGTTAACAAGCAATACCCCATTTAGACCAATTAGTAAAACAGATCTATTAACCATCCTAAAACACCCCGATACTATTTTTCTCATTGGTAAAGTGTATGGGATCGATGCCGCTTTTGTACTTCTCGACTTTGAAGGTGAAAATAAGGAATATGCCGTAATCGCAGCCTTAGCCGTTATTCCTCGCTTTCAGAGGAGGGGCGTTGGAAAAATCCTTGGAATGGCAGCTTGGAATTATTTAAAAGAGAACTACAGCAATGTTAAAGAGATAAGATGTGAAGTATATAAAGACAATCTGGTTTCACATGCTTTTATTGAAGAATTAGGATTTGAAGAATTTGAGAGAAGGGTTTATAGAAAGGAAGATTTCGAAATTGAAATTAATTAACTGGTTTTAAAGAATTAATCTTTTCCTCTAATAAATTAGAATTATATTCATCCCGAAGCTCAATATAATAGTCTTGGGCTCTCTTGAAAAAAGTAATTGCCCTTTCCGCCATTTTTCTGTGAAGATACATATCCCCCAACTTGTCAAGAATATCAGCAGCTTTTTTGGTAAATTGCAGTTCCTCATAGATATTTAATGCTTCTTCAAGATATTTTGTAGCGATCACTCTTTCTCCCTCTGTTTTTGAATAGTGTGTACTGATTTTGCATTTTATTTCAGCGACAGCATTTTTATCACCAAATTTATCATAAATGTCAGAGGATAATTGATAATATTCAACTGCTTTACCTCTGTCTTCCTTCAAGCTATATAATTTCGCTAAATTTTCCAAAATAATTCCTTCACTAAGACTTTCACGTATTTCAAAAATTCGCACTGCTTCAAGACTTCTGGTAAAATATATTTCGGCATCTAATAGTTTTTCCCATGATTGATATATTTTCCCTAAATAAAGAAAACATTCCCATTCTAGTTTAGATTGAGTATATATCGTAATTTTATCCTTAATACTACTGATTAAGTTTAAGGCATCATCTAGATGTTTAAATGAAATATCATGATCCTCATTCGTTAGATAATATAATTTGCCATATTTAATTTCAATAGTAATTATTCCGTAGATATCTTCTTGTTCCTTGAAAAACTCTAAATTTCTTTTTAATATTCTTTTAATTCGCTCAAAATCTCTCAATTGATAAAGAATTTCAACCAAGTTGCTAGAAGACTTAACTTCTTCATATTCTAGTTTTTCCTGTTTTGATAGATCAATAGCTTCTTGATAAAATTGGTATGAGTTCTCCAGGTCCTTAATCAAATGGTAAATATTTCCCAGATTATTTAATAACTTGATAATTTTATGACTATCACCAATTTCTTTAAGAAATTCAAGAGATCTGTTAAAATGGTAGATAGATTGATCATAATATCCCATATCTTCCTGAATTAATCCAATTTCATTATGACAAATTGCAATATTTGGGAAGTCGTTTTCTGCTTCAAAATTTTTGAGGGCTAATTCAAGGTTCTTTAAGGCATTAGATAAATCTCTCTTCTTATAGAACAAACTGGATTTTTCTAAAAATAACGATCCGGGGATAGGATCTCCTATAACTTCCTTACTTTCTAAAATCTCGTTAATTTTTTTTATTTGTCTTTCAATTTCACTATCATTAATAATAGTATGTTCATAGGTCTCAATTTCTTCATCCTCATCTGTGAAAAGTTCTGAAGTGTCATGATTTTGAGCTATACTTTTATTACTGACATCTCTAAGATTGGATATCAAAGGTTTGTTACAAAACGGGCAATAAGGATGAGTATCTTCAATTGATTCCTGGCAATACGGACAGATTTTCATCTATAGAAATATCGACTATGTTATTTTAGATAATCATTTTATTAAATGAAGAAAATCAGCTTATTTATAGTTATTTACTCTGTTCTTTCGCTATTTTATATATTTTAAATGGTGGGGATATAAGGAAAAGCGCGTCTATCTGTCTCATTATTGAGATACTTATTATTTAATATGAAAAAAGATAAAAGAGAACATTATTTTTTCCTAAGTAGTAATACAAACTGTGAAAAATTATGGATACAAAGCTTTTTAAAAAAACTTACCCTTTCATTTGCGAGTCATGTGGGGAATTCGCTCACACTGAATATGAGTTTTGTGATAAGTGTGGAGTAGAAAACTCCCTTAGAAAGGCTAATAAGGAAGATTACAAGAATCATTAGTGAATAGGAAATTCTTTACTAATCAAGGGAATTACTAGTTCTTAATCAATAATTAATTCATACAATGGATTTTGAGAATATTGTAATGATATCTAAATTCCGTCAAATATATAATCTTCAACATTTTTAAAACAAAAGACCTTTCACTATTATATATATTTCAAACAAAACAGGAATAGTGACAAATATGAATGATTACATAAAGACCAAATCAGAAAATGGAGTTTACCATATCGTATTTAATCGTGCAGAAAAAAGAAATGCGCTCAACAGAGCAATGTATGCTGGATTAGCAGAAGGAATCTATAATGCTGAGAATGATGCAAATATCAGAGTGATTTTATTATATGGAAATGGAGTTTGTTTTTGTGCTGGAAATGATTTGAAAGATTTTCAAAATACTGATATAGTGAGCAGAGAAACTAGACCCTCCAGAAACTTTACGGAGGAAATAATGAATGCAAAAAAACCTATAATTGCTGCGGTTCATGGTTATGCAATTGGTATTGGTGTCACTATGTTACTTCATTTCGATCTTGTGTATTGTGCTGAAAAAACTCGACTACAATTTCCATTTATCAACCTTGGACTTATCCCTGAATTTGGATCTACGTATAGATTACCTCAATTAATAGGATCGCAGAGAGCTACAGAGTTATTCTTTTTTGGAGAATGGTTTAGTGCGGAAGATGCTTTAAAAATGGGCATGATTAGTAAGATCTTTCCTGAAGCGGAATTGATTGAAAAAGTGACGTTATTAGCTGAAACTCTAGCAGAAAAACCACCAGAAGCATTAAGACAAACAAAAAAGTTCATTAAAAAGTTTCACCAAGAAAATCTAGTAAAAATAATGCCGGAAGAAGGAGCAGAATTCTTTAGAAGACAACGATCCCCCGAAGCTCAGGAAGCATTCAAGGCTTTTTTTGAACGTAGAAAACCGGACTTTTCCAAATTTACTTAGAGTTTCACTTCTTCCTTTCCTTATATCTCCTTAATTCGTCAATTATTTGAGGTTCTTTTAATCCAAGTGACTGTAATAGTATCTTCAATTGAATCTTCGCATTTTCTGCCTTAATCTCATTTGCGATATGTAATGCCTTTATAAACTGATTTTTAGCTTCTCTATCTTCCCCAAGATAAAAAAAAGCTTCCCCAACATAGCCTAAACCTTTAATTATTAGTTCTGCATAGTTGGATTCAATTGCGATGTTCGTACCCTTTTTAAAATACCGTAATGCTTCTTCTATATTGTTTTTCTTCTTTTGAAGAATACCCAGGTTAAAGTAGGAAGTACACATTCCTTTGAAATCTCTCAATTCTTTAAATGCTCTTAAACTTTTTTTATAAAGATCGAAAATGATCTCCCATTTTTCTTGAGTTTCATGAATAAATATTAAATTACCTAAACAATCAAGTAAATTGTATATATCATTATTGTCTGAACATATAGAGCTGCACTCAAGGAATTTGTCACACGCTTCATCCAATTTACTGAGTTTAATGAGGTTAGTCCCAATTCCTTTTAAACTTGTGATCTGCTCTTGAATTTGCATCAGTTCTTTATAAATAGCATATGATTTTTCATAATAATCAAGGGAGGTTAAGAATTCTCCTTTCCTAAAGAAAAGGGTTCCCAGGATTCCATAAACAGCTGCTATTCCTAACCTATCTTTTTGCTTCTCAAAATGTTTTAAACAGATTAATAAATTTTGTTCTGCATCAGAAAATAATTCCAGCTCTAGTTGGATTAATGAGATATCACTTAATTCCTTAATGTAATTTGAATCTTTTCCGACGAGCTCCAACTCGTTTAAAATCACGAATCTTTCTTTTAAAAGCTGTTCCAATTCTTTTAGATGGAGATTATCTTCTTTTTCAGTCATTTCTCGGAGAGAATTTCAATGGATATGGATAGATATTTATAATAATTTCTCAAGCAACACCGCTGCATCCTTCACTAAACGTGGGCATATAGTTGTAAAAAAACCTTCATCCATTGCTTTTTTTATGCCTTCTGAGGTATTAATATCGCATCTAAGTAATTCTTTGCATAATGTTGAGCCATTTTTCTCTTCAAATTCACTTAAAAATTGCCTGATAATTCTATAAGCATCTTCTTTTTTATTTTCAGTATCCTTTTCTCCTTGTCCATATTTCAGTCCGAGAACCATAATCGCACCATTAACTGCTCCACATACACCCCCCAACCGGGCAACTCCCCCTCCATATCCAGAAGCTAACTTCAAGGCTAAGTCACGACTCAGTCCGAATTGTGGACCAAAAGTCGAAAGGATTGATTGACTGCAACTATAATTCTTAAAACAAGATAAAGCTTGTTCTACTCTTGACATATAATACAACCACTTTGAAATTATTTTTATATTTATAAGTATAAGAAATATAACAATTCTTATCTATTATATATTTAGAGATATTATAAGCAAAAAATCACACAAGCTTCAGGTCTGATTCATGAAATTAAAAGCTAGATTATGGGACCGTCTCGATGACAAGAAAGTTCAATGTCACGTATGCGCAAATGAATGTATAATTCTACCGGATAAAATTGGGATCTGTAGAACTCGTAAAAATTTTGATGGGGAGTTATATTCTTTAATTTA
>WOR8_10003171_pt1 | contig 16083 bp, 8 predicted proteins | sample DeeMarSeWOR38_10_FD_19890 | JGI IMG/M metagenome (IMG submission 19890) | reverse complement strand
ATTTTATCTTTTCTATGTTCAATTAGCAGTATGTATACTTAAGCCGCTCACTACTATTACTATCTAATGTTGGCGCGTGCGCAACATTTAATGTATGGAAAAATTTCCGCCTTTCCATATCGGCGTATTTCCTTATCGTATTTATATTCAGTAACCTAAGTCCCTTTTGCCTGGATATTGAAAACAGCAAAGGTGGAAAATATTCCCGCTTACTATATTAGTATCATACACGAAATCATATATTATTCATTAAAAACAGCATGTTATGCATGATCACCCTGCCCGGGGAAAGAACAAAAAGCAGAAAAATGTCCATATATCACGGGGAGTTACCCAATCCAGGTAGACATGTATCGATTTACGAGGAATACTCCTATTTTTCCACAACCGAAAAGGAGGCAGTTATGGGGACAGATACCCCTAGCCCTGCAGGGCCCTAAATTACTCGACCGTGTTCATTTTGCTTGCCGGCGTCGTCATTACAGCCCTAAAACCGAAAAATCATACCGTTATTGGATCAAGCGTTACATTTACTTCCACCATAAAATGCACCCATTGAAGATGGATGCTTCTCACGTCGAACTGTTCTTGAATCATCTCGCCGTTGTCGAAAAGGTATCACCATCCACCCAAAATCAAGCATTAAACGCGATCGTGTTTCTCTATAAACAGGTCTTGGATACCGAGCTGGGTAAACTGGAGAATTTGCGTTACGCAAAACGTCGTAAACGTATCCCCGTTGTGTTCAGTCGTGATGAAGTCAATCGACTGATGACTTACCTCAATCCTAAGTTTGAATTGATGGCGGGTATTATGTACGGATCCGGTTTACGTGTCGGTGAATGTGCGCAGTTGCGTATTATGGATATTGATTTTGAATACCATTCCATCTTCGTGCGATCGGGTAAAGGGAATAAAGACCGTCGTACACTGCTACCCCGTCGAATTGTGGGTCCGTTGCAAGCTCACATTGCGAAAGTGAAAGCCATGCATGACACAGATCTCCAGAACGGTGCGGGATACACGAAATTACCCAACGCGCTTCATCGTAAGTATCCTTATGCAGAACGCGACTTTGCCTGGCAGTTTTTATTTCCCTCCAATTGCCGACGGTTAGACCGCGTGTTCAACATCGAACGTCGTTGGTATACCTCGGTTTCCTCGGTGCAAAAGGCAATACGTAGCGCCATTCGCCGAGCCAAAATCTATAAGCATGCCGGTTGTCATACCTTGAGGCATTCATTTGCCACGCATATGTTGGAAGCAGGCTATGACATTCGGACGATACAGGAGTTGTTAGGTCATAGCTCGGTGCAGACCACACAGATCTATACGCATGTCATCAAAGCGGGCGGCCTGGGTGCTCGAAGCCCTCTTGATGAATAGCAGGTGGTAAGATTTGTGTTAGTTAATTGATGTGGTAAGAACGTGACGCGGGGATCATGTTTTGACTTGATCCCCGTGTCCATTTTTCTTGTAAAATTGCTAAGTCAACGTCCGCTTTCAGCGCCGAATTGGGAATGACTGCTTTATTGCCTCGCTCATTACCACGCTGTCGACACCCCAATGTCTCTAATCAGTATAAATTACCCCTTCCTAATATTCTAAAGAATGGCTGCTGTACCCTTGCTAGCAGCCGTTATTTCTTTGAATGCCGGCTTTTGGCCAGGTAGCAGCCCCTCAGGTTTTCTTATTGGATGCAACTGATGCAGCGAATACTGTCGTCCGCAGTAAGTTTCCTAAACGACCATTATCGTTTAGAAACAAACATTCTATGTTCGGAGCCTGTCGCCTATTATTACTGACTCTTTAGATTCACTGATAATTTTCTGCTTAGTTCGCTTTCGTTCTTAACTAAACATAAAGAACGAAAGTGTTGCTAAGCTAATCAAAATCCACCACCAGCAAGTAATCAAATACGATTATGCCTATCCCCAGGCGCTCCAGGTTATTGCCACCGGATACTCTCACACGCCCTGTCGTGTTAGCAAAACCGCTAGTGCCTGTATAAATATATTGTTCCGGAGTCACAGGTAAATCTGAAATTATATGGGTGACCGGAAATAATCTCCCTTCACCTAGATCGATATAGCTTGCTGGATCCCATTCATTAAGTAGTACCGCAATGTGACTGTCAGTTACTATTGATCCACGCCCGAGAGATTCCAGCACATAGGCTGTTCGTACAGGACCGCCACTTAATGCGGGATCACAGGGAAGTGAAATCACACAATCATAGCCGTTGCCAATTTGCCAGCCAGTCTCGGGGTCAATCATTGACATTTTCAGGCATGCTATTGGTGGAGCGGGCAGCAATGTCAAGATTTCATCAGGAATGACCTCTAATGCCGTACCCTCACCTTTGAACTGTACTACTCCTTCGCTTAAATTATCTTCGCAAGCTTATTTAACGATCAAGATTTGATGATGACAAATATTGCTCAAGCGTTGCTTACGCTAGTATCAATCTAATTTCGCAAATAAAGTCGAGATATAAAATTTAGCTAACACTGAATAGTCGAGCAGAACTACTGTTATCAATTAGTTGATAAATATCAGTGAAACCACGCTGTTGAACATGCATCATTTGTTGTTGAACTTACTTAAATTATAGTATTTAAGAACATGATGAAGATCAGACTTATATAAACAAGCATTACTATGCTGGTTCAATCAATTAATTTTGCATTCTATGTGGTTTAATTGGAGCCAGGTTTTTGTTTCCTGCAATACGTGGTTGCTGATTTCCAAAATCATTAATTGTGTTTTTCCGCGTAAGTAAACATTGCATCCGGACTATAGAACCGTGTGTGGTACCAGGTGTTATCAAGCAGCAGGTATTTGGAAAGTCGACTACGGATGAGCAGATTTTGATTCTACTGTACCTAATTAATTGAAGCGGTGATTACAGCTATTGTCTGATCACCACTTCGCCGGATGTATCATTATGGCATCGTTAAAAGGAGGTAAAAGAGATGAATAAGACATTATTAACATCGTTAGCTGCGTGTTTGTTTGCCTTTCTATCAACATTCTCAATGCCAGCGGTTTCTGGAAAAACTCTTAAACTTGAGCATTACATTGAGGTAAATTGGTTATTTTTTGTTGGTCAATCCCCGTGCTTGTGGGAAGGAACTGTTTCGGGAGACATCAATGGAACAATCTGTATCGCTTCAACGAATGCCACTTTTTTACCCAATCTCCAAAAGTTCTCCGAACATTGGAAGATCACGACGATTGGAGGATATGAGATAGAAGGAGATGATTCAGGTGTTTGGGTTTTTTCAAACAGGAAGTGGGTAGCAAACGGTATAGTTACAAATGCGACTGGACCATGGGAATATTTGATTGGTTATGATATGCATTATAGTGGCGTAACAGATGGATTACCGGTCCCCGGTGATCCATTATCTGGCTCTGGCAAAATGATCCTGTCTGAAAAATAGACGCCCTGGCTCGCAGACCTAACGACTGTTGAAATCTGGGGGAGATTTGTCTCCTCCGGATTTCATAACTGAAAACCGCAATTGGTTTGTGGCGTTATTGATGGTCGACAGCTATGCAGCGATAGCGGACATTTGAAATTTTATATAGAAATTACCTGTTCCACCCAAAAGCGGTCATCCCACTTTATTGCCGTCAGGATAAAATGTACTTCATCTGTGCTCTATTTCATTATGTACAACATATAATCTGTTAACATATTAGTGAGCAATTAGACGGACAAGACCTGAATCTGCTCTACCATTATTATCATAAAGATGAAGACTTATTATATGGAAGTCACCATTGGGTGATTCGACTACTCTACCTTCACTCATATCATAGGTAGCACCTCCCTCTATCGTGCTTCCGATTTGAGCACCTGTCGTGCCGTTAATAAGCCTTACCGTACCTTGAAATATGACACCACCGACGTTCTCAAACTCAGAAATGATGACGAAGTTACTATTCGAAAGAGCAGTGATGCCTACGTTATCGGTTTGGACACTGTTTCGCCTCGTATATCCAAGTTGATCGCCAGAAACAGTGCCGGCTATGGTGCTACCTATTTGAGCACCAGTGGTGCCATTCACTAGTATGACCGATCCAACACCGCTTATACCACCTTCATCATCAAACGCAGACGAAATCACGTAGTTACCATTTGGCAGCGCTGTAATACCGGTTGATCCCAGTTGATCACTAAGCGTATCGCCCATGATGGTACTACCTATTTGTGCGCCTGATGCGCCATCAATCAACCTCACCGAACCAACATCAAAAATGCCACCGAGGTTATCGCCCGCTGCAACAATAACGTAATTGTTATTTTTTAGCGCCGTTATTATTCCAAGCCCATCTCCTGCTTCATCACCAGCTATAATGCTCCCAATCTGGTTGCCCGTTGTCCCATTCATCAGCCTCACTGAACCCGTATTGCTTATACCACCTACATCATCGGCAGGAGAAGCTATCACATAGTTATCATTTGACAGGGCCGTTGCATATGCCAACATATCTTCCGCATTATCACCTGTCAGAGTGCTGCCGATTTGCGCACCTGTTGTGCCATTAACCAGTTTCGCTGACCCAGCATTGTTAATGCCGCCCTCGTTATCCCATGATGAAGAAACGACATAATTATTATTTGACAGTGCGATGACGAACCCAAGTTGATCATTTTCAATATCACCAGATAAAGTACTACCTATTTGTGCACCTGTTACGCCATTTACCAGTATGGTTGACCCCACATTAGCAACACCTCCTACATCATCTTGCGGCGATCCAATGACAAAATTACTGTTTTCTAAGGCAGTTATTCGCTCCCCAAGAAAATCATTCGGGTTATCACCCTCAATGGTGCTGCCGATTTGTGCACCAGTTGCACCACTCACTAACATTACTGAGCCGGCATAATTAACGCCAAACTGTGAAGCTATTACATAATTACTATTAGGTAAGGGGGTAACGCCGTTCGATCCAAGAATATGGCCTACTGTATTACCTGCTATCGGGCTACCTATTTGAGCACCAGTGGACCCATTCACCAGTCTGACAGATCCGGCATCGACTATGCCATTCTCATCATCATATATCGTACTAATCACATAGTTACTATTTGGGAGAACGGTAATCCCACCACTGCTAAGCCCGTCATTCTGAATATCACCCACTATTGCACTTCCAATTTGCGCTCCAGTAACGCCATTCATCAACCTCACTGAGCCCGCATTGCTAATACCCCCTGCATCATCGGCTGAGGAAGATATTACATAATTACCATTTGGTAGCGCTGTTACAAACCCAAAATTATCATAGGCACTATCACCATAAAAACTGGAGATCAGCGTTTGAGTCAGTGGATTAAAAAGATGAACGGCGCCGTTTCTTGTGGATACGCTTGAATCACCAGAATCAGCGACAACAATATTACCATTGGACAATACAACCACAGCCCCGCCAAACCCATCTCCAGCGCCAGGAGTAGGATCTACTAATTCAAAAGACGTAATCGTTGCGGTTAATGTAGTGGTAGATATACTGTAAACCACAGACTGATTGCTAGCCGCATCTTCAACAATGAAATAAAGAGTATAAGCTGTGCTTGCGCTTAGCCCTGTTAGATTTACATTATTAACTCCATTGACTGCCGACGAGCTACCCGCTCCTGCAACAGTACCTCCATTACCACTTCCGCTCGTTACTTGCGCTGCAGAGGGAACGCTGCCGCCTTCCTGCGCAAGATAATAAGTCGTTCCTGCTTCGTCAGAAGTAAACTGTAAGGCGATTGAAGTTGTTGCAGGGGTAACACTTATGGCACTGATTACAGGCGCAGTTATGTCTACAGGTGCCGTGGTTGTTACAGCAACACTAGCTACCAATGACTGGTTGCTTGCTGTATCCTCAACGATAAAATAAAGAGTATAAACAGTGTTTGGGCTCAGCCCTGTTACGTTTACATTATTTACTCCACTCACAGCTGCAAAGCTTCCTGCTCCAGCGACAACACCTCCATTACCACTTCCACTCTTAACCTGCGCAGCGGAGGGTGCGCTACCGCCTTCCTGTGCAAGGTAATAAGTTGTTCCTGCTTCATCTGATGTAAATTGTAATGCTGCTGAGGTTGATGCTGGAGTTGCACTGTCTGCACTGAGTATTGGAGCAGTATTATCAACAGCCAACGTTATTATTTGAATGTTGCTCACTACTGATTCATTTCCAGCTGCATCCTCTACGACAATATAAACCATGTAAGTAGTGCTAGCGGTTAAGTTAGCAATGTTTCTTACATTATTTCCTACAGTAACCAATAGATTACCAGAATCGACAATTGATCCACCATTGCCTGTACCACTTTTTACTTGTTCCGCTGTTGGGGAGCTGCCTCCTAATTGGACAACATAGTAAGCAGTACCAGATTCACTAGAATTGAACTGAATTGTTGCTGTGGTAATTGAAGGCGTAGTATTTAAGGCGCTAATAATTGGAGCTGTAGAATCAACAGCAGGATCATTATTACCACCACCGCCACCACTACAGGCAGACAAAATAACAACGAATAAAAGCAGCAGGAAAACCCGAAAGCCTGGAAGATGGTAATACATGACAAGATCCCCAACAGTTTCTTTAATTTTTGTGGTTTGTTCTTCGTTTTGCGGGAAGTTAGACGGACAAAGGTGCTAAAACAACGAAACAAAAACAAATCTAGCGTCTATTCGTAACCGAGTGTTTCGTCCCGAATCGAAACGACAAGAATTTAGATCGAATTATAACCTGAGAACTACAAATATTGAAATTATGGTTTTTGCTTCTTAAATGTGGCGTTAAACATAACCAATCTTTAAGGAAATCATCACTATATTCGCAAATTTATTCAATTAACAGATATTAACAGTGCACTATATAAAATTTTCAATGCTTGCCGAGAAACCAGATGAAAGGATTGTTTCAGATCAAAAGCAGACATAACCAATGTGTGCACTAAGGTCAGCAACCAGTATTAATCCTGTCGGACGAGCAAAAATCGAGCTTTTTAGGTACCACCTGGCAGGAAAGCAGCGGTAGTGAACATAGCAAAACTAACGATGATAGTGCACACTTCCTCAAAAGCGGACATCCAACTATTTCTACTGGCACACAAAAAACCCCGCACTAAGGCGGGGTTGAAATGGAATTATAATTATAGTTATTAAACTTTTTTTCTGCGAGAAAAACCCATACCGGCTAAACCTAAACCTAACAAAGCCAGGCTGGCAGGTTCTGGCACAGAAGTGGTATCCGTTATTGCGCGTAAAACAATGTTTGAGTCAGTATCAACTAACAAATCAATGAAACCCCCATTGGCACCGTAGGCACCAAGGCCAGGTATATTCGCGTAGTAGCTTGGATCAATAGTGATTTCCCAGGCATCATCCAAACCACCTATTGCACCGCCATCACCGTATTGTTGTATATAAGTCCAATTGGCAGCGAAAACGTTATTGGTCGAAGTTTCGACTAATTCTCTAGGATCGTCGGATACTGCTACATAAGCATCAGAAACACCATCGACTGTAATTCCCCATCGAACCGTACCATTGGGTGCAGAAACATCGACGCTGCCGAATATAGTGTTAAAAAATAATCCATTGGATCCTTCATAGAAGAAAATGTGACCTTCCCTTGCAGTTAGCGTAGGCCCATTGACAAGATGGTTCTCAGCAGTATAGTAGTTATAATTTTCCTGCCCACTTAATACTCCAGAATACGATTCAATTTGTCCCAGGTAGGTATCGCCTTGATAGACACCAACCGCGATAGCGAAGGCGTTACTGGCTCCTAACAGAGACATGCCTGCAAAACTAAGAGATAGTAGGCTGCGTTTGAGTAACTTGGATGTAAACATGTTTTTGGCTCCCATCTTTATTTTTATACGAAAGATTTGTTGATCATTTTTATACTAAAATTGCTTATTGTTAATTCTTTGTTGTTTTAAAAAATATTGTTTTAACAAACGATGAATCATTTATATTTTGCTGCTTTGTTACAGATATTGTGCCAATCCTATAAGTACTTAATTTCACAGCTATTTAATGTCGATGACAGACTCTCAGAAGTCAAATTGTAAAATATTCCGACAGAATTTGAGAGGTTCACCGTAAATACAGGAAAACTTAATACAGTATGCTGAAAGTAATATGTGATGCGTATTGCCGCTGCGTTTATGGGCCACTCTTGAGTCAGCATGGAGGGGAACTAGAGATATCAGGCGGTAAATACCTGTGATCGAAAGTAAAAGTCGCTCAATAACTTGGATTATAAGTCATTGATCATATATAGAATTTGAGCGCATTCGGGACGTGGGGCTCGAAGGTACAAATTCTTTCACTCCGATCAATGTTACTCGTAAATTCTACTAAATATAGTTTTCACATCGATTCAGCAACTGACCAACTCGCCAGTTAGTATTCCAGTATTTACGCATCCTTCCCTTCTAAATCACATATACAAAAACATAACATTTTTTCAATTCTATGCAGCAAGCGTTTGGCCCCAATCGTTATGGTATTTGTTGATTTTCAAGCGGGCATAAATGAAACAGTAGAAAATTGTAACTACCGACAACCTGTTCATAAACAAGAATATCTCTTTCGTTATTAATTGAAAAGTCAGGTAAAGAAACAAGGCCCAACGAACTCGGAGGATTCAATAACTCACTCATGGCTGGAATGTCGGTAGCGCGCCACCAGGTTTGGTTTGTTGGGTAGTGAAGAATAAAATAATCAACCACGCCAGCAGGTGCTGGTGGCAACGTATAGAGCATACCAGTAATTAACCCTTCGTCATTAATACTAGTAAAATAATTCGACTCAGGATAAGTCTGGAACACACCGTCGTCATAAACAAATGGAATAATATCAGCATTACTATTACATGCATCCCCCCCAATACCGACCGCTTGTCCTTTATTATTTAAATCATATACAGTTGTGTAATTCCAACCCGATGCATTAATCTGGGTATACAAACCACCTTCATAGATAAAAGCATATGATGGATAATACAAATCATCGGGACTCGTAGCATTGGGACACAGCACAGGGTTATTCCACGCATGCAATAATACTTGGCCGTTATCATTAATTTTCAGCCTTCCCAACGCAAATTCATCCATGCCAATCGGTGGATCTAAAAGTTCCTCCACACATTCATTCAAGTCAACAATATACCTTTTACTGCCTTCGTCCGTTGAAACTCCACCAACAATTTGGTTATTACTGTTTATGTCATCAACCCAATAGACTAGCGTATCTACTTCATAACCACAGGCTCGTAATTCCTGCTCAGCATAAGATTCTAGAAATAGCCGCGATAAAACTGTCCTATTGTTTAATAAAATATAACTTTCACCACTATAGCCTTGAGTTATATCTTCGGCAGTGTAATCGCCAGGAAATACTGGTACGTTAATCGCTGCGGTTCCCGAATAATTTCCCGTTCCGGGATAATCGATTCTTGCCTCAATCTCAACAGGACCTTCATCACTAATCAATACAGACCCAATATTATTAACCATTGCGCTGTTAATATCAGAACTGATCCATTGCAGATTGTAGTAGTCAACAATTGTACCTTCTGGATCTCTGATGGTTGCATTGATCTGAGTAGTGATATTGTTTTCAAGATCTTTTACTAGGCATTGCTCTGCAGGCTCCAGTTCTACCGTAGCTCCAACCAGAACATGTGCATTTCCAGTCGCTAACGTTTCTGGATCTTCCACAGTTATAGTTGCCTCACCCAGCCTCCCTTCAGCAGTAATTAAACTTTCATGACCTTCTTCAGGATCAACCGCGCACATTGACGCGTTATCGCTCGACCAAAGAAAAGGATTACTTGTGATATCCTCTCCTAAAGCATTCCAAAGCGTTGCGCTCAAAGTGGCAGATTCATCTTTGAGAAGATGAATTCGTGGCGGATCCACTTCTAGCGACTCTCCAATATCGACAACAGTTGTTGCGAGCACATCTTCTTCATGGTCGGTGCCAACACAACAATGATATGTGGCGGCTAAAAGTTGCTCACCCCCAGGCGATGGTGCCGCTGTGAAGATCGCATTCACAATACCCTGCCCATCCGTATATCCTGCAATAGTATCAACTGAACCTAAAACCGGATCTCCCATAGCAAACACTAATTCCTGGTTTAACATTGGTTCTTCATTACAGGTCAGCTTGGAGGTCAACCCGGTACTTTCTCCCAATCCTATATGATTCTCTCCTGCTACCAAAGTTAGGTCTGGTGGCACCGCCCTTAATAAAAGAGTTACATACACTTCAGCGACAAATTGGCCTTCATTAGAACCTTGCCTTTCCTGAAGATCTCGGTTAGCACTGTAAACAAAATGGATATCTGCCCCCGTTGTTTGGCCATAAGATGTTGCAAAAGCATCCTCTGAAGCACTATGGATGGATACCATCTGCATACCAATAGTCTCATAGCAATGGTATCCGGGAGGCATTTGCACAATTGGCGGAGGCACATCCGGCCACCAATCCGGGTAGCTTATATTGCTATTATCAGAACTTGATGTATCCCAATTCAGATCATAAATCATGAGACCACCAATGGGAAAATGACTAGAAAAATTGGAGACAACGATATCTAGCTCACTTAGAAAATTTGTTTCATTGGCATTTTCAATAAAACTGTCAAACATTCCCAGGTCTGCCGAATCAGTCTGGCTATAAAAAATAGTAAATGTAGAGAAATGACTTATCTCTGCCGTGAGCGTCATTCCAGTCATATCCACTGTGCCTACAAAAGGTGTTTGCGCCCAACTGGGAGGGCTGTTCCGAAAATAAAACAAAGGCAGCTGTGAAAGTGCAGGGAGTTGAGTAGTGAGAGGTATTTGTATTGTTACGGGCCTTTCAAATTTGAGTCCATGAGGCCCAAACCGTACAGCTCCAGCAAAAGCTAAATCTCCGACAATTGCTAGTGGTAACTGTGTCGTCTCTGTATATAGGTTGATATTTATGGTGACTTCTTCTGTCAGGGCATCAGGTGGGATTGTAATGGTAACGCCTTCTGGGCTGGAGTACGACCCACCTTCGGGACCAATGATGTTTTGCTGAGAATCATCACCATCGCCGCCACTTCCTCCTCCACCGCCTCCACTACTGCAGGCTGGAAGGATCATTAATATTAGCAAACCTACCAATATGAGATGGGTTCTCAGTTTCATTAACATCTACCCCTCAAACATTAGTATTGCAATCTCTTTACAATTGTCAGCAGCAAGTATTATTTAAAAATATAGCATTTACCCTAAATTTCTTCCTTGACCACTATCAATCAGTATTTGTTACTATTCACTAGTGACAAGGAAACATTCAAACCTATAGAAATTTACATTAACTTAAAGAGTATCGAATTTTGTGGAGGGAATATCATCTATATTGTTCTCCACAAACGATCATGGTTTCTCCACACAGTTACTGATCCGTTGAACTGCTTACTAATTTCCTAACCTAGTGAATACGTTGAATAATTATCTTTTGCAACTCAATTCCTAAAGTAGTTAATGCTGGCTCAATACACCTTGTTTTTATTGCGGAAGCGCACATAGTCGACATTACTAGGATGCATATAACCGCTGCGTTTATGGGCCACCCTTGGGTCTACTTGATGGGGAATCGGGGTGATTAAGCGGGAAATACTGTGAGTGAAAGTGACTGTCGCTCAATAACTTAATTTTTAAGTAATTGGCAGTGTATAGTATTTGAGCGCATTCGGGAGGCGGGGGTCGAATATTCTAATCCTTTCACTCCGACCAACGTTCGATCACTTTCCCTTGTCGCCCAATCACATTCAGCAGGCAACTTGACAGCAGGCTTGCTGCAAAAACTAGCGCTATTCACATATTTTCTAAATTATTACAATTAAGCATACGGCAACATTACAGCGATAGTAGATACGAAGTTTGTATTTGCCATTGCTTGAATTAGCAAATAACACCTTACATTAAGGTTAGTTATTAGTCGCAGGAAAAAAAATGGGAGGAAGTTTCTTTAGGCTTTTTTCTACACCTTCTCGTATCAACTCATTCTCACTTTTTTGCGCCTGCTCTAATTGCGGTAAGATTTTTTGCTGGAAGATTTCTGGCCCAGCAAATAAACTAAAACCCTGCAGTAAATCAGGAATGCCATTCCTAACCATCTCATCTGGATCACTCAAAGCTGGGATAAGTTTCTCTACTAAGGGGGGTATATCATTCGGCGAAGACCGAACTTGATTCATCGTCTTAGGATGAATTGACAACATACCAAAGGTAAGTATTACTGCATGCCTTCTGACCTCTACATTAGTATCTGACGCTATCGCCTCTACTAAGCTAGGCAAAGCTGGGGCGCCTATATCGGATAACTGGTTATATGCTGTCTCTCGCGTAGACTCATCGCCCAACGCTTTGACTATCGTATAGATTTCATTGCTATTAAGCGTCGAGGTGCTGGTACACGCTATAATACCGAAAGAAATAAAAACGAAAACATTTAACCACCAATAATTATATTGTTTCCTCATTGGTTTTTCCTTGCATGCGAGTTACATAGATTTCACTTTTAAAACCCCAAATTGTCATTTTGATACTACTTTTAAACGTATTAATGTAAACATTCTCTTTGTTCTTAGGAGACTGGTTATCTATATTGTCTTGGTATTACTTTAATGAATGCATATTATAGAAGAATATTCATTAATCTAGTTTATCGCTGCGCATCAAACAGATTATAAGGTTACCTCTAATTCCGCAAAGAACTCTTTGATAGTTCTTTCTAAATAAGCAGCGCAAGTTCGATACTTTTCTATACAATAATAATCATTTTCTGCAATGGCATAAATTATTTGGTTATCTTTTTTTACCACTTGCACAGCGATGAAAGTATCTATTGTCTCCAGTTTATCTCTGTTACTGTCTATCATTTTTTTAAGAAGAGATCCTTTTTTTGCGAAGTAAATACGTAAAATTGACTCACCGTATTGTGTTTGTAAATAACTCTCAGATTCGACGGTAGGCTCAACAGCGAAATCATGTCTCCAATCATATAATACTTTATACGCGACTTTTGAAAGAGTTAACCGGCTATCTTCCTTAGCCATTTTTGCTAATACATCCTCTGGTATATGTCTAACGCTGGCGATAAGGATTTCTCCAAAATCTTGAACATAAAAAGCAACGAGGTCATAGTCAGGACGACCTTTTTTGGTGTCTTCATGTATAGCATAAGGAATACCTGCCCAATTCGTAGACTTTGGTATGCGCACTGTAAATAATTTTCTAGGGCTGGTATAGATTTCGCCAGGCGTAGTACTATCAGTTGAATTTACTTCATTCACCACTCCACAGCTCTGAATTAGTATAAAACTAAGAACAAATATCGCCTGTTTAAACAAAAAATGTGTCATTATGTTTATATATAATTGCAAGTTATTAAATTGATCTGACACCTTGAGTAATTAACAGCTTGATCAAATTCCCATTGATGGTATTTTAAACAAAAGCACATTGTTTTCCTTAATTGGGATCAAAAAATGGGTAAAAAACACGTATTTCATCTCATTCTATTGAGGAATATATAGTGAATAAGGCTCACGTAAATTACCTTAGAGTAAGTTCATCACCAAAGTTAGTTTAATTCTGGACATTTACACTAGTTCAGTTTCTTGTTTAAACAATATTGTGGCTGATTATTGGATAGTGGGAACATCATTGAAAGTCGGCTAAGGGATATGATCTGTCGATTATTCTTCACATCGCGAAATTCCGTGTAAAGTACACATCATTCGACTCCCTCAACATATGTTAATTTTATACTCTATATTCATTAGCAAGTGATGCATTCTACCGCTACGTTTATGGGTCACTCTTGGGTCAGTATGGTGGGAAATTGAGGTGACCGGTTGTTAAACAGATATAATTGAAAATAACTACTACTCTACAACTTAGAATATAAGTTTTTGAGCGCGTTCGGGAGACGGGGGTTGAAGGTTCAAATCCTTTCACTCCGGTTAACGTTCAATCATTTTCTTATTCACCCGTTCACGTTCCGCATTTGTAAGTTGCATTAACCAGTTGAACTCGTAGCCATGAAGGGATATTTAAACCAAATACTCAAATCAGCACGACAATGATATCGCGAGTAGACGCTAAATTTTTCTATTGTTGCTGACATCCTAGCCACCTATGAAGACAATTCTGCGATACAGATTGAGCAATAGTTACTAGCGATGCAGGTCGAAGCAATGTGTTTAAGTAACTGATCAGAGTCAATGAATATTATTTAGTATTTATGTTATATATATTTTTAACGGATAATATCTATGGGTTGAATTCAATCAGCTACCCTTAAACTAAAAAATATAATTTTTATCAGGAAGCATGTGCTGCCGGTGATCATAAATGCACCTGAGCTTAGCTTCAAGCCAACCTTCTAGACTAAAGCGCAGGTTAACGGATGCCGTCAAGAACGGGAGCATTAGCGATCCTAGCGCACAACACCTTACAGTCGATCATCAGAACATATTCCATTTGACGGCGTTTTGGTCATTTGAGAACACGATCAAGGAGTAGTTCAAATGAAACTCTACCGCTATTGCCCTCTTATTTCTTTCGTATTATTAATTAGTGGATGTGCTGACCTTATGGTAAAAGACCTTCAAGTGAGATGGAATGCCGACTCGAAGGAGGTCGAAGCTGAGATCGCCAATAACGGCGTATTCAGCGCTGGTGAATTTACCACCGACTTTAAAATTAGTCGACCAACGCAACAGGAGGACAATACAACCATTGTTACGCGCACGACGACGACCGGCCTTGATAAAGGTGATACAGTTTCTGTAGTAGCAGACTTTTCTCAAATAGCATCTCCAGAAAATAATTTCCTCAATGACAGCCGTACAGTCAAGGTTGAGGTAAATTCAGACAAGCGGGTGCTGGAAATAAACCGCGCCAACAACACCAAGACAGGGTCATTAAAGCCCCTGCAGGTTGTGCTATCGAAACCAACAATAAGGCCAAAGGCAGTTAATATTAGTCAACAGACGGAGATCACGTTCTCCATTCGGATCGAGGGCGAGGATGCCCATATCAAACCTACAGAAGTGAGTTTGTTATCGGTCCATGATGGTGAAGATACATCGTTAGCCAATCTTAACGATGACGGTAGCGATCCTGATTATATTAAGGGTGATAATATATTTTCAGGAAAAATTCCATTTCAGGCGATAACCCTAGAGCCCGCTACGTTCTATGTAACGGCAGTCTATGAAGAGCTAAATGAAACCGCCCATTCCGACCACATTAAACTTCAGGTGCTGCCTGTTGATTCGCCGACGAAGTTACGCCGCTCCGATATGACCAAGATTGTGACGGAAACGAACACGAATCTTCAATTCCTTTGTAACGAAATAATGGTTGTGGCTCCCCATACCACTCCTTTCGACAGCATCCGTACTGTAGTACAGTCCGTACAAGGGACCGTAGTAGGAATATTCCCTGGTGAAAAAATGAACTCCTGGCAAGTAGAGATCCCGTGTAATGGGGTTCAGGGTGTGAGAGAAGTAATTGCTACTTTGCAGGGCCACACAGGGATTACGCTTGTAGAACCACATTTCGTTGCGAGGATCACAGGGCTCACTCCCAATGACACTGATTTCCCACAACAATGGGGACTTAGCCAAATACAGGCCGATGTTGCATGGGCGCTCTCACGTGGAGTTTTATTCAATGGTATCCCCATTGCTGTGGCAGTATTGGATACCGGTGTCGACTATAACCATGCCGATCTATCCAATATTTGGCTAGGCCAAGACCATGTTAATGGTGATGCAGATCCGATGGATGACCACGCCACCCCGCTTGGGATCCCTTTAGGTCATGGAACGCATGTGGCGGGTATTGTGGCGGCCACCGCGCACAATAATACGGGGGTTATCGGTGTCGCCCAAACCGTGGTGATCGCGGAAAAGGTATGTGATGACCAAGGGAGCTGTACAGATGGTAATATCGCCGAAGGGATTGAACACGCGACTGATCTCGGCGCAAGTATTATCAATCTAAGT